>ERZ772957.2421-NODE-2421-length-10804-cov-10.499674_pt1 | contig 10804 bp, 11 predicted proteins | sample MGYA00580682_ERZ772957 | MGnify/ENA primary metagenome ERZ772957 (study PRJEB29015, sample SAMEA2737921) | human oral metagenome | biome: human oral; feature: human-associated habitat; material: dental | place: China | collected 2025 ...
GTGCCGGACCAGTACACAACTGCTACCTTTGCCATGTGAAATCCTCCTCATAGAAACCCGAGAGATCTTCTCTCCCTATACTGCCTGCACCAACTCGGCAAGAGGCCGTCCCGCCTCGAGCCGCGTACAGAACTCCTGAGTACAGACCGAGTACCGCTCAAAGAGCGCACGTGCCTCGGCCTCGTTCGTGTAGACCTTCCAGTATCCGCTGCACACAAAGTCCTGCCCACGCCGTTCGATGAACGCCCGCACATCCTCCGGCGGGTAGCCGAGGAACAGGCCGACCTCCGGCGGGAGCGTCTTGCGTACACGCATACGGAGACGCAGGAACTCAAGCCGATCCTCCATGCTGTCCGTCAGTCGATAGCCCGCTCCACACAGGATATCCTGCGCAGCCGGTGCAGTGAGTGCACGCGCGACGAGCTCCGCGCGATAGAAGAGAATGAGAACATACTCCTCGCCCTCCGCGACGCGGAAGGTCGAAATACCCTTACAGGAAAAACATGGCTCGTAGGACGCGAGCAGTGCGTCAAAATCCTGAAAGCGGCTCTTTTGAAACGACAACAGACTTCCTGCCATCAGACCCGCCAACAGGGGTGCAGCATGATAACCGAGCAGATGCTCAAATTCTGGACAACGCATTGTAGTATCCCCCTCTGTGCCGGAACGTGTAATACAGCTTCAAAAAATCGTCGATGTACTATTATAGCGCAAACGATTCTCATTAGCAATACATTTTCTCACAGAGGAAACTATTTTGCAATGGTCTGCTTCTATTATAGCCGAGATTGACCTCACTGACAACAGAATCTTTTTTATTTATTCATAGAAAGAATCTAATGCCATTGATCGCGCACCGTGGTTGGGAATGTTGACAAAAAGCCGTGCGTGTGCTACGTTTAACCGTAATCTCAGCCAAAGGAAAACAACCATATGATATATCTGAAAAACATTGTCAAAACATACGAGGGGGACATCCACGCTCTGCGCGGTATTGATCTCCATATCGGACGCGGCACGATCTACGGCATCATCGGACTGTCGGGTGCGGGCAAGTCGACCCTCATCCGCTGCATCAATATGCTGGAACGTCCGACGAGCGGCGAGGTGCTCGTTGGCGGACGCGACCTGATGAAGATGAGTGAGAGCGAGCTGCGCGAGGAACGCCGCCACATCGGCATGATCTTCCAGCATTTCAACCTGCTGTCCTCCGCAACGGTCTACGACAATGTCGCATTTCCGTTGAAGCTCGCGGGCAGATCCGCAGATGAAATCAGACCAAAGGTCACGGAGCTGCTTACGCTCGTGGGACTTGCAGACAAGGCAGACGCGTATCCGAGTCAGCTCTCGGGCGGGCAGAAGCAGCGCGTCGGCATCGCACGTGCGCTCGCGAGCGACCCGAAGGTGCTGCTGTGCGATGAGGCGACCTCGGCACTCGATCCGCAGACGACGAAGTCGATCCTCGCGCTCATCCGTGACATCAACCGCCGTATGGGACTGACCGTCGTCGTCATCACACACGAGATGCAGGTCATCAAGGACATCTGCGATCGCGTCGCTGTGATCGACGGCGGTGTCATCGCCGAGGAGGGCGACGTGGTGGATGTGTTCACCGCGCCGCGTGAGGAGATTACAAAGGAGTTCATCAGCGTTCTCCTCTCAAACGAACTGCCGACGGCATTTCGCGGCAATCCCATCGAGGAAACACCGAGCCCGGACAGCTATATGCTGCTACGCCTCACCTTCCTCGGGGAGAATGCGGACGACCCCGTACTCGCAGATATGATCCGCCTCTTCCCCGATATCGAGGTCACGATGCTCTATGGGACACTCGACCAGATCAAGGAGCTGCCGTTCGGACGCATGATTATCGGTATGCGCGGGGAACGCAGAGACATCGAGGCCGCGATCTCATATCTGTCCGCACAACATTTGAAACAGGAGGTGATCGGCTATGTCCGCCGAAATGATGCCGCTCCTCTCTAAGGCGCTGGGCGAAACGATCTACATGGTGATCGTCAGCATGGCGATCTCGACTGCCATCGGTGTTCCGCTCGGTGTGCTCCTGCACGTCACGGCGCGGGGCGGAATTCTCGACGCACCGATGGTGAACCGTTTCGTTGGCGGCATTGTCAACGCTGTGCGTTCGATCCCGTTTATCATCCTGATGGTGGCGATCATACCACTGACGCGTCTCATCGTCGGCTCTGCCATCGGAACAACGGCGGCGATGGTGCCGCTCGTCATCGCCTCCGTCCCCTTCATCGGACGGCAGGTGGAGACCTCGCTGCGCGAGGTGCCGCACGGACTCGTCGAGGCGGCGCTCGCGATGGGCGCGACACCGATGCAGATCATCACGCGCGTGCTGCTCCCCGAGTCCATGCCCGGCATCGTGAGTCAGCTCACGACGGTCATCATCGCCCTCGTCGGCGAGTCGGCAATGGCGGGAGCCATCGGCGGCGGCGGTCTCGGCGATCTCGCCATCCGCTACGGCTACCAGAGGTTCCGCCCCGACATCATGATCGCAACCGTCGTCATTCTCATCGTTCTCGTCCAGCTCGTGCAGTTTGCGGGCAATGCCCTCGCCGCACGACTAAACAAGAGATAATTTTTAAGGAGGTTTTTATGAAGAAACTACTCACCCTCGTACTCGCACTCACAACGCTCGCCCTCGTCGGCTGTGGCGGCGGTGCGGACAATGCCGGCGCGAAGTCTGAAAAGGTTGTCAAGGTCGGTGCATCTCCCGTACCGCACGCCGAGATCCTCGAGGTTGTAAAGCCCGAGCTTGCAAAGGAAGGCATCAAGCTTGAGATCGTCGAGTTCAACGACTACGTCCAGCCAAATCTCGCGACGAATGATAAGGAAATCGACGCGAACTTCTTCCAGCACGAGCCGTATCTCAAGAACTTCGTCACCGAGCACCCCGAGCTGAAGCTTGCGAACGTCCTCGGTGTCCACGTCGAGCCGATGGGCATCTACTCGCACAAGATCAAGAACATCAATGAGGTCAAGGACGGCGCACAGGTCTCCATTCCGAGCGACCCGACGAACGGCGGACGCGCCCTGCTCCTCCTCGAGCGCGCAGGACTGCTGAAGCTGAAGGACGGTGTCGGGGCTGCCGCGACCGTGCAGGATGTCGTCGACAATCCGAAGAAGCTCGACTTCAAGGAGATCGAGGCACCGCAGCTGCCGCGCACGCTCGACGATGTGGACATCTCCGTCATCAACACGAACTGGGCAATGCAGGCGGATCTCGTCCCGACGCGCGATGCCCTCTTCATGGAGGACAAGACCTCCCCGTACGTCAACATCCTCGTCGTCCGTCAGGGCGATGAGAACCGCCCCGAGATTCAGGCGCTCATGAAGGCACTCCACTCTGAGGCGGTCAAGAACTTCATCAATGAGAAATACAAGGGTGCAATCATCCCTGCATTCTGAGCTGCAATAGCGCACAGGAGAACCGCACAGTTCTCCTGTTTTTTTGTTTTCCCCACTGCACAAAGTCCATGTCGCCGCCGACGACGGCGATGACCGTGATGGATTTCAACTCCTCCTTGTTCTTCACAAGCTCGTTAAATTCCTTGAGTGCCTTACCGAACCGCCATCGTTCGTATCGGAGTAGTAGGTCACAGCTCAAGATTCTCCGCCTTACCCCCGACAAGACTGCGGATGCCCTCTTTGAGCCGCTCGAAGTCCCCCTTGGACCTTTCCGCCTTCGTTCGTACAGAAAATTTGGGCATAGAAAAAGCCCCCTGTGTTTGTAGCGTCCCCAAAAAGTTAGATTCCTCAAGTCTAACTTTTGGGGGTCAGGTCAATTCTTTGGTTGTCATTTTCTTTGTGTCATAACGTCCGTAGAGAAGCTCTGACTTCATACGCGGCCATATACTCTCACAACGCGCGTTATCATGACAGCGTCCACCGGCACTGTTCATGCTTTGACGGATTCCATAGTGTAGGATTGCTCCCCTGAGCATCGGGTAGGAAATCATCTTTCGCCACTTGTAGCGAAAACCAAAACTCCTTGAGATAGCTGTTGATTCTATTCCAGCGAATATACTCGACGCCGTTCTTTTCATCCACGAATCCCCATCCGCGCGCAACGTCCTCGGCATTCTGCCGTCTTTGGCAATATAACTTCGTACATTGTCGATCGTCATGATGTTTGCCATACATTTCCCCCTTTCAGTTTGTCTCTCCTAAAATGCATTTCGGCCACTGCCGAAGCCGGTGCTCTCGAAAATCTGAAGTTTGTTGCTCAATTTTTGGTTTCCTCCTTTGTTGCTTTATAAGTGACCACATCCGAAAAATACTAAGTGGCTCTCTGATGTCCAAGGTCTTCATCATTGCTTCGATTTCATCAGAGCCAAAATGCCTCGCTTCAATTTCAAAGCGAAGATTTTAGGGGTTGCCCCCATACGCCTTGCCATTTCTTTTCTGGAAATATGGTGTTTTGCCATAGGTCCGATAAGGTCATCGGTCATAATCAGCTGGTCATCCCTCCTTTCGCAAGTTGCTTTTAAAGTTGCTTTTAGAGCGATTTATGTTATTATATAAAATATCTGAATTACATAGGAGGTGGGCTGTATGCCTTCTGAAAGCAAGGGCACCCGCTTAAAAAAAATGCGCGAAGCGAGAGATCTGACGCAGGAAGCTGTTGCGAAAGCCCTAGGTGTCACGAAGCAAACCATCCATAAATATGAAAAAGACATCGTTACGAATATTCCATCTGATAAAATAGACATCATGGCAAAATTGTATCGTGTTAGCCCCGCTGAAATTATGGGCTGGGATGTTGGCAGTGTCTGCACCACAACCACCATGACGTTTGACTGGGACTCTCCCATGCACGCGCTGACACAGGCGTATCTTCGCCATCCGAAAGCCGTGCGGGACGAGATCCTCGTTTGCCTTGATCGGCTGGACGTAACGTTCTCAAAAAATGTCAGCAAGCTATTGATGGATTCTGGTGATGTCAACGGCTTCATGCAAAAGACAGGTCTAGATTTTCCCCGTGTCGGCAAGCTCATGCAAGGCGAGACTGTATGGACTACCCCCGAGGAGGCGGAGCGCGTCGCCGCATACTTCAGCACCGATGTCGTGACGTTGTTCTTTAAGAGCGAGGTATCGGCAGCACCACCGAAAACCACTGTATCGCCATCAGCGCCTACCGAAGATTCCGTTACGAATGATTTTGCAGTCAATTTAGAGAACCTGCCGAAGCCCGTCGCGAATCTTTTAACCAAAGCACTAGATTCTAATCTTAGGGCTGAAGGGAATGCGTATCAAGTTCTGACTGCACTAGCGGAGTATTTGAGCAAGGAGGTGGATGCGCCTTCATACAAAAATACAAATGCGGCACTTGCTATTATATTCAAACCCGAGTTCATTAAGCACCTCAATAAGGCACTACACAAGTTTGAGCAAGAAAATCCTTGTGCTGCGGATGTAGGTACCGCAGCGCGTATAATTGCCGAGGAAATTTATAACAACCCTTCTACCTTTCAGGTACTTTACGTTCTCAATGCGCATCCCGCAAGAAATCTGAGAATACTTTTGGAGCGAAAATTAGGGCTGGACTAATCAAGTAGGGAGAAGACTGTATGGATATAGAGTTTTCACGGTCTGCAGCGAAGTTTCTACAATCCGCCTAACGTCCTAGACGCAACCGCGTCAAGGCAGGGATTCTCGGCTTAATTCAGCAGCCGCCTATCGGAGATATAAAGGTATTGCAGGGATGGAAGCCGCCCTCGTACCGTCTGCGTATCGGTAAGTATCGGATTGTCTACAGTTATCTGCAGAGAGAAGGCGGCATCCCCCATCTCTGTATCAGGGACATTGGCGCACGCAGCAGAATTTACAAAGAAGGAAGGTGATTGTCATGACCACATGAGAACAAGAATTTTTGATGATGTATACTGCCTGAACCAGAACAGGGCCTTGCATACGAGCTTTTGCGCCGTCTCGTTCTTGCATGGGATCCTGATTTTACGAAACTCCCCCCGCTGAACGTGCCGACTCGGAGGAATCCGAGCGCAGTCTGAGGGAGGGGCGCACGGTACGGATGGAAGAAGATTGACCGGGATTGACGCATCAGGAATAACCCCCCCACCGTGTAGGGCACGATGATCGGTTCGCACGTATACCCGCACAAGCAAGAAGTGGTCGTCTTTCAGAGCGATATTGTGTAGGTGCGCCGCAGGAGTTCGTAGAATAAAAAACATATAATTTTAGGTATGATATGACGCGATATAGGGCAACATATCACAAAAGCGGAAAACAAGTAACTTAAACTTATTGCAAAAGGCATGGGTATCTGGTAATATACAGAGGAAGAAGTTCCTCGGCGTAGCTTCGGCTGCTACCTTGGACCACGATACCTCTGATGCCGATGGCATTGGGGGTATTCGTCTTTTCTGGAGTGATTTATATGGCTGATAAAGAATTCAAAACCTATTCGCAGCAACGTACAATCCTCGAATCGAAAGGGCTGATTATCGTGCATCCGCGCACTTTTAGGGATATCATGCTGCGTGAGGAAACGAGCTGCTTCACTGATTCAGAAGTTTAACAAGGATCTGCTCTTTTATGAGCGACGCGGGAACAACTCGATTTGCCACTACCGCAAAGAACACGGATACGTTCCATCGTGGGTGGCGAATAGCATTCTTTCATTTGGTACGATTCAACACTTCTATGCCTCTATAAAGCTCTCTGATCAGCAGAATGTCAGCAAACACTTTAGCCTGTCGGCTTCTGATCTCAATGGATTTTTAGGCTTTTTGAAAGCCTTCCGCAACGTGTGTGCACATGGTGGCCGCATCTATACGGCAAACTACTCCGCCAACCAATATGGTTCATCGTTGAAGTTTATTCCGGATACGCACTACCACACCGCGCTATGCCTTCCGAGAAACACCTCCGGGAATTCCATCTATGGAAAATCGGATGTTCCGGCTCTGCTTATTGCTTTTCAGATTTTCCTTAAAAAGGCTGATTTCACCCGCATGAAAAAAACCTTTCTCGCAAAGTATCAAAACCTACAGAAAAAGCTTCCGCCTGTGGTCATGTCAAATATCGACCGAGAGATGGGATATCCCACTTTGATACCTTTCCTATCTAACACAATAAAAAACCGTCCACCGTGCTAACAACATGACGAGCGGTTCGCACGTAGCCTCGCTTTTATTGTTGCATGGCGTATCAAATCGCACGATCCGTCGGTGTGCCGGAGGAGTTTGTTGAACTGAAGCGAGCATAAGGGCCGCGATCATGGGCGACAGGAAGGAATGCGTACACATTTATGTATATGAAAAAAATAAAGATGTGACACACACACCTTTATTGCATAAGCCTATTACAACAATACCGTTAAAAAAAGAAAAAATATAAGGCTATCCTGTTTGAAGGTGGAAATATGACACATCAAAAAGATATTCCCTATAACACTCTGCCAACGCTCCCTCCCAGCTACGACTTAGAGCAAAAAGCGATATTGAAGAAAGCAATCTCAGCAAACAAGGCTCTTGCTGAACTGCGTGGATGGTCGTTCAATCAAGCGAATCCGCTCTTGCTTTTGCAGTCGATTGCTTTGCAGGAGGCAAAGTCATCGAACGAGATTGAGAACATCGTAACGACAAACGATGAGCTGTATCAAGCATTTGCCGCGCCCTTTGATAAGAATGTTTCTCCTGCTGCAAAAGAAGTCTTGCATTACAAGGAAGCGACTTGGTATGGATACAACAAGCTTTCTGACGACTACCCTTTGACGATCAACTTATTTATCGACCTGTTCCGCATTGTTAAGCAGCGCGACGATGGTCTGCGTAAACTTCCCGGTACTGTCCTCCGAAATTCTATGAACGAAGTCGTATACACGCCGCCGGATAACACCGAGGATATTATGCGACTGCTTTCCAATCTGGAAAGATATATCAACACCTCGGACGACGGTATCGACCCACTCATTAAGTTGGCAGTCATTCATTATCAGTTTGAGTGCATCCACCCATTTCCGGATGGGAACGGACGTGTAGGACGAATCATCAATGTGCTATATCTGATTCAAGAGAAGTTGCTCAGTTTCCCTATTCTCTATTTGTCCAGCTACATCATTAGACATAAGTCTGCTTACTACCGAGCATTGAAGGGAGTAACAGAGGAGGCGGATTGGCTCACTTGGATACTGTATATACTGGATGCAGTGGAGCAAACTTCTATAGATACGCTGCGCTCAATCAAAGAGATTCATATCGCCCAGTCCAAGATGATTGATCGAGTCAAAACTAATGCGCCTAAAATCTATTCAAAAGAGCTGATCGATTTACTGTTCGAGCAGCCTTACTGCAAAATCAGCTTTCTCGTTGAGAGGGGGATTGCAAAAGAGCAAACAGCCTCTCGCTACTTAAAACAGCTCACCGAATTGGGTGAGCTTGATAAAATAAAGCGCGGTCGCGAAAACTACTATATCAACAAGCCACTCTGGAGCATTCTGACGCGTACCAATGCATAACGTTTCAAAAATAAAACCGCCCACCGTGCTACCAAACCGATGAGCGGCTCGCGCGTAACCCCCGTAGGGGATATACGGGCTATCCAAGCGAAAGGATATCACACCTTCGGGGATTATTCCACAACGAATCTCGGAGGTGTTTTATTATGCCAACCAAACGCAAGGACGGGCGCTATCAGTCGAGTGTGACCGTCGAGAATCCCATCACGGGCGAACGGGATCAAGCGGTCATCTATGCCTACAGTCTGCGTGATCCGGAAGTCGAACGGAGTCGCATCCTCGCTGCGAATATTTCCGTCTTCCTCGAGGTCAAGACGTTCCATCATTTCGCCCGTGATTTCCTGCGGATGAAGCGCGACGTGGACAAGCTCGAAGAATCCACACGCCCCCCATATCGGCGCATTTTCGACCTGCACATCCTGCCGCAAATTCCGGAGGCAACGGAGATCGCAGACATAAAGCCCGCACTCGTCAAACGGATTCTCGCCGGGGTTACGGGCGATAACGCAAGGCTCATGACTTATATTTTGCCGGATTCTATTTTCAAGGCAGTGAAGTTTGAACAACTCCTTGCAATCAATCCGATGGACTTTATCCACAAACAAAAAACTCCCCGACTCCTGCGGGCATCGTAACCCCCGAAATCTATCACGCCATCTTGGAACAATCAAAGAAACGCAGACAGAATGCATCTTCAAGTTCGCATGGGACACGCATCAGCATCCTTCACAATGGATCGATATGTGCACAACACGGATCAGATGCAGGATGGGATCGCGGAGATGATCGACGTGATCGGAGAAAAGTACGGTCGCTAAAAACGAGTCAGGCTGTCAAAAAAGCTCTCACCCCCCTTTTTCCATTTTCCCATTCTATACACAAAGCCGATAACCATTGTAAAATCAGGGTTCTATCGGCTTTTGAATTTACAGGAAAATGCTTATGTGATAAAATATCTCATTATGAAAGAAATTCTCAGCAAGCTCCGCGCTCTCAAACGACGTGAGCGCATCTACGGTATACGCAATCCGCTCACGTATGACTTTCTCCATCACAACCTGCATCATCTGCACGTTCTGCTCTTTCACAGTGCGGATCAGCAGGACTTTACGCGCGGTGCGATTGTGCGCCAGCTGCTTATCTTCATGCTGCCGATTCTGCTCTCGCAACTGCTCCAACAGTTTTACGCCATCGCAGACACGGCTCTCGTCGGACAGGCACTCGGCGCAGAGGCTCTGGCGGCGGTCGGTACGGCGAGCCTGGTCCTCTCCGTCATGGTCAATTTCTTCATCGGATTCTCGGCGGGACTCAGTGTCCTCGTCTCACATCTCTACGGGGAAAAGCAGTATGACCGGCTGAGCACGCTCGTACAGAGCATCTTCGTCACGGTCATCGCCTTTGCCGTACTCTTCACGGCGGCGGGCATCCTGCTGACCGAGCAGCTGCTCACGGCACTCTCCACGCCCACAGAACTCATCCCGCAGGCAAGCCTCTATCTGCGCATCGCCCTCGGCGGTATGCTCGCACAGCTCCTCTACAACACGGCGAGTGCCATTCTGCGCGCCCTTGGCAACACGACGAGTGCGCTGCACTATCTCGCTGCCGCTGTCGTGCTCAACATCGTGCTCGATGTGCTCCTCCTCTTCGTCATTCCCTGCGGAATCACGGGCGCGGCGATGGCAACTGTCGCGGCGCAGTACGTCTCTGCGCTCCTCGCCCTACACAAGCTCCTTTATCTGCGCGGGGTGTGGCAGCTGCGCCTTACCCGCCCCTTTTTCACCCCACGCCATCTCCTGCCCATTCTCGGCACGAGCATTCCGGCGGGACTGCAAGCGGTCTTTATGAGCATCTCCTCCCTCGTCATCCAGACCTACATCAACTCGTTCGGTTATGCAGCGATGGCAGGCATGACTGTCTACGCACGCATCGAGGGCTTCCTCTACTACCCCCTCTTTGCGTTCGGCATTGCACTCACGAGCTTCATTGGCCAGAATGTCGGTGCACACGATCTCGTACGCGTACGGGAGGGGCTGCGTCTGAGTCTTCGGATCGCGGCATTTGGTGCAATGGGCATGGCGATCGCTGCAGGGCTTGCCGCGCCGATGCTTGTCCCCCTCTTTACCGACGATCCCGCCGTCATTGAGAATGCGCTCGATGCTGTTTACTATACGTTCCCGTTCTACTTCCTCTACGGCATCAACCAGATCTACATCGGCGCACTGCGCGGCCTCGGCGACACCCTCTATCCCATGATGACCGCGCTCGCCGCCTACTGCGTGTTCCGCGTCGCATGGT
>ERZ772957.2426-NODE-2426-length-10792-cov-12.293005_pt1 | contig 10792 bp, 8 predicted proteins | sample MGYA00580682_ERZ772957 | MGnify/ENA primary metagenome ERZ772957 (study PRJEB29015, sample SAMEA2737921) | human oral metagenome | biome: human oral; feature: human-associated habitat; material: dental | place: China | collected 2025 ...
TTGACAAGGCGTGCATGAAGTACCTCGAGGAGGGCGACTTCCTAAAGCTCCTGCGTATGGATCGCACCCTCTACGAGCCGGCGGCGGAGTGCGGGCTGCGCACGTTCTGGATGATGGCAGGTGCGCTCGACGGACAGGCGCTCAAGATCAAGAAGCTCTCCTATCAAGGGCCGTTCGGTGTCGGCTACGGTGTTGTGTCGTTCCGCGTGACGCGTGCGGATGTGCGCCGCAGCTTCGCCGAACGCTATGAGATGCTCGAACGGCGGGCGCAGGAGGAGCGCCGCGCCGCCGAGGATGAGTATGTGCGGCTCGCACGGCACGCCATTGAGACGATTGTCACGACAGGAAAGCTGCCCGAGCGACCTGCGAATCTGCCCTCTGAGATGGCGGAGCGTGCGGGGGTCTTCGTCTCGCTCAAGAAGGACGGCGAACTGCGCGGCTGCATCGGCACGTTTGAACCCACGGCGAAGAATATCGCGGAGGAGATTCTCCAAAACGCCGCCTCAGCCGCGCTGCGCGACCCACGGTTCCCACCCGTCAAGAAGGAGGAGCTGGACGCGCTCGTTTACTCCGTGGATGTGCTCACGGAGCCGGAACTGGTCGCGGGCGCGGATGCGCTCGATGCGAAAAAATACGGCGTGATCGTCGAGTACCGTGCACGCAAGGGGCTGTTGCTGCCCGATCTCGCGGGCGTGGACACGGTGGAGGAACAGCTGCGCATCGCCCGCCAGAAGGGCGGCATCCCCGAGGACGCGCCGATCCGCATCTGGCGGTTTACCGTCGAGCGGCATCACTGAGATGGATACACGGATCACGCGGGCGGACGGAGGTGCGGAGGCTGCTGTAGATACACGGCATATCCATACGGGCGGATCTGTGGACGCTGCTGCGTCTCCCACGGGCGCGGAGACACCGATCACCTGCACGCTCTGCCCCCACGCCTGCCGTCTGCGTGCGGGCGCGACGGGATTCTGCCGCGCACGCAGGAACGAGGGCGGCACGATCCGCGCCATCAACTACGGGCAGCTCACCGCGCTCGCGCTCGACCCGATCGAGAAAAAGCCGCTCTACCATTTTTATCCCAACAGTCAAATTCTCTCGGTCGGCAGCTTTGGCTGCAACCTCGCGTGTCCGTTCTGCCAGAACGCGGGAATTGCAGCAGCAGACGAGCGCATTGAGACGGAGAACGTCACCCCCGCGCAGCTTGCCGCACTCGCCGACGAACTGTGCCGTCAGCCGCGCGGCAACATCGGCGTTGCCTTTACCTACAACGAGCCGCTCGTCGGCTATGAGTACATCATGGACACGGCTCCGCTCCTGCACGCGGCGGGGATGAAGGTCGTACTCGTCACGAACGGCATGATCTGCACGGAGCCGCTCACGCGTCTCCTGCCGCACGTCGATGCGATGAACATAGATCTGAAGGCATGGCACGCGGACACCTATCGGCAGCTTGGCGGCGACCTAGCGGCGGTGAAGTCGACCATCGCAACCGCCGTCGCGCACGGCGTGCACGTCGAGGTGACAACCCTCGTCGTCCCTGGCATCAGCGACCGTGCCGCGGATATGGACGAGGAGGCGCACTGGCTTTCCACCCTCTCGCCCGACCTTCCGCTCCACATCAGCCGCTATTTTCCGCGTCACCGCATGAGCGCACCGCCGACACCGATTGCCGACATCGACCGCCTCACAGAAGTCGCACGGCGGCATCTGCGCCACGTCCATCGCGGGAATTGCTGAGAGGCTGCTGCTCCTGCCTGCATCATACGAGAGACTGCAACAAAGACCTCCCACACCATCCACGGTGTGAGAGGTCTTTGTTTTGACCGAATGTCTTACAGCATCGCCGAGACAGCCGCCGCTGTGGCGATGGAGCTTTGCGCCGCCTTCGACATGAGCAGCGGATCCGCACTCTGTTCGAGTGCCTGATGCTTCATCTTCTCGATGGTTTCGGAGACGAGATCCTTGCCCGCCTCGGGGTGCGAGCCGCGCGTCACGATCTGGGAGACGAGCTTCGTCCCCTCGTAGATCTGCGTGATGACCGAGCCGTCCGCGAGCACGCGCGTGATGACGGTGTCACCCACCCGTTCTGCCCAGTCGCGTGCCTCTGCCGCCTTCGATTCCTTGAGGTTTTGCAGCATCTTTGCGAAGGTGTCAGAGGTGTCCTCCTTCGCCGTGTGCGTGCGCTGTGCTGCTGTCCCCGCCCCGATGGCGCGGCTGCCGTAGAGCTTTTCCAGTTCCATCCGTTTCCCTCCCTTCGCGCTTCCTGCGTGATATTGTTTCCTTACCATTTCTATCGGAGGAATGCCCGTATTCTTTAGGGGAGCATTGATAACATAGCGAACCGAACTATTGTCAGCGGAAGAAAATGATGTATCCAACCATCGCACAGGCGACAAGTAGCATGAAGAAGAAGCCAAAATCAGGTCCTGGTCCGTCGAGGCTGCTGTTGTGTGCCGCGGGTGGCGCAGGGGCGGGCTGCGGTGGTGTAGCTGCGGGAGCCGGTGCAGGCGGCGGTGCGGGTGCAGGAGTGGGGGCAGATGGCGGCTGCGCAGGGGCGGATACGGGGGGAGCGGGTGCCGCAGACACGGGCGCGGATGGCGGTGTGAGCGGTGATGGGGGAGGTGTCGGTGCGGGTGCAGGTGGCGGTGTGGGCGCGGGAGTGGGTGCGGGCATGGCATCGGACGACGGTGCGGGCATCACGTCCTGTGGCGTGATCTCCTCCTCCGTGAACAGAAGCAGCTCCTGGAACGGTGGCTCATCCGACAGGGGCGGTTCCTCCACGGGGGCAGGGGACGGTGATGGCACGGGCGTGGACGGCACAGGTGGCGGCGGTACGGGTGCGGGCTGTGTCGTTGGGGGCGGCGGTGGTGCGGGCACAGGTGGCGGCGGCGCAGCTGGGATGGGTGCAGGTGCGGGTGCAGGTGACGGCGGTGCGGGTGCAGGTGTGGGGGGTGTCGTTGTGGGCGGCGGTGGTGCGCCCGCCTCGCGTGCGAGCTCGGTGATCCCCTGAAATCCTCGTCCTTCCATATGTATCCTCCCTATATTTCATCTGCCGCGATGGATGTGGTCTGCATATTTCCGTTCCGTACCTTATAGAGTGTGAGCGAAATCTCACTGTACTGTGTACCACCATAGGTCTGCCGTTGTTCCAGGTGGAACTGCTCCGATTTTGCTCCCTGTGCGGGGGCATCGTTTTCGTACAGCTCGATGTAGCGCACTTCGTAGAGTCCGGGCGTTACGTTTTCCGCCGTGAATTCCTCTCCCTGGCGGATGTAGAAGGCCCGCACGGGCGTGTGGCGCACCATGTCCCAGATACGGACGTAGACAGGCATATTGTTCTGCGTGTTATCAACGGTGACGCTGCACAGTCCCGTCGCGTTCTGCCGTGTTTGTTCGGGATCGTATCCCGTGCGGACACCCGAACGCGCAACAGGTTCTGCGGGTGGTTTCGGCGCAGGTGGTTTTGGGGCGGGTGATTTTGGCGCGGGCTTTTCCTGTGCGGATTCCTGCTCCGGCTTACTGTTTTTCAGCTCGGACTGCTGTGTCTGCGCGGCAGGCTTTTCGGTATGAGGCTGCTCGGACTGCCCGTGATTGCCGAGGAATACAAAGAAAAAGTACATACACACAATCGCAAAAAGCATCGCACATCCGACATCGGAACGATTGTCCGATGTCACCTCTGTTGTCTGTTCGTTCTCCCGCAGATTTGTTTTCATCGTGCGGATCATGTCGCTGAGGAGGGCGATGTCCTTTTTGTATATCTGTTCTTTGGCGGGCAGATAGCGCAGTGCCTTCATCTCCATCGGGACGGTGAGCAGACGGCGCGCGAGGATGGTGCGATGTCCCTCGTTGTGCAAATGGATTGCCGTCTCCCGCAGGTCACCGAAGATGCCCGCCGTCGCTGCGTGCTCCTGTCCCTTGGATCGGTAGTATATCTGGAGAGGCTGCATGACGTTCTGCCATGTGTGCAGATACGCCGAGAGTTCTGTGAGGCTCTTGTCCGCATACGCTGCGTCGGGGGCGGCCGTACGCATTTTCGTGAGATGTGCGCGGATGTAGCCCGCCTGCCGATCAGCGAATTGGCGCGTCTCGATCTCGTACATATCGAGCAGGGCTTCGATGAGGACGGGCGCACGCGCTGTGCCGTTGTGTGTTGCAAGCTGTGCGATTTCATCCATCCGCTTGAGCAGCAGTGCTGCGGGCAGGTCGTTGAGGCATTCTTTGAGCTGTGCGATGATGCTGCGGCGCAGGGCATCGAGCCGGTCGAGCAGGGCAGAGGCATCGGGCGCGGGCAGTCCCGCCGCCGCGCGGTGCGCCTTGATCTCCTCGAGCAGGCGGCAAAATTGCTCGCTCTCCGGCACGGCATACGTCTCATCGCACGCGGCGAGTGCATTGATCTCTGCGGCGAAGCTCTCTCCGCGTGCGGCGGCGGCATAGATCTGATCGAGGAGTGCGCCGACTCTGTGGTAGGACAGATGTCCCGCTGCGCCCTCCGAACGATAGCAGGTCAGCTCTGCGGCAAGGCGCGTGTTCATGTCGAGCAGGGTTTCCTTGGCGCGGTCGATGCGCTCCGGCTCGTCAAAGAGGGCGCACTCCTCCGCTCGCTCCAAGATGACGCTCTTGCGGTCCGTGGGCGATACGCCCAGGATGTCAAACGGATTGTCCTGTGTGTGCATACATCCCCCCCTAGTCTCTGCTGCCTACGTGAAATCCGATGGGACGCTTCTCCGATGGCACGCCCATCTCCGCCGCAACGGCGCTGAGGATTTCCTGCGTGACGGCGCTGCTGCCTGTGCGCACGGCTCTGCGCCCCGCCTCCTGTACGAGATAGGCGGCATCTGCCATGGAGCAGCCGACGAGGCGTGCGGCGATGTGCGCGGGTGAGACATCCGCCGTACATGGGATCCCCGCGAGCTTTTTTTGCAGGAGCGCACAGATCTCCTCCTCCGACGGCAGTCCGACCTCGATGATGTGGTCGAACCGCCCCTTGCGCCGTGCGGCGGGGTCGATGTCGTCTATGCGGTTCGTCATCCCCAGAACGAGGATGCGCTGCCTGCGTGCCGTCTGCAGCAGGCGCAGGAACTCACCAACCTCCTCCGTGTGGTGCTGGTGCGTACTGCCGTCACGTGCGGCGAGAAACGCCTCCATCTCGTCAATGACGACGATGGAGGGGGCATCGGCCGCCGCCTCCTCAAAGAGTTCCGCGATTTTTCGGCTCGTCTCGTGGATGTATTTGCTGCCGATGCTTGCGGCATTGACGATGTGCGTGCTCCATCCCAGGTATGCGGCGAGCTGTTCGACGGCATATGTCTTCCCGGAGCCGGGCGGGCCGTAGAGGAGAACCGCCCCTGGGAAGTCGATGCCCATACGCGCATATTCTGCGGGGCGGCGCACGATATCGATGATGTAGTCGCGGAAAAATCGGGTCAGTTCCTCTCTGCCGTACAGGATGAACTCCTCCTGCGGCACGTCTGCATCCGCCGCTGCGCTCTCCGCCACTTCCTCCACCGTCTCCATCGCAGGCAGATCCAGTCCCGCATGGCGGGCGATGTCCCGTATGGCATCCTCGCTCGTCCATGTCATGAGCGGATGAATGCGCTCGATATCACAGGCGGAGACGGCAGCCCCGCCCGTCAGCCAGCAGCCGAGGACGATGTCGTCCGACAGTTCTCTCCCGTCGGGGAGCGGCAGGAGGCGCGAGTACTGCTCAAAGAAGATGGCATCCCCAAAGTGTGCCGTCGTGCATTTCCTGCTCTCCCTGAGCGCGGCGGCAAAGGAGAGCGCATCTCCGACGGAGGTCGGAGTATCGGCGTGCGCGACGCATTCGAGGCGTTTCCCGCACGGGGAGACGGCATAGCAGAGCCCCCCCTCCTGCGGCATCGGGCGAAACATCTCCGCAGGGATCAGCCGCTCCCGTTTCCAGTGCGCGATGCGTGCCGCCGTGGCGATGAGGACGCGGCTGCCGACAAAGGTGCGGTGGATGCTCCAACCGTCGCCGCCGTCCAGTCTTTTTTGCAGGACGAGACCCGACTCGGGGGTCGTCCCGCGTCCGATGCGCTCCATGGTCGTCTCAGCTCCGCAGGATGTTGACGAAGTCGTCCGCCCGTCCTGCCGAACCGCCGCCCCCGGTGAGCCCGTACATCTCGATGAGGATTTTGCGCAGGGCATTGATGTCCCCAGCCGCGACGGCGTTCATCCCCTCCGCCGCGAGCGTCTGATAGCGTGCGGGATCGGTCGCGGCCGGATCCGTGCGCAGGAGGTTCTTGAAACAGTCGATGACGAAGAAGTCCTGTGTAAAGAGGATGCCGTAGCACCGTCCGCGCACCTCGTTCATATAGCCGTCAAAGGAGGTGTCGCGGCGGACGACGGCGTTCTGCGCACGGCGCAGCAGGGTCTCGATGCTGTGCTTTTCCTCCGCCGAGGCAAACTGCCGCACACCGTCCTCATATATGCCGCGCAGCCTGTCCAGCTCGGCGCGGCGCACGTTCGCGCTGTTGTCTCTGCGCACTTCGTACAGGAGACGCTTTGCCTCGTAGAGGTGCTCGGCAGCCTCCTGCAGAGGTTCTGCATCGGGGTGCTCGCTGTAGGCGATGTCGGCGGCTGCCTCGGCGCGCGTTCGCGCCCGCCCGAGCTTTTCGTCCGTCACCATCCCCTCCAGCTGCTCGATGCGCTCCAGCACGTCGTCCGCCTCCGCGAGGAGCGCATCGACGCTGTCCTCGGCGGAGTAGTCCACCGAGCCCTCCTGCCGCGAGTAGAACTCCCGCGCAGAGCGGAACAGTCCGCCGATCTGCGGGACGGAGATCTCGATGCTGATGTTGCCGTCGTCGCGCATCTCGTAGTCACAGACGAGATCTGCGCCCGCGGGAATGACCCCGTCCGTGAGATCCGTCCCACGGATGGAAAAGACGCCGATGAAGCGGTTGTCCTGTACGGGCTCCTCGATTTCGCCCTCCCAGAGCTTAAAGTTGAGGGATTCGGCGCTGTCCGCCCGCAGTACCTGCGCCGCCTTGAACACGCGCTGTCCCTTTTTGGGCAGACGGTCGCCCACGCGCACGAGCCAGTCGAGTGTGGACGCACTCTGCCCGATTGTTTTCAGCACCTCGACCCCGATGGAGTGTGAGGCAGGGATGGCGGAGATGACCGCCGCCGTCCGCTCGATGACGATATCCTCCTGCCGGACGGTGCCGCCGTAGCGATCGTAAACGGTGATGCGGAACGCATTCGCACCGTCGGTGTCCAGCCGCAGGGTCACAATCGTTCCATGCCGCAGGGCACATCTGCCCGAGGTCCACCCTGTCCCCGTGACCTCGAACTCCGCGCCGTCGGGGACATCCCCCTGCACCTTCACCGCGAGTTTTGCCTGCGGCTCCGCCGTGCGTGCGATGTAGTTGAACGAGACGGCATCCTCAGCCATGCGCACCTCGCCGCGCACGGGGCGGTGCGTCAGCTCCTGTGTGCTCCAGTCGATGCTCTCGGCGTAGATGGCAGCCCCTTCGGCGACCGCCGTCATCGGATTCACGGGAACGCCTGCGGGTATGCCGAGTGCAAAGCTCACGTAGTCGCGCAGGGGCTTGTAGTTCGTCGGTCCGCCGATAAAGACGACATCCTCGAAGTCCACCGCGCTTAGATTGTTCTGCGCGAGAATCTCGCGGACACGCGCGACCGACTCCGCCAGTTTTTCCTCCATGACGGCATCCACCTGCGCACGCGTGAGCGGGATATCGAGATAGATCTCGCTGCCGTCCAGATCCGTCGTGCGTGTCTCGTACTCCGTGAGGCTGATGTGCGTCTCCTCTGCGCCTGAGAGCTCTATTTTCGCCTTTTCGACTGCCAAGAGGGCAAGGCGATGCAGCGAGCGGTACCGCACATCGCTCATGAAGTCCTGCGGCAGGTGGAACTGCTCCGCAAGCCACGGACGCACCACGCTGCTGAAGATCCCGCGGTCAAAGTCGCGCCCGCCGCACATGGCAATCCCGCCGTGCGCGATGAGCTGCACCTGTGCGCCGATGCGCTCCGCGACGGCGACATCGAGCGTCCCGCCGCCGAAATCATAGATGAGGAACAGCCCGTCCTGCTTTTTCACGCGCATGACGCTCATCACCGCCGCCACGGGCTCCTGCATGAGCGCGACGCGTCCGATGCCCGCCATCTGCGCCGCCTCGCGCGTTGCCGCCTTCTGCATCTGGTTGAATGCGGCGGGGACAGTGATGACCGTACCGATGGAGGGATCGCTGCGCACCTCCTCCGGCAGGTAGCCGTACAGGGTCTTGAGCACCTCGGCGGAGCACTCCTCCGGCGTCAGATCACGGCTAAGCACGTCGATGTGGATCGGCGTTTTGGTTCCCATCATCCGCTTGAAGAGCTGCGCCGTATTCTTCGGATTCTGCGGTGCGGCATCATAGGCACGCTTGCCGACGTATTTGTTCCCGCGCCGATCGTAGCTGAGGACGGACGGCGTGACATCGTTCTGCTCGGGGCTTTTCCATACGCGCAGCGACGTACCGTCGTAGGAACAAATCGCGCTGTTGGTCGTGCCAAGGTCGATACCGATGTACTGTTTCATGACTCTGCCCTCCGCAGCATCGCCGTTCCATACTGAACGACATTTCCCTCGCGATCCAAAAGAACAGGCTCGATCATATAGTCCACCACAAGACAATCCTCTGCTGCAAACTCATCCGCATTGAGTGGTGTCAGCGGCAGACCCGGATCGTATGCTGTACCGGCATACGCCGGCATCTGGTATCCTGCCTGTTCCAGTGCGTCGTTCAGCTGCTTTCGATACCAGAGCACACGCCCCGAAAATTTCTTTTGCATGGGCGCGTCCAGCAGCGCAAGCGCCTTGTCAAACACCCCGCCGAACCGCCACGACTCCACCATCAGCCGCAATAAGATCTGCTCTGTCTTCTCCATAGACGCACACCTCATCCGTATTTTGAAAGCACCGATCCGATGAACTTCGCGATATCCGTAACTTTTCTTAAATTTAATTTATATTTCGTCAACTCTTCGACAAAATCCTTCTTACGTGGTATAATTTTGATAAAGTTGGAATTTTTGGAGAAAGTGAGATGAGACGGATGCCCGAACTGCTGTCCTTTGGCTCGGACTATCTTGAGGGGGCGCACGCGGAGATCCTGCAGCGGCTTGTCGCGACGAATCCGGAGCAGACGGCGGGCTATGGTCTCGATCCGTATTCCGAGGCGGCGCGGGAGAAGATACGAAAGGCGTGCCGCAGTCCACGTGCAGAGATTCATTTTCTCTCAGGCGGCACGCAGACGAACCGCATTGTGATCTCATCTCTGCTGCGCCCGTACGAGGGCGTGATTGCCGCCGATACGGGGCATATCACCGTACACGAGGCGGGCGCGGTCGAGGCGGGCGGACACAAGGTGCTCGCTCTGCCGCATACGGACGGCAAGCTCACGGCACGCGCCATTGAAAGCTGTCTGCGTGCCTATCACGAGGACGCGAACCGCGACCACATGGTGCGCCCCGGCATGGTCTATCTCTCCCATCCGACGGAGTACGGGACGCTCTACACCATGGACGAGCTGGAGGTCATCAGCGCCATCTGCCGTGCGAACAAGATCCCTCTCTTCCTCGACGGGGCGCGGCTCGCATACGCGCTCGGCTGCCCCGCGAATGAGCTGACCCTGCCCGCCATCGCCCGCCTGACGGACGTATTCTACATCGGCGGGACGAAGTGCGGTGCGCTCTGCGGCGAGGCGGTTGTGTTCCCGAAGCCTGATACCGTCCCGCACTTCTTCACCATCGTCAAGCAGAGCGGCGCACTCATGGCGAAGGGGCGCGTACTCGGTATCCAGTTCGACACGCTCTTTACGGACGGCCTCTACGAGCGCGGCGGGGCGCACGCCGTTGCGGCAGCGGACCGCATCCGCGCGGCACTCACGGAGAAGGGCTACCCTCTCGCCATCGACAGCCCGACGAATCAGATCTTCCTCGCGCTCGACGAGGCGCAGCTCGCCCACCTCTCGGCGCACGTTGCGATGGGCTTTTGGGAGCAGCAGGAGGACGTGACCGTCATGCGCATCGCCACGAGCTGGGCGACGCAGGACACCGCTGTGGAGCAGCTGATCGGCGTGCTGTAGCACGGGCGGTCATTCCTGACGATGCCGCACGTATTTATGCCGCCCTGCGTTCGCGCAGGAGTGTCCGTCGGTCCAATAAAAATTATTATCAAAGAATGTCTTGACCGCTTCGATCACGACCAATCACCTCCCCGTACTGCGCGTCATTTTAAGGAAGCACTGATAAATTCAGCACTGCCATCTTGGCGTATCTTTTTCGCCCGCACAACGCGTGCAAATCCTCCACATGGCTTTGGCTATGCGTCCGATTTGGCTCCTTGAGCGAACAAAAATCTGCACCAATCTGACAGCCTTCATTTGATCAGCGATTCCTTAGGACGCACAAGAACATATGCAGTACAACAGAAAAGCTGCCATCAGGCAGCTTTTCTTGTGTCATGATACAAGTATGCGTAATATTTTTGTAATGTCTCCGTTGATGATCATGCTGCGCGGGGCGATCTCGGGCGGTACATATTCCATGCCGAGATTCACCGTGGCGAATGTCACATCCGCACGCTCTGCCGTCATGCGCCAGAACGGATACTTGATGATGCCGGGCGTGTTCATCCCCACGCCGAGTTCGAGGAGCAGCGTCCGCCGTCCCGCCGTACGTGTGAGGTAGTCCGTGTATCGCGCTGCCGCCGCGTGCCAGCCCGCATCCTCGACGAAGGAGGCATCCGCGCGCAGGTTTGTTG
>ERZ772957.2428-NODE-2428-length-10792-cov-3.808792_pt1 | contig 10792 bp, 8 predicted proteins | sample MGYA00580682_ERZ772957 | MGnify/ENA primary metagenome ERZ772957 (study PRJEB29015, sample SAMEA2737921) | human oral metagenome | biome: human oral; feature: human-associated habitat; material: dental | place: China | collected 2025 ...
AAGACCAGGGTCTTGATCACCGGCAGCTTCAGCTTCAGCCTGTCCATGAAGGGCTTCGTCAAAGGGCTCTTCAGCGCCCAGACAAGCCCCGCTATGACGGCGAACGCCACCCCTACGATCATCTTCCAGTTGTTCTCGCAGTAGTCCCCAAAATCGAACATCATCTTCGTCAGGGTCGGCAGCTCGATGTTCATCCCCAAAAAAACCTGCTTGAACTTCGGGAGGATGAAGATGATGAAGACCACCACTACTCCGACCGCGAAGAGGATGACGAAGGACGGGTAGAACATGGCGGACTTGATCTTGCCGACCAGGGCCGCCTGTTTCTCCAGCAGGCCCGCCACGCGATCCAGGGAGTCATCCAACAAGCCGCCCTCCTCGCCCGCCTGGACCAGCGAGATCATCATGGTGTTGAACACAGCGTGCTGCTTCATGGCATGGCTGATGGGGACACCGCGATCGATGTTGCCCTTGACGTCCAGCAGCACATCCTTGAAGACCAGGTTCTTCTCCTGCTCCGATATGATGTCGAGCGCCGCCGTCAGGCTCAGCCCAGCCTTGACCATGGTCGCGAACTGCCGAAAGAAGACCATCTTGGTCTTTGCCGGCACCGTACCGATGCGCTGGAGCTTGTCGAACAGCGACATCGAGCTGTTGGCAACAGCCCTGTTTCCCCCTCCGGCGTTCAGGGAGAGCACCAAGATGCCCCTCTGCTTCAGGGCATCGAGGGCCATCCCCTGGCTCTCCGCCTCCACCTGCCCCTCGACAACGCTGCCGCCCGCGTCGCGGCCTCTGTATCTGAAGTTCATCGTACCCTCCCCGTCATCATGGCCTGCTTAATATGGGGACTTTACCCCCATCCCCCCACGCCGCTATCACACCACTATTACGCTGGGCGCATGGAGGCTTCATGGATTAAAACAGCGTTTCCCTAGAATTTTACTGATTCCATTCTCAATTATTTGAAGGCGAGCAAAAACAACGAAGCATACGAATGATTGAGGATGGAATGAGAGGAGGAAAAGACCATGACCGGAGGCTGGAACGCGAACAGTGCGGAGCGCCCCGTGATGGAGGGCGAGCTCCAGTACCACATCCGCTGCGGGAGAGGGGACGTGAACCGCTACGTCCTCCTTCCCGGGGACCCGGAACGCACGGACGCCATCGCCAAAGAATGGACGGACTCCCGCTTCATCGCGAACCACCGCGAGCATCGGACCTGGAGCGGGACGATCGGCTCCGTCCCCGTGACGGCGTGCTCCACGGGCATGGGGGGTGGGTCGACTTCCATCGCGCTCGAGGAACTGGCCGCCCTGGGCGCGGACACCTTCATCCGCGTGGGGTCCTGCGGCGCCATCGCCGAGGAGATCGAGTGCGGCGACCTGATCGTCTGCACGGGCGCGATGCGCCGGGACGGGACCAGCCCGGACTACGTCGATCTCTCCTATCCCGCCCAGGCGCACTACGAGGTCACCGCCGCGCTGGTGGAGGCCTGCGAGCGTCTGGGCGCGGTCTATCACGTCGGCGTCGGCTGCTCGACGGCCTCCTTCTACTGCGGACAGGCCCGGCCGGGGTTCGGGGGTTACACGCAGTCCGCGTCCCGCGACAGGATCGACGACCTGCGGCGCGCCGGGGTGCTGAACCTCGAGATGGAGGCCGCCACGGTCTTCACGCTCGCGGGGCTCTACGGGTTCCGGGCCGGGGCGGTCTTCGCGGTGGTGGCCCATCGCCTGAAGGACACGTTCCGCTATGAGGGCATCGACCAGAGCGTCCGCGTCGCCAACGAGGCCGTGAGCATCCTCGCCTCCTGGGACGCGCTGAGGAGGGCGGCGAACAAACGCTATTGGTTCCCGGGGCTGCTGGGTTCGGGGCGAAGCTGAGGCCGCGGGTTTGTCGAGGGGCTGCTTCCGCGCCGCTTTTTTATTCTGATCGGGAGGTCTCCATGACGCAGATTGCCATCTCCAACCTCACCTTCGCCTATCCGGGCGCTCCGGCTCCGCTTTTCAAGGAGCTTTCGCTCCGGATCGACACGGACTGGAAGCTGGGGCTCGTCGGCCGAAACGGGCGCGGCAAGACGACGCTGCTGGATCTGATCCAGGGGAAATACGAATATCAGGGGACGATAACGCCCCGTCTTCAAACCCGGCGATTCCCCGCTCCATCCGTGGACGAAGAGAGGGATGCTCTGGCTCTTCTGGACTCACGCTGTCCTGACCGGCCGCTCTGGGTTCTGAAGCGCGAGCTCTCCCGTCTTCAGTGCCCGGAGGAGATCCTGTCTCGTCCTTTCAAGACGCTTTCTCACGGTGAACGCACCAAGGTGCTTCTGGCGTCCTTGTTTCTGGAGAAGGATGTTTTCGCGCTCATCGACGAACCGACCGACCATCTGGATGCCGAGGCCCGTGCGGTCGTCGTCGATTATCTGCGGTCCAAGCGGGGTTTCATCCTCGTGTCGCACGACCGGACGCTTCTGGACGACTGTGTTGACCATATTCTGGCCCTGAATCGATCCGGGGTGGAACTCCAGAAGGGGAACTTCTCCTCCTGGTTCCGTAACAGGGAGCTGCAGGACGGTATGGAACGGGACCTCAACGAAAAACTGGAGAGGGAGATGGGCCGGATGAAGGAGGCGTCCCGCCGCACCGCCGAATGGTCGGATCGGGTGGAGAGGAGCAAACGCGGCGCCTTGGACAAGGGGTTTGTCGGTCACAAGGCCGCGAAGATGATGAAACGGTCCAAGAATCTGGAGAACCGGCGCGAGGCTGCGATCGAGACCAAAAGGGGACTGCTCCGAAACGTTGAGACAACGCAGGCGCTTCAGCTGCGCCCTCTGCGGTATCATGCACAGACGCTTGTCCGGGTCTCGGGCGTCTCGATCCACTACGGCGGTCACGTCGCCTGCCGGGATGTCGGTTTCGAGGTCGGGTGCGGCGAGCGCGTTGCCCTGATCGGGGGAAACGGAACCGGAAAGTCCAGCATCCTGAAGCTGATCGAGGGGAAAGACTTGGATTTTTGTGGAGAACTGCACCGGGCGTCGGGGCTCTCCCTATCCTGCGTGCCTCAGGATACCTCTTGCCTGAGGGGACGGCTCTCGGACTACGCAAGGCGAGAGGGGCTCGATGAGAGCTTGGTCCGTGCGCTTCTGGAAAAAATGGATCTCGTCCGGGAGAAGCTCGATGTCGATATGTCGGAGCTCAGCCAAGGGCAGAAGAAGAAGGTGCTGATCGCCGTGAGCCTCAGTCAGAGTGCCCACCTCTATATCTGGGACGAACCGCTCAATTTTGTGGACGTTTTTTCGCGTATTCAAATTGAAGAGCTTCTGCTGACGTTCAAGCCCGCGCTGTTGTTCGTGGAACACGATCGCGCTTTTGTCGGAAGGATCGCGACGAAAGTCATCACGATGCAGCCTACTGCTCCGAAGTCCTTTGAAAAAAAGTCCTTTGAAAGAACATCGTTCGGGGACAGTTCGAGGCATGAGGCCCCATGAAGGGAAACGAGGAAAAAACATGAAGAACGACCTGCGGCGCGCCGGGGTGCTGAACCTCGAGATGGAGGCCGCCACGGTCTTCACGCTCGCGGGGCTCTACGGGTTCCGGGCCGGGGCGGTCTTCGCGGTGGTGGCCCATCGCCTGAAGGACACGTTCCGCTATGAGGGCATCGACCAGAGCGTCCGCGTCGCCAACGAGGCCGTGAGCATCCTCGCCTCCTGGGACGCGCTGAGGAGGGCGGCGAACAAACGCTATTGGTTCCCGGGGCTGCTGCGGTCGGGAGAGGGTTAAGGGCCGCGGTCCATGACGATGACCCGAGTCGGGTCGAAGGAGGGTGTGCAACGATGTCGGAAAGACAGGGAAACAGCTTTTGGAGGTCCTATCGTTTTCCCCTGACGCTGCTGGCCGCTATCGCGCTGGGCTGCGTCCTGGGCGCCTCGATGGGCAAGGAAGCCCTGATGTTCAAACCCCTGGGCGATATCTTCCTGAACGCCATGTTCATGGTCGTCGTTCCCCTCGTCTTCACGACGGTCTGCGGCGCCGTGTCCAACATGTCCTCGATGAAGCGCCTGCGCCGCGTCATGGGGTCCCTCGTCGCGGTGTTCCTCGTCACGGGGGCCGTCGCGGCCTTGCTCATGCTGACGGCCGTGCAGCTCTATCCCCCGGCTGCGGGAACGGCCGTCGCCCTGACGCCGCCGGAGAACCTCCAGCCCCTGAGCACCGCCGACCAGATCGTCAAGGCGATCACCGTCAGCGATTTTCAGGACCTCCTCTCCAGGAGCCACATGCTTCCCCTGATCCTCTTCTCGGTCCTCTTCGGCGTCAGCCTCCAGCTGCTGGGGGAGCGGGGCCGGGCCGCGGCGCGGGGGATCTCCGTCCTGGCGGACGCCATGCTGAAGCTGGTGAGCATCATCATGTACTACGCGCCGATCGGTCTGGCCGCCTACTTCGCCGCCCTCGTCGGGGACTTCGGCCCGAACCTCCTGGGCACCTATCTCCGCTCCATGGTGATCTACCACGTGACGACCCTCGCCTACTTCTTCGCCGCCTTCACCCTCTACTCCGCCTGGGCGGCCGGGCGCAGGGGGCCGGCGACCTTCTGGAGGAACATCCTGCCCGCCGCCATGACCGCGTTGGGGACCCAGAGCAGCACCGCCACCCTGCCCGTGAACCTGGAGGCGGCCCGCAGGATCGGGATACCGGACGACATCGGTGAGGTGGTGCTCCCCATCGGGGCGACGGCCCACATGGAGGGATCCTGCCTGAGCGGCATCCTGAAGATCGCCTTCCTCTTCGGGGTCTTCAACATGCCCTTCGAGGGGACGGGGACCTTCGCCAGCGCCATTGCGGTCGCCGTGCTCAGCGGCGTGGTGCTCTCCGGCATCCCCGGCGGGGGGCTGGTGGGCGAGATGCTCATCGTGAGCCTCTACGGCTTTCCTCCGGAGGCGTTCCCCATCATCGCCACCCTGGGCTTTCTGGTCGACCCCGCGGCCACGATGGTCAACGCCACCGGCGACACCTGCTCCGCGATGCTCGTGGCCCGTCTGGTCGAGGGCAGGGACTGGTTCGTGAAAGGGCAGAGAGGGTAAGGAGCCCGGGGCATGAATCCCCTGCTTCGGGCCGCGCTGCTGCTGAACGCCGTCCGGGCTCCGCTGTCCGCGTTCGAGGCGCTGCGGGACGAATACGGTCCCGAGTCGGCCTGGACGGATGGCGAGGCGCTCTGGAAACGGCTGGGGCTTCGGCCGTCCGCCTGCGTGAAGCTGGAGGGGCTCCTGCGGGAGCGGGACTGGCCGGAGCGCGAGCTGGAGAGGACGGAGCGCGAGGGAGCGCGCTTTCTGACGGTCGATGACGAGGGCTATCCTTCCCGGCTGAGGGACCTCGCGCAGCCGCCCGTCGGGCTCTACGTCAAAGGGGACCTGGATTTTTCGTGCGCGCCCTCCGTCGCCGTCGTGGGGACGCGGAAGTGCAGCCTCTACGCCAAGTCGGTCGGCGAATCCCTGGGGCGTGCCCTCGCGCGTTCGGGGTATCTCGTGGTCAGCGGCGGGGCGCGCGGGGTCGACGCCGCCGGACACGGCGGATGCCTGGCGGAGGGGGGACGGACCGTCGCCGTGCTGGGTACGGCCGTGAACCGCGTCTATCCCTCGGAGCACCGGGAGCTGTTCCGCAGGATTGCGGAGCGTGGGGCACTGGTCTCGGAGTACCCGATGGACACGGGCGGGGACCCCTGGCGCTTCCCCGAGCGCAACCGCCTCATCGTGGGCATGGCGGGGCGCGTCGTCGTGGTGGAGTCCCCGGAGGACGGCGGGGCCATGATCACAGCCCGCCTTGCCCTTGACATCGGGCGCGAGGTCTGGTGCGTCCCCGGGCGCATCACGGAGACGGTCGCCAGGGGGTCGAACCGATTGCTGCGCGACGGCGCGGAGCCGCTGGTCGACGTCGAGGAGTTCATCCGCAGCATCTCGGGGCGGTACGGGCAGCTGATGCTGGACCTCGGGGCGCTGCCGGAGGACCCTCCCGAGCTCACCACGGACGAGAAGGTCGTGCTGGCGCTGCTGCAGCGGCAGGGGGGCCGGACAGCCGACGAGCTGATGGCGGAGAGCGGCCTGGACCTCGCGGCGCTCCAGGGCTGTCTGATGACGCTCTCCGCCGCCGGTCTCGCGGTCCCGGCCGGTCCGGGCCGCTACTCCGCGGGGGTGTGATCGGTCGTTTTTCCGGGTAAAAAACAAAGGATTGCGCTAAAATCTGGGGTGGACCGCCGAACCGTGCGAGGGAGCACAGGGGTGGTCCCCTTTACCGTTGGGAGTGATGAGAAATGCCCAGGCAGGCTGCGGCGACGCGCAGCGACATGACCCGCATCCAGGCGGCACTCAAGCTGGCGCGGCGCGGACACGATCTCCTGGAACGGAAGCGAAGGATCCTCATGGCCGAGCTCGTGAGCAGGATCGAGGACGTTCGGGAGGTACAGAGCGGGATGCGCGACATCTTCGCCGGGGCCTACTCGGGGCTTCGGATGGCGAATATCTCCATGGGGATCGAGAACGTGGAGAGGGTTGCGGGCATCGTTCCGGAGGAGGACCGGTTCGTCATTCGTCTGCGCTCCATCATGGGGATGGACATTCCCGAGGTGGATCCCCTGGAGCCCGCCTGCAGCCCCGTCTATTCCCTGGGGGGAATATCGTCGGGGACCTCCTCCGTCCTGGACAACGCGTATGTCCGGGCCCGTTCCCTGGTCCCGCTCATCGCGCGGCTGGCGGAGGTCGAGACCAGCGTCTATCGGTTGGCCGTGCAGATACGCAGGACGGTGCGGCGGGTCAACGCGCTGGAGAAGGTGTTCATCCCACGCTGCGAGGCCCAGGTCCGATCCATTGCGGCGGCCCTGGAGGAGAACGAGCGCGAGGACATGACGCGCATCAAGCTCTCCTCGGGTCGTGAGACGTAGGGCAGGGGCCTGGGAGGTTCCGCGTTATTAGGGCTGTTTTCGGAGGTCTTGACATGGATTTGACGTTGACGGAGGTCCTGGACGTGCTTTTGAGGGCCGAGGACGAGTCGGAAAAGCAGCGGGACTCGGCGAAACGCGAGGCGGAGGAGGTCATGCGGCGCGCTCAGGAGCGGTTCGCCCGGGATCGGGAGGCGCGTCTGAAGGCCGCGCGCAGCGACGCCCTGGCCCAGATCGAGTCCGCACGGAAGTCCGCGGAGATGGAGGCGCTGCACATCGCCGAGATGGGGCGAAGGGGGCGTGAGAGGATGCGCGAGAACTACGACCGCAGGGTACCCGCCTTGATCGCCGGGATGGCGGAGGACATCGCCGCCCGGTACGCCTCCCGCGGAGACTGACGATGGTGGTCGGCGGAGGAGGCCGCATTGCCCTGTCCACCAAAGCACGGGTGCGCCGGTCCGAATTGCTGTCGTCAAAGGATTTCCGAGCCCTCCTGGAACAGCCGTCCGTCTCCGCCGTCGCGGCGTCCCTCGATGCGACCTCCTATGGGAAAACCCTGGAAGGACTGTCCCTGAACGAGGTCCGCCGGACGGAGCTCGAGTTCCGCCTTGGGACCTCCGTGCTGCGCGAGGCCCTGGCGTTTCGCTCCTACATGGGGGCGGGCTATCGGCGCCTCTTGGATCTATGGCTCCAGGTCTACGATATCGAGTTCTTCAAGGACCATTTTCGCCGGAGGTTCGGCGCCGATCCCACGGCCGCCCAGGAGGAGGAGCGGATGTTCGGATTGTTCCCGGACTTCCGGCCGACCCTCCTGGATCGGAACGCGCTTCTGGCGGCGCAGACGCCGGGGGCCATGCTGGCGTCTATTCGGGACGAGCGCCTGCGTGCGGCGCTGAAGGAGACGCTTCCCGTCAAGGACGACGGGGCGGAGGTCTTGGGGGAGGACGCCTGCAGGGTGTCCTTCGCGCTGGGGATGACCCTGGACCGGTATTACCTCGACAGCCTCTATAAGGCCGTCCTCGCGGTCGGTGGGATGGAGGGCCGTCTGCTCGCCCGGTTGGTGGGGGTTCGCCTGGATCTGGTGAACCTCTACTGGATCTACCGCTGCAGGCGTTTCTTCGGCCTGTCGCCGGAACAGGCGTTGGCCACGGTGACGCGGTCCCGTTGCCGCGTGGACTTCGACCTGCTCTCCCGTGCCGCGTCCTCGGAGCTCCCGGCGTGGGACGACGTCCTGGAGGGTACGCCCTATGCCGGAATCTTCCGTTCGGACGAGGCGGACCCCTCCATCGAGGAGGACCCCTCCCTCAGGGAGGCGGAGGTGGAGCTTCGCCTGTGCAGGGTCCTTTGCCGCGTCGCCGGGGAGATGTTCCGGTCCGGGGCCCCGGGATGGCACAACGTCGGGGCCTATCTGATGCTGAAGGGCTTCGAGGTCCGGGACCTTATTACGGTCATCGAGGCCGTGCGATACGATTACGACCGCAGGAGGGTCGGACGGCTGTTGATCCTGAACGGCCTGAACGGCGGGGAAGGAGGCGGGCGCTGATGGCCGTCGTGAGGATGGCGGGGGTCTCCCTTGTCGGACCCCGGGACGAGATCGAGGCGATGGCGCTGGGGCTGCTGAAGGCCGGGGATTTTGAACCGATGTCCCCCGAGGTGATGTTGTCCGGGGGAAGGCTGAGCTCCCGGATTCGCACCCCCCAAAGCAACCGCTGGGACGTGCTGCTGGAAAAGCTGGAGCGGCTGAGGGGGCTGGCGGGGACCCCGGCCCCGGCCCCGGGCCGAAGGGCGTTGGACGGCGCCTCCGGGGTGCCTTTTCCGGATAACTCTTTTTCGGATGTTTCCTTTTCGGAGATTTCTTTTTCGAAATTGGAGGAGCGCGTGAACCGGCTCTCGCGCCTGGCCGAGGTCTGGAGGGCCAGGCTGGAGCACCTCAAGATGGAGTACGGGCGCTGCAGGGCCATGCTCGAGTTCGCCCGGGCCCTGGAGGCCCTGGGGCTCCCCCCCTCCCTGCTGGCGTCCTCCCCCTGCTGCCGGGTGGTCCTGGGGAGCCTTACCGGGGAGAACTGGCAGAGGCTGAGGGAGATTGCCTCTGCAGGGCCCGTCCTGCTCCTTCCACTCTTCGAGTACGAGGGACGGACGACGGTGGCAGCGTTCTGCGAGGCATCCTATAGTGCGGCGCTGGAGAAGCTCCTGGCTGGGGTACACATGCGCGTGTTCGAGACGGCGATGCGGGAGCTCGCGGCCGGCGGCGGGGCGCAGCTGTCCGACCGCCTCGATTTTCTGGAGGCGGAGATCGGGAGGTGCCGGGATATGCCGACCCTCTATACCGGGGAGAACCGTTTCGAGCTGGAGAGGCTTTATGGCGTGGTCTATGCCATGCAGCGCGTCTACTCGCTCTGCCGGATGGGGGGCGAGTTCGGCGACATGGCGGTCGTATCGGGATGGATGCCCGAGGAGGCATGTGGGGAGCTGCGCGCGCTGGCGGGCCGGGAGGCGCCCCACACCGTCGTCCTCACGGAGGATGGGGCCTCCCTCGAGTCGAAGGGGACGGAGCTTCCCACCCTGCTGCGGAATGCCCCCGTGGCGCGCCGGTTCCAGGAGATCGTGAGGCTCTACAGCCTGCCCTCCTACAGCGAGCTGGACCCGACGCTCGTCGTCTCGGTCAGCTTCTGTCTGTTCTTCGGTTTCATGTTCGGGGACGTGGGGCACGGCCTCGCCCTGATCCTCGGCACGTGGCTGATGGAGCGGAGGGGCTGGATGGGGAGGGCCCTGGCGTCCGTCATGAAGGTGGCCGGGGCCTCGGCGGTCCTCTTCGGCATTCTCTACGGCAGCGTCTTCGGGAGCGAGGAGCTGATCCCTCCCCTCTGGGTGTCCCCCATGAAGCACGTGAACACGCTCCTCCCCGTAGCGGTCGGGGTGGGGATCGCGTTTCTCTCGCTTGGCATCCTCCTCCGAATCCGGTCCCTGGCGCGCAGGAGGGAGTGGGGTGAGGCCGTGTTCTCCCCCGAGGGGGTGACGGGGCTGGCCTTCTACTGGCTGGCTCTGGCCTTCGGGGTACTGTCCCTCGAGGGGACGCTCGCTCCCTGGGAGAGCCGGATCTTCATTGCCGTCCTCGCCCTGCTCTTCTGTGCGATGCTCCTTGGAAACGTCCTGGCCCGCAGCATGTTCCGGGGGGAGTCCGTGGACGAGGGGGGCGTGGTCCACCTGTTCTCGGTCTTCCACGCCCTGCTGAACTTCATCAGCAACACGGCGTCGTTCGTGCGCCTGGCGGCGTTCGCCCTGAACCATGCGGGGCTCTGCGCGGCGGTGTTCATGCTGGGGCAGATGGTGGAGCACGTGCCCGGCGGCAAGGTGTTCCACGCGCTTGTCCTGGTGGCGGGGCATATCGTCATCATCGGGCTCGAGGGGCTGATCGTGTTCATCCAGACGCTGCGCCTGGAGTACTACGAATTCTTCGGGAAGTTCTATCATGGCGGAGGGCGGGAGTTTCGTCCCGTCCTCTGGAGGAGGAGCGCGCAGGAACGGGGCCGCGCGGATTGAATCGGCGTTTTCTCAGGAAAGTTCGCTGGTGTGCTTGCGGGAAGGGAGAGCGGTTGGGATGCTGAGTGTTCTTGGGATTGCGGTTTCCTCTGCGGTGCTGGTCGGCTATGGGGTTTGGTCGAGGAGGACGGGGCGCGTTCCCCGCGCTCCGAGAAGGGCCCTGGCCTCCTGGATGGGCGTGTCCGTGCTGATGCTCTGCCTCTCGGCCGTGGCCGCGTTCGCGCAGGAGTCCGGGGCCTCCGCCGGGACCGCTACGGGGATGGGCTTCATCGGCGCGGCGCTCTCGACGGGCCTGGCCTGCGTCGGTGCGGGCATCGGCGTCGCGTTCGTC
>ERZ772957.2429-NODE-2429-length-10791-cov-12.748044_pt1 | contig 10791 bp, 16 predicted proteins | sample MGYA00580682_ERZ772957 | MGnify/ENA primary metagenome ERZ772957 (study PRJEB29015, sample SAMEA2737921) | human oral metagenome | biome: human oral; feature: human-associated habitat; material: dental | place: China | collected 2025 ...
CATAGTCCATTGTAACAAATTCGCCCGCAACAAGCAACTTTTCTGATGCAGTTCCGTGCGGCAGGCTGCCGCGCACACCCGAGGCGACGATCGTCGTAAAGGCGGGGCGCTCCGAGCCGTGCTCGCGCATGAAGGCTTCGAGATGCACAGCGACCTCGCGCTCCGAGATGCCCGGGCGCAGGAAATCCAGCACATCGTCGAAGGCGCGGTCGCTGATTTCGACGGCTTTTTTCAGGCAGGCGATCTCCTCGGCGTCCTTGATCTCGCGCAGCGGCTCCAGGGCGAGGCTGATGAAATTTTTCTCATCCCACGCGGGCAAGAGCTTTCTAAGAGCGCAGAACGTATCGAAGGAGACCGCCTTGCCCTCGAAGCCCAGCGTGCGGCAGCCGAGCGATTGCAAGCATTCCACCGCCTGTCGCCAGAGCCCGTCCTTCTGCTCGACGACCTCGAAGGAAGTTTCCTGCGCCGCCTGCTCCACATAGCGCGAATCCGTGAGCAAAAGCTCGCGCGCCGCCGTGATGAGGAGCAGCGAGTCGTCGCCTGTGAAGCCGCTGAAGTAGCGCAGGTTGACCTCCTTGCTCACGAGCATGGCCTCGACGCCATGCGCCTGCATGAGCTCGCGCAGGCGCTCGACGCGCTTCGCCGCGCTCATCGCGCCGCCTCCGAGAGCTTCAGCAGCGCGATCTCCAGCGCGCCCAGATAGCTCTCCGCGCCGAAACCCGCGACCTGCCCCATGACGACGGGGGCGATCACCGACGTGTGGCGAAACTTCTCGCGCCGATGGATGTTCGACAGGTGGATCTCGATGACGGGCACGGAAACGGCGGCGATCGCATCGCGCAGGGCGATGCTGTAGTGCGTGAAGGCGGCGGCGTTCAAGAGGATGAAGTCCGCTTTCCCCTCGGCTCCCTGCACGGTGTCGACGAGCGCTCCCTCGTGGTTCGACTGAAAGAACTCGATGGCGACGCCTGCCGCCGCCGCGCGCTTTTCGAGACGAGTGTTGATGGCTTCAAGCGTCAGTGAGCCGTAGATTTCCGGCTCGCGCCTGCCGAGAAGATTGAGATTCGGCCCGTTCAGCACCAGTATTTTCAACAAGATGGCTCCCCCTTCATGCACGCCTTAATAGCGAATCGCAAAATCCTGCTCCCCCGCTGCCGTCTCCCGCGCCGCCGTTTCGAGACCGCTGACGCGGATGAAGCCGTTGCCCTGCCAGATACGATTCCAGAGCGTCTCGACCGCCGCGGCCGCGCCCTGCACCTCCATCGTCACGGAGCCGTCCTCCATGTTGCGCACCCAGCCGACAAGACCGAGCTCTGCGGCGTTCTGCTGCACGAAGAAGCGAAAGCCGACGCCCTGCACGCGTCCCTCAGCTCTGGCGAAGAAGCGCACGATTTCCTTTTCCATCACAACTCACCCTTCCTCTCTGCGGCGGCGCACGATGGCATACTCTTCCACCGGCTCCTTCATGCGCAGCCGCACGATCTGCTGCGCGTGGGCAGCCACGGCAAGCGGCGCCCCCGCCTCATCCGTCATCTCTTCCAGACGCTGGCGGAACGTCGCGCGCGTGGGCTGGAAGATTTCGATCTCCTGCCCGATCTTCATGTTGTTCCTCTGCTCGACCGTCGCCCAATGCGTCGCCGCATCGTAATGGCGCACGAGGCCGATGAAGTCCGCCGTCTGCTCGTACGATGCACTCGCATAGATCTGATCGCTGCCGTCCGGCACATGATCGTAGAAGCCGCTCGTATAGATGCGGTGCGAGACCTTCTGCAGTTCCTCCGTCCACGAATCGCGCAGCGTGAAGGGCTTCGTCACGTCGCAGGCAGCGTCGATCGCCTCGCGGTAGACCTTCGTGACGCTCGCCGCATAGTGGACGCTCTTCATGCGCCCCTCGATCTTCAGGCTGTCGAGCCCCATCGCGCATAGCTCGGGCAAAAAGGGCAAGAGACACAGATCCTTCGAGTTCATGATGTAGGTGCCGCGCGCGTCCTCTTCGATGGGGAAGAACTCGCCCGGGCGGTTCTCCTCCACAAGGCCGTAGCGCCAGCGGCACGCCTGCGCACAGGCACCGCGGTTCGCGTCGCGCCCCGTGAAATAGCTGCTCAGAAGGCAGCGCCCCGAATACGAGATGCACATGGCGCCGTGCACAAACATCTCCAGCTCGACCGTCGAGCGCGCGCGGATCTCGGCGATCTCGGCGCGCGAAAGCTCGCGTGCGAGCACGACGCGCTCGGCGCCGAGCCGCTGCCAGGCGTTCGCGGCCGCCCAGTTCGTATTGTTCGCCTGCGTGCTGATGTGCAGCGGCAGCGCGGGCGCCAGCTCACGCGCGAGCGAGAAGACGCCGATGTCGGAGACGAGCAGCCCGTCGACGCGCAGGTCGGCGAGAAGGGAAAGATACGCAGGCAGCTTCGCCAGATCCGCATTGTGCGGGAAGATGTTGAGCGTCACATAGACCTTCTTCGCGCGCGCATGAGCAAAACGCACACCCTCTGCCATCGCCTCGGCGCTGAAATTGCCGCCGAAGGCGCGCAGGCCGAAGGACTTGCCGCCGAGGTAGACGGCGTCCGCACCGTAGACGAGCGCCATCTTGAGCTTCTCAAGGTTGCCAGCCGGTGCGAGAAGCTCAGGCTTCTTCATGCGCCCCGCTTCTCCCGGACAGGAAGAAAGCAGCGGCTTTTCCACGCTCATCTAGCGCACCTGCTGCACGATGGCGTCGTGCTCCTCGTATGTATGGGAATAGTAATTATGCCCGTCTCGGTCGGCGACAAAGTAGAGGTAGTCCGTATCGGCAGGCCAGAGCACAGCCTCGATGGATGCCGTACCGGGATTCGCCACGGGGCCCGGCGGCAGACCGCGATGCTGATACGTATTGTACGGCGAATCCATCTCCGTATCCTTGTACGTCACATCCTCCTTCGGCGCGTCGAGCAGGTACTGCAGCGTCGCATCCGACTGCAGCGGCATGCCGACGGCGAGGCGCTTTAAGAAAACCTGAGCGATGAGCGCGCGATCCTCCTCGTAGCGCGCTTCCTTCTCCACGAGCGAGGCGAGAATCACGAGCTCGTAGATGCTCAAGTTCTCCTCCTCCGCGCGCTCGCGCATCCTGCGCGTCAGGCGCTGGTCGAAATCGCGCGACATCATCGAGAGGATGCCGTCGACCGTGATATCGCCGTCGACCTCGTACGTATCGGGGAAGAGGAAGCCTTCGGCGTAGTAGCGCGCCTGATCGTTCTTCTCGATGTAGTCGTAGGGCGCATAGTGCTTCGCCGCCTGCAGGAAAGCCGCCTGCTTCACGATGCCCTTCGCGTCCAGACGCCTAGCGATGTCCTCGACCGTGAAGCCCTCGGGGATCGTGAAGCGCACCTGCACCGTGTTCCCCTCGACGAGAACCTGCAGCACGTCGCGCGGCTCCATGTTCGTATGGAGCGCGTAGGTGCCGACCTTGAAGGCACCGTCGGCGCCGTTCATCTTCGCTGCCAGCCAGAACTTCAGGCGGCTCTGTATGATGCCGCGCTTTTCGAGCATGTCCGCCACATCATCGGCGCTCATGCCCGAGCGCACCGTGACGTAGACGTCCTCCTCACCCGCGGGCGCAGGCGCCGTCGGTGCGAGCACATAGGAAAAGATTCCGAGCAACAGGAAAAAAAGAAGCGCGGGCGGCGCGATGTACTTCTTCATATACCCCGTCCAATCTTCGGGAGGGAAGCGCCGCAGCTCGTCAAAGGAAAGGCTCCGCATCCAGGCGAGGAAGAGCTCCTGCAGCCAGACCACGCCCACGAGCAGGAGCGCCAGCCCCTTCCCGATGTACTCCTGCACTTTGTCAGTAAGGCTCCTTCCCTCCTCGTCTTTCGCAGGCGCTGCAGAAAGCAACCCCTTGCAGCGCTCCCACCATGGCGCAAGAAAATCCGGCAGCCGCAAAAAAACATCCCCTTCCATTCTATTTCCAATCCCATTATACGCAATAGCCGCGAAAATTACAACAGGAATAGAAAAAGCCGACGCCTCGTGAGCGCCGGCACTTCTTCATCGTCAATCGTCTTCTTCGTCGTCCATGATCTCGTCGTACGCGCGCTGCACGGCGTCGAATTCCTCGTCCGTCGGCTCGACGTACTCTTCCTCGCCGTCCGCCCCCATGACGATCTTGGCGATGAGGACGTCCTCGTCATGCTCGCCGCAGCCGCAGCCACAGCTGTGCGCATGCTCTTCTTCCTCTTCCTCGTCGTGGATGCCGACGAGGAGCGCGAACTTATCATCGCCGACGGGGATGATCATTTCCTCGCGATAGTAGTAGCTGTGCCCCTCTTCGTCCGTCATCTCGACGATGACGTCCTCGTCCTCTTCCAGAATCTCTCTTTCCTTGTCCGACATATCTTTTCTCCTTATCTCTCCTCGGGAAGCGCCGCCTGGCGCATGCCCAAATTATCCAAATAGCCCTGCAGGATGAACACTGCCGCCATCTTGTCGATGACCTTGCGCCTCTTGGCGCGGCTCACATCGGCTGCGATCAAAGAGCGCTCCGCCGCCACGGTCGACAGGCGCTCGTCCCAGAAGACGACGCGGCTGCCCTTGAGCTTCTTCTGCAGCTTCTCGGCGAAGTCGCGCACGATGTCGCAGCGCTCGCCCTGCGTGCCGTTCATATTCTTCGGCAAGCCGATGATGAAGGTGTCCGTCTCGTAAAGCTCCTTGAGCTCTTTGAGGCGGCGCATATCCTTGTCCCATGACTTGCGCCGTATCGTTTCGACGCCCTGCGCCGTGAGGCCGAGCGCATCGCTCGCGGCGACGCCGATCGTGCGGTCGCCGACATCGAGGGCGAGAACGCGCTTCATCACGCCTTCTTCTCCCGGTGCGCCTCGACGTAGAAATGCACGAGCTCCTCTAACAGCTCATCGCGCTCAAGCTTGCGCACCTTGCTGCGCGCCTCCTTGTAGCTCGTCACATAGGCAGGATCGCCGGAAAGAAGGTACCCGACAAGCTGGTTGATCGGATTGTAGCCCTTTTCCTCCATCGCTTCGCAAGCCTCGCGAATGATGACCTCGGCCTTGTTTTCCTCCGCCCCGAAGCGGAACATCATCGTTTCATCGCTGACCATCTTTTGCTGTCCCTCCCATCGGAAATGCTTGCTCCACGCTCAGCCGATCATCTCATGCGCGATCATGTACTCAGCGATCTGCAGCGCGTTGAGCGCCGCGCCCTTGCGAATCTGATCGCCGCAGACCCAGAGGTTCAGCCCGTGCTCCACCGACTCGTCGCGGCGGATGCGCCCGACCTCGACCGCGTCCTTGCCCGAGGTGAAGAGCGGCATCGGGTACGCCTGCTCGTCCGGGTCGTCATTCAACGCAGCGCCGGGGAAATCGGCGATCGCCCTGCGCGCCGCCTCGACGCTGACCTCCTGCGCGAACTCGACGTTGACCGACTCCGCATGACTGCGGTAGACGGGCACGCGGATCGTCGTCGCCGTCACGCGCAGATCGGGCTCAGAGAGAATCTTGCGCGTCTCATCGATCATCTTCATCTCCTCTTTCGTGTAGAGGTTCTCCTTGAAGACGTCGATCTGCGGAATCAGGTTGAAGGCGATCTGGTAGTGCTTCTTGAGCGCGGCGCCCGGCAGGATCTCCGCCTTGACCGGCTTACCCGCGACGATGGCTTCGACCTGCTCTTCCAGCTCCGCCATCGCCTCCTTGCCGCCGCCCGAGACAGCCTGGTACGTCGAGACGACGACGCGCTTGATCGGCGCGAGAGCGCGAAGCGGCTTCAGCGCCATGACCATGATGATCGTCGAGCAGTTCGGGTTCGCGATGATGCCCTTGTGCTCCTTGAGCGCCTCGGGATTGACCTCGGGCACGACGAGCGGCACTTCGGGATCCATGCGGAACGTGCTCGAATTGTCGATGACGACGGCACCCGCCTTCACGGCAGCCGGTGCAAACGTCTTGCTCGCGCCGCCGCCTGCGAAGAGCGCGATGTCGATGCCCTCGAAGGAATCCTCGCGCGTCTCCGCCACCGTGTACTCCTTGCCCATGAAGGCGATCTTTTTGCCCGCCGAGCGCGCAGACGCGAGCAGTCTGAGCTCATCGAAGGGGAAATTGCGCTCCTCGATGAGGTTCAGGAACTCCTGCCCAACGGCACCCGTCGCACCCATGATTGCTACATTATATTTCTTCTTCATACTGCCATCTCCCATGCTGTTTTACCGCCGCCGTCAATCGAGCAGCTTTTCCAGACCTACGACGAGTCCCGCGAGATTCCTGACCTTCTTGCAGGCAAGCACGACGCCTGGCATGAACGACTCGCGATTGATGGAATCGTGGCGGATCGTCAGCGTCTGCCCCAGACCGCCGAAAATGACCTCCTGATGCGCGACGAAGCCCGGCAGCCGCACGCTGTGGATGCGCATGCCGTCGACCTCGGCGCCGCGTGCCCCGGCGACCTTCTCCTTCTCCTCCGGATGCCCCTGCCGCATCGACGCTCGCGCTTCCTTGATGAGCTCCGCCGTCTGCAGAGCCGTGCCCGAAGGCGCGTCGAGCTTGTTGTCGTGGTGCAGCTCGATGATCTCGACATGCGGCATGTACTTCGCTGCCTGTCGGCTCATGAGCATCATGAGCACGGCGCCGATCGCGAAGTTCGGCGCGAGGAATACCGGCGTCTTCTTCTCAAGTGCAAGCGCTTCGAGCTCCTTCCGCTCCTCTGCCGTCATTCCCGTCGTGCCGATGACGGGCGATGTGCCATGCTTCACGGCGAGCATCGCGTTGCCAAAGACAGCGTCGGGACGCGTGAAGTCCACCATGACCTCGGGCTTCTTCTCAAGCAATGCCTTTTCCAGATCCGTCTCCACCGTCACGCCGCATTTGCCGCAGCCCGCCGCCTCTCCCGCGTCCATGCCGCCATGCACGTCGACAGCAGCGACGAGAGACAGCTCCGCATCGTCCTGCACTGCCTTGACGACAGCCTGCCCCATGCGCCCGCAGGCTCCGCTGACCAACACCTTTACCAAGATATGCGCCCCCTTCAAGCGAGTCTTACGAGCCAAGCGCCTGCAAGACCAATGTGCATCTATTGTATATGAAGCAACTGGAAAAAGTCAAGAAGCGACTGCTCTGCGATGAATCCCCGCCAAGCAAGGAAGCCGCCCTCGCCGTCGAATCGACGGTGAGGGCGGCTTCCCCATGCAGCTTTGCTGCGCTCAGATTACTTGAGCTCGACCGTTGCGCCGGCCTCTTCGAGCTTTGCCTTGAGCTCATCAGCCTCAGCCTTCGCGATGTTCTCCTTGACGGGAGACGGAGCACCATCAACGAGCTCCTTCGCTTCCTTCAGACCGAGACCCGTGATTTCACGCACGGCCTTGATGACGTTGATCTTCTTGTCACCAGCAGCAGCAAGGACGACCGTGAACTCCGTCTTCTCCTCACCGGCAGCAGCAGCCGGAGCAGCGCCGGCAGCAGCGACAGCGACAGGAGCAGCAGCGCTGACGCCGAACTTCTCTTCCATAGCCTTGACGAGCTCGGAAAGCTCGAGGACAGTCATGCCCTCAATGGCCTGCATGATTTCTTCTTTAGTCATGATATGTACCTCCATAAATTGTTTTTTATTCGTCAAATATACATCAGCAGCGGCAGCTATGCGGCTGCACACTGCATCCTGCAAGGATCAGGCGGAAGCCTGCTCCTCCTTCTGCTTGCGGATCGCCTCAAGCACATAGACCGCATTGCGGATGACTCCCTGGAGCACGTTGACCGTACCCGCAATCGGAGACTGCATGCTGCCCAAGAGCTTTGCGAGAAGAACCTCGCGCGACGGCAGATCGGCCAAAGCCTTGACCTCGGCGACGTCGATGACGCGTCCGTCGAGAAGACCTGCCTTGAGCGTCAGGATGCCGGCGTCTTCAAGCTTGTTCTTCTTCATGAACTCGCAGATGACCTTCGCCGGCGCCACAGCGTCGTCAGTGGAAACGGCAAGAGCCGTCGTCCCCTCCAAGTGATCGCAAAGTTCGTCGAGACCGAGTTCCTTCGCGGCGATGCGCGTCATCGTGTTCTTGACGACATGATACGAAACGCCTGCCTCACGAAGCGTGCGGCGAAGCGCCGTGTCCTGCGCCACGGTCAAGCCCTTGTAGCTTGTAAAAACGGCGCCCTTCGCTGTCTGGAGCCTCTCCTTCAGCTCGGCAACGATCGCCTCTTTCTTTGCATTTACCTTTGCATTCATTCTTGCACCCCCTCTCAATAGATCAAATTCAACTAAAAACGGCTTCCAACTGTACGCCGGAAGCCGCAGCTTTTGAAGCAATGCGCCTAAATCCGACCTCGGCGGGCGAGCTCTGCTCGTTCGATGGAAAATCCATACCTGCTGTCTACAGTCATTGTATGCTGTTTTTTATCGGATCAGGCAAGCGTAGCAACCGGAACGCCGGGTCCCATCGTAGAGCTGACCGTGATCGCACGGATGTACTGCCCCTTCGCCGCTGCCGGACGAACGCGCACGAGCGTGTCGATGAGCGCCTGATAGTTCTCCTTGAGCTTCTCGGAGTCGAACGAAGCCTTGCCGATCGGCACATGGATGTTGCCGGCCTTGTCCGTGCGGTACTCGACCTTACCGGCTTTGATCTCGTTGATTGCCTTCACGAGATCCATCGTGACCGTGCCGAGCTTCGGATTCGGCATGAGACCGCGAGGCCCCAAGACCTTACCGAGACGACCGACCGTGCCCATCATATCGGGCGTAGCGACGGCGACATCGAAGTCGAACCAGCCGCCCTGAATCTTCGTGACGATCTCGTCCGAGCCGACGTAATCAGCACCTGCATCCTCGGCTTCCTTGACCTTCTCGCCCTTGGCAAAGACGAGAACCTTCTTCGCCTTGCCCGTGCCGTGCGGCAGAACCATGGCGCCGCGAACCTGCTGATCGGCGTACTTCGGATCGACGCCGAGACGGACATGCAGTTCGATCGTCTCGTCGAACTTTGCCGTCGCAGTCTTCTTCACGAGATCCATGGCTTCGGCAACGCTGTAGAGCTTGCCGGCTTCAAGGAGCTTTGCGGCATCCTGGTATTTCTTGCCGTGTTTTGCCATTAAAAAATTCCCCTTTCGTGGTCATAACGGTTTTTCCTGCCACGAGCCCGGGTATCACCCATCATCAATCGACGATCTCGATACCCATGCTGCGAGCCGTTCCCTCGATCATGCGCGTAGCAGCCTCGAGGTCTGCCGCGTTGAGATCCTGCATCTTCGACTGCGCGATCTCCTGCGCTTTCGCGCGCGGCACCTTGGCGACTTTCGTCTTGTTCGGCTCACCGGAAGCTTTTTCAATGCCGGCAGCTTTCTTCAAAAGAATTGCGGCGGGCGGCGTCTTCGTGATGAACGTAAACGAACGATCCTCGAAGACCGTGATCTCGACCGGAATGACAAGACCTGCCTGCTTGGCTGTCCTCTCATTGAATTCCTTGACGAAAGCCATGATGTTGACGCCTGCCTGACCGAGCGCCGGGCCTACCGGAGGAGCCGGACTTGCCTTGCCGGCAACAACCTGCAGCTTGACGAGCTTTGCGACCTTCTTTGCCATACTTTTAACACCTCCTTAAAAGGGGCTGTTTGCCATATTCTCTCCAGCACAAGGAAAGTGACAAACTAGATTTTTTCAATCTGATTGTAGGAGAGCTCGACCGTAGTCTCGCGTCCGAACATGTCGACGAGCACCTTGACCGTTCCCTTTTCGGGAAACACCTCCGCCACTGTCGCGGCGAAATTCTCAAACGCACCCGAATTGATGTGGACGGCCTGCCCCACCTCGAGATCGATAGCGACGACGGGCTTTTCTTCCTCCGTCCCCGCAGATTTCAAGATATGCCTGACTTCTGCCTCCGACAGCGGAATCGGCTTCGTACCCGAACCAACGAAGCCCGTGACGCCCGGCGTGTTGCGCACGACGTACCACGAACGGTCGTTGACGATCATCTCGACCAGTGCGTAGCCGGGGAAGATCTTCTTCTTGACGAGCTTCTTCTTGCCGTCCTTGATTTCGGCCTCTTCCTCCATCGGAACGATGACATTGAAGATATTGTCTTCCATCCCCATGGTATGGACGCGAGACTCAAGATTCGCCTTGACCTTGTTCTCATATCCGGAATAGGTATGGATCACATACCATTTCTTCTCAGACTCCATCGCGCCTCCAGCCTTCTATTGCAGAATAAGTTGAAACAACCTTGCAAAAAACGTGTCGCATATCCAGATCAGCGCGCAGACGACCACGACCGCCACGCCCACAACGCCGGTATAAGTAACCAGCTCTCTGCGGGTCGGCCATGTCACCTTCTTCATCTCCGCCTTGACCTCGCCCATGAAGCGGAAGAGGTTGAAGCCGCCCGAGGAAGGCTGCGACGCTGACGATCTTTCATCCGCCAAAGCATTCACACCCCGTATCATATTGCTGCAAGCCGCAGGGCTTACTTCGTTTCCTTATGCGGCGTATGCTTCTTGCAGAACTTGCAATACTTGTTGAACTCAAGCCGATCGGGATCATTCTTCTTGTTCTTGTTGGTCTGATAGTTGCGGTTCTTGCAAACCGTGCAGGCCAACGTAACGGCATTGCGCATATTTCAGCACTCCTTCCATAAAATCACTAACATACTTTATCACACTTAATACCGAGTGTCAACAATATGCGCACAAAAATCCCGAATTTTCCCGCCAACATAACAAAAACCCCTCAGCGGGGCTTTGAAAATGGTGGCGGCACAGAGATTCGAACTCCGGACACTGCGGGTATGAACCGCATGCTCTAGCCAACTGAGCTATGCCG
>ERZ772957.2431-NODE-2431-length-10791-cov-7.299925_pt1 | contig 10791 bp, 5 predicted proteins | sample MGYA00580682_ERZ772957 | MGnify/ENA primary metagenome ERZ772957 (study PRJEB29015, sample SAMEA2737921) | human oral metagenome | biome: human oral; feature: human-associated habitat; material: dental | place: China | collected 2025 ...
TACTATGTATATATTTATCGTAACGACTTATATCTACAAAAATCCAAACCTTTTGCGTTTGAGCCTTTTGAGCTAATCATTAAAATGTTCTACATTTGTTCTAAACCTGTTGATTGCTGAACAAAATACAGATAGTAGGTAGTAGGGCTAGTCCTTTTCTCTGCCTGAATTTAGCTTTTGCAATGGCAGTATCTAACTCCATTATCTCTTTTTTGATATTTTTTATTTTTACGATGGATTTTTCCTCTAAGATGGCAAATTCTTACCATCGCGACTGCGTTTGGTATGTAAGCGATACTCGTAGTCTCCGTCTTGGAATGGTCTCGTCCAATCGTCTCGTATACCAGGCTTTGTTTGTTCGTATAGATTGCCTTTGGTTAGTAAGTGATTGTCTTCTAGTGGTATGTTTTAAAGCTCATCTGGGTCTCGACGCAGCTCTGCTAGTCGCTGTTTACCAGCGCGCGCATTACGGCGAGCTTCTAGTACTCGATGTATCTCATTGATGAAACTGTCGATATCGTCATAGCCCATCTCTTGAGCTACGGTATCGATATCTCTCTTACCGTCTCGTCTCTTATATCTTGATGGTATATCGTTGGCTAATTCTCCTAAATAGTGCTTTAAGTCATCGACGTGCAGACGAGGTATATTCCAATCGCCGTTGGTACTTTGGAGGTCGGCGGCTTCATTCGCGAATAATTCTGGGTAGTAGTTGTATATTTCCTCGTCTATAGCTTGACGTAGCTCTTTGGTCATTCTTGGTTTAGGATTATCTTGGATATTGTTGATTATCTCTTGAAGAGACTGATTCTGTGGTTGGTTTAGTCGGTAACGGGGGTCGGTGTTGACATTTTGGGTAAGATTTGCTACACTACCATTGAACCCGTTGTCTGGGTCGCCAGAGGACCGTCCATAGGACGTGAAGGTTGTCTCGGCCGGATTCATCCGCAGCAACAGCCCCCTCTGGGGAATAAGACATAGCAGGCTTGCCGTTTGGCAGGTCTTTGTTTATGGTTTATGTTGAAGTACGTTACCAGATTAAAATCTTTACCGCTGTATTCAAGCTCAGCAACAATACGATGATGGTTATCTAGCTGTCGCTCAAATACCATACGCTTTCCAGTCCTGCCAGTACCCGACATATATACAACATCGGGGTCTGAAAATACATGAGGTAATGCTCTAATATCTAACTCTGTTAGCGGGTTGGCGTCTGTCCCATTCCTACCCATTCCTGTAAGGTGTCCACTATTTCTTAAGTGGTTTACCGCATTCTTATCGATTACTAGCCGTGCATTTTGGTTTGAAGTCTGTAGATTTGTAATACTGCTGCTACTTTTCTAGCTCCGTTTTTGGACAATTGACCAACTATGGATTTAAGCCTCGCTTAACAGAATTAAAAGACCTAAGCGCCCGTTCACTTACCTCAGAATCAAGATTCATCGTCCTCACTCGCCCATCGCCGCCAGGTGTTTGCTGCTGGGTGTTTCTGAATTTCCCTGTTTCCATTTGGGCGTAAAACTGCTTGATGATATCCTGCTTACCAATAAGTCCTCGAATGGCTTCGGTAATGCGGTCGTAGATAGCGACAATGCGCTGCGGGATGTGTAGGCGAGCAGCCAGGCGCTGGGTATTCTCGCCGTTTAGTTTGCCGTTGTAATATTCGCTGAATCCATCAGCTAATTGCTCTTCTGCTAGTAGGTTGATGTCAGTAGTGCCGTATTGCTGCCCGTACTTGTTAATGAGGTAGTTATCTCCGTAAAATCGACGGATGGCGGTTAAGAGTTCCTGTTTGTTGTTTGCTCGTTCCAAGAGTTTGTGTCCCAGTTCGTGGTTCAGGATGTCTTCAGACAGCCTGTTCAGGTCTATTTTGTCAGTCTTTGGATCGTAATAGTCGAGGGCTTTTCTTTGCATTTCGTTCTGCCACTCATTGAATACAAGGCGCTCGTCACCTGTTAGTCGCAGATGGCGTGCTAGGAGTTCGCTTGATTGTTGGATCTCTTCTAGTCCTGTACGTACTGTACTATTAGATTTAAACCTCATATCTGGACTATCTGTTGGATTGAGGTTATCGATATATTTAATCTATAGTTCCCTAACAATTTAGATATTGGTATAATGAAAGCAGCCACAAAGAACGGAGTCCCGAAGTTATAGTTCCCTAACAATTTAGATATTGGTATAATATTATGATATAGCTATCCGAACTCTGCCGAGTTATAGTTCCCTAACAATTTAGATATTGGTATAATTCGCCGTCGAAAATCGTATTAACCTGAATCGTTATAGTTCCCTAACAATTTAGATATTGGTATAATGTGCGGCGATGAGCGCCGTGACGGAGCTGTGTTATAGTTCCCTAACAATTTAGATATTGGTATAATAGCGCAGGCGTCATCGTATACTTATATAAAGTTATAGTTCCCTAACAATTTAGATATTGGTATAATCACGCTTCGTCCAGCAGTTCGCACTCTTCGGTTATAGTTCCCTAACAATTTAGATATTGGTATAATAGAAATACTGGATTAGACAATGTGATAATTGTTATAGTTCCCTAACAATTTAGATATTGGTATAATGTATCGTCTGTTCAACTGGTAGCATCAGTAGTTATAGTTCCCTAACAATTTAGATATTGGTATAATCCAACAATCGTAACCAATATCATTGCAACGGTTATAGTTCCCTAACAATTTAGATATTGGTATAATTCCTATTTATTTATTATTTGTATTTTTATCGTTATAGTTCCCTAACAATTTAGATATTGGTATAATCCATACGACTTCGGCGATTCCGCTGAATAGTTATAGTTCCCTAACAATTTAGATATTGGTATAATTATTTGCGGCCGAATCAGCAAGCGTAGACCGTTATAGTTCCCTAACAATTTAGATATTGGTATAATAGCTGCCGGCAACCGCCATGAGTGAGATCAGTTATAGTTCCCTAACAATTTAGATATTGGTATAATCAGATACACCGAAGTTCGCGTCGGTGGTTTGTTATAGTTCCCTAACAATTTAGATATTGGTATAATCTGCTGAACATATTTGATTGAATCAGTATAGTTATAGTTCCCTAACAATTTAGATATTGGTATAATATACGTATTATGACTAAGAAGCAGGACCGAGTTATAGTTCCCTAACAATTTAGATATTGGTATAATCAACCTAATAATCGACTTGACGGTTCACCTGTTATAGTTCCCTAACAATTTAGATATTGGTATAATTGCGAGGTGGCCTGGACTGATATTTCGTGAGTTATAGTTCCCTAACAATTTAGATATTGGTATAATTTATTAATCTTAAACATGCCGACACAGCCCGTTATAGTTCCCTAACAATTTAGATATTGGTATAATCTGTTGACAAATACGCTATGAGCCTAGACGGTTATAGTTCCCTAACAATTTAGATATTGGTATAATTGTAATGTTTAATAAAAGATTTCCAATCAAGTTATAGTTCCCTAACAATTTAGATATTGGTATAATCGAGCCCAAAGACTATAGTGATTCGTTTGAGTTATAGTTCCCTAACAATTTAGATATTGGTATAATAATTAGTTGGCGTTTACCATTTTGCGCGCAGTTATAGTTCCCTAACAATTTAGATATTGGTATAATTCACTAGCACGACAAGTAAATTTATAAGCCGTTATAGTTCCCTAACAATTTAGATATTGGTATAATGTACGCTATGTCATTAGACGAGTACAAAGGTTATAGTTCCCTAACAATTTAGATATTGGTATAATAGAGATGTTTAGGGACTTTACGATCAAATAGTTATAGTTCCCTAACAATTTAGATATTGGTATAATGGCCGACAACCGTGAAGCGAAAGCTCCAGCGTTATAGTTCCCTAACAATTTAGATATTGGTATAATAAAGAATTTTATGTAAATAATCGAGAATAAGTTATAGTTCCCTAACAATTTAGATATTGGTATAATACTTCCTCAAATCCCCCTCTGTTACGATGGGGATTTTTGGTTAGAAAAATGCTAATTGACCAGCGTGTATGTTCTTTTCTTGGACAGTTTTTTCGCCGACAATAACGTACATGTGTGTGAATTGATGTTCGGTCAAATATAATAATCGTACTGATCCGCTATTTGGTGCGTGGCGTTTGACGCGCATCATGTGCTTTTCAGCAACGTCGCGGTTTGGGCACAGTCTCGTGTATACGCTATATTGCAGCATATCAAAACCGTCATCCAGCAAGAACTTGCGAAATTGCGCAGCGGCTTTGCGCTCAGCTTTAGTGTTGGTCGGCAAATCGAAAAATACCGCGACCCTCATGATTTTATATGACATCCTTTCCCTGTTAGGAGGCGATTTTTGGCAAAAGAAGCTTACGCGCCTCCTTTACCTCAATACACTCGATAAAGCTTTCAACTGTTCGCTCGATTGCATGTTTTACAGTAAACTTCTTACCGTTAATTATAACACAATAATTTAATATGTCAATAATAAGTTGGCGATCGTGCTTGGTGAGGCTGGCATCGCGATCGCCGACGTGAAGCGGGGCGACTTTTTCTAGTACATATAAATCAACGGCAGCGCGGTACGGTTCGATCAAATCATCGGCTAGATTGAAACTATTGAGCTCATTGTGATGAAAAATCCCTTGCGAAGCGACTAGCCCGCGGGCAGCAATGTGCCGAGCGATATGACTGCGGACCATCGCGTAGCCATAGTTCAGCGCGGCATTGTGCCAAATTGGCTTGCGGCGTGTGGTATCGTCGAGTAGCTGGTCAAAATATATGCGAGCAGCTAGCGACTCGCGATTGCTAGTGTCGCCCGATTTGACATCGCTAATATGGGTACGCAAGGCGGTGTCATCTAACCCGATAGATTGCAAAACATCGGCTTGATTGGTAATTTTGCTGATGATAATTTGTTGCCACAATTGCTTCTTGAGCGGCTGGCTCATGGCGAGCTGTTGGCGTGAAATTTTGGCCTGCCGTGAGTGTTGTGAATACGGTAGAAGTACGCTGGCTGGTAAGTGCTTTTCGTCGCAAATGACAGTTGTGGTGCCTTTGGTCGCCAGTGCTGTGAGTAGATTTGTGGTCGCAGTCATGCCATAACCGTCCAGAATGAGTGCATCGATATCTTCAATCGGCAAAGTTGCCTCAGTTTCTTGCGCGATTACGAGCTGGTTGTCGCGCAAACTCAGCCTGGCGGGATTTTCGATAACTACGACGCGCCAGGCCATTTATAACCACCTGTAATTGTCGCCGAGGATAGCGATGTCGTAGCGCTCGATGAGGGTAGCGGAACGTGCGGAGACTCTGTTGGCTACTTTAATGTCTTTAGACGGTGTAAAGTGCGGATATAGTATCACAGTTCCCACTGATATGTCGTAGCCAGAATAATAACCCTCTAGTATTTTATTTTTAAGGTAAATTCGTACATAGTCATTCGGATACAACGAACAAACTTTAGTAAAAGTTTCATCTATATCAGTGAACCCTTTTGGTGCTGGTAGGATCTTTGTTGGCGTGGGCTTATTTTTACCAACTTGATGGGCGTAAACTGGCACGAAAAAGTGCTCGATTTTTCCTTTCTTGTTTGGTTTTTGATATACGTCAAGTCGTACCATAGATCCATTGTTGACGAAAGCTTTACCGTTGTTGATATAAAATCCGCTTGGTTGCGTCGAATATACTTTGATAGTCGAGACTGGCGACAGTTGTTTGCCGTTTTTGTCGAATTTTTTGTCATTTTTGTAAACAGGTTCAGCGAAAGCCTTTTCAGGATTATTATCATGAGCATCTAACCTCTCAAGTAATTTATCGTACAGCCATTTATCGGATTCTTTAAGTACAGAGTTTTCGATATCCTTGCGCTTAACTTTATTAAGCGGCATTCGTACGGTTCGCTTATCATTATCTTTGACCTTTGGTGAGCGGACGGTCTCCTTATGTGCTTGAGCGACAGCTTTGCGACGCGGCATGCGGGAAACGAAGATTGGCTTTACGCTCAGGCGGAATTCTTCGTCGTAATTATCAAGCCCGCACAGTTCATTTTGCAGTGTTGTGATATCGGTATTGAGAGTGCGTTTCATGATTTCTTTGCTAAAATCTGGCCATAGGCTTGGAAAGCGGTTTTTCGTCTCTTCATCGCTGCGCAGCTTGAAATATTCAGCTTGCGCGAGTTCTTTTTGTGCCCGAGTAAACGCCACTTCATCGGTAATTTCGCCAGTGTTTTCGTCGGTAGATTGTAACAAAATTTGCCGTTTTTCATCAATTGTTTTAGCATTATTTAGATACAGTTTCATCTCCTGTTCTTTTGAGAAGAGATTTGCTTGATAGACAATTTTTGGGTCAATTGCCGCTACGACTGCCGCATCTTTGGCGTGGTGTAATACATCCTCGGCACGATCCTTTGCTAGCCCCCAGCGTTTACGTAAATACGCTGTTGTCGTGCCGTTTGGCGCGATTATGCGCTGTTTTTCTTCGCCCTCGGCGAAATCAACATTCTGGCGCAAATAGTTTTGGATAAATCGTGTAATATACCGTGTATCGTTTAAGGCGCGCACATTCCAGCTGTCATTTTTGTAGTCTTGGAGCAATAGGTTCTGCTTCTTTTTCATGGCATAACCATTATATTTATAGTTAGCTCCAGCATCTTTGTCACCTTTTTTAACTTCTCGCGTTTGATAAGTCGATTCTACTCGAGCTACATACTCTTTCCAGCGTTTTTCGTCTGCGCCAAAATATTCAAATGGCGTTTGATTGCCCTTCTTTTGATTTTCCTCTGTTAATACCAGAACTTTGTTGGTTATTCCATCGTTATTGGAGCGTGAAAACGGCACGATGTGATCGACTTGATAGGCGTTGTCATCGCGCAGCATAGTCTCAAAATCAATTTCTTTATCAGAGTACAAACAAACACCGTTTTGTTCGCGGTAGAGTTTGACCTTAATAATCTGCTGACCATTAAAATCAGCATTTTTATTCAAGCGTACGTTAAGCTCCCTGAGATGGCCGAGGAGCTGCTTACCGCCTTTGGTTTTAGGCGATGCTTCATACCCATCTGTAATTATTGATCTAATATCTTCATTATATCCTTGATTTTCTTCGTTTTCTTTTTTGATTGCATTACGATCTTTGAAGTTTTTTGCTAAGTCGCGAGCGGTTTCAACTTTGATGAAATATGGTTTGCCATATTTACGTTCGATGGCGCGAACAACCTTCAGTGTCTGGGTTATGGCACGCTTGACGACGGGGTTAGTGATTTGCTCTAGGCTGGCAGATTGCTTTTTGAAGTCGTAGCCAGCTGCCTCGCAGGCTTTGTCGTAGGTCATGCCCTCGAGGATGTGTGGCGTGATTTTTTGCAAAGCCTTGATTGATAAATGTCCGAATGCTTTGAAGTTGGTTGGCTTAATTTTGACAATAGCTTCTTTGGCTTTGTCGGAAAGCGGCAGTGAATCTAGTTCGGCACGAATACCCTCGTCGGCTTTTTGCGTAGTAAGGATGTAGGCGATTTGATTGATCGCCGATTCATTATCAATTTTCGCCCAATCTTCTGGTAAATCTTTCAGTGCTAACCTGATGTCGTTATATGCTTTTAGACCGCCAAAAATATTGTCTTCGCCGAATTCATCACCCTCTTTCTTCTTGCCGCGTACGTCTTTTGGTACGTAGTTTTCACTAATTCCTGTGGTGCTGCGTACCTTTTTGTAGGTTAAGCTTTTTTGGTTTTTGGCTAGATCAATGACTTTGCTAATTTGTTCTGAAGACAATCTTACCTCTAGATTTTCGCGCTTGGCTTGGCGTTTGCTGGCATCACGCGGTATAAATACGAGGTGCGACAAATCGCTTGCCAAACGAAACACCTCAAAGCTGTAGCTGGCTTTTGGTGCTCGTTTCTCATCTTTTTCAAACGTACAGCTGCCGACCATCTTTTCGATTAGTTCTTTAGTCATAAACGGGCGCTGGTACATGATGGCGCTGACGTTAGTGACCTGTCCATCGTCAATGCCATAAATTAATTCGCTGATAGCTTGTTCAGGAACATTTTTCAGGGCGTAGTTTCGCCGAGTCTTGATTATCGCCTCTAATTCGCGCAAAAAGTCATCGCGCGCAAAACTGTTGGTGTAGTCGTCGCGTTTATTGCGCTTATGCAAAGCGAATTTTTCATCACGACTCAGCGCGTCGCCGACAGTTGTGTAATTGTTATCAGCGAGAAACTTTTCATTAGCTTTGAGGGCGCTAGTGACACGACCGCCTTCCTTGTCTGATTCTTCGACAACCTTGCGGTTCGACTTGAAGCCGCGCCGTTTGGCGATTTGATATAAAACTTTGAGTAATTCTTCGGGCGATAATGCCTCGGCGAGTGCTTTTGAACGCAGCTCATATACGTCTAATTTGTTGAAATCAGACTTGTAGTTCAACACCTCCTCGACTTGATTTTTCGTGAGAATATTTTGGTCGACGAAAAATTGTTTCAGGTGATTGAGACGTTGGCGACGGCGTTTCAGACGGCGACGAGCTGAACGTGCGTCGCGGCGAGGCTTGGCGAGTGAGTCGCCATTTTGCGGGTCTTCTGGCCGCTCAAATATCCTCACTCCCAAATCGTGAATTCGCTCCTTGTCTAGATCCAATACTGCCCAGCCGATTGAGCTCGTACCGATGTCTAGCCCTAGCGAATATTTTTTCGGTGAATATGAAGATTTTTCTGTCATGAATAAGTCCTTTTACAATATCGTTAGCATAATTATACAACTAAAAAGTGATAATTGAAATTGTACGGCGCTCAGCCGCAGTGCAAAAGATAATCCGCTCAACAAGTGAGCGGATTAGAGCTTTGCTCCAGTATTTCATATACTTTACAGCGGATTTTTACCGCCAGATTATTATAGAAACCTAGAACAATTTAGATATTGGTACAATCCTTACTTAAGGGACTGTAACCTTATGATACGACACTTTTTATTCTTCTGCAATACTTTTTTATATCGCAAAAACAAAACCCCGCCCTCGCTCTCTTTCATGCGACTGTAATAGAAACCATTTTTCGCTAAGAAGTTCTGTAGGCCTGGCATTTTCTGGGGTGCTTGTGTTTGTAGTTGGATTGCGCCGAATAATCTCGCTTCTTCCTCGACTATTTTCATCAGCTGCGTGCCTACTTGCCGGAGTCGATATTTTTCTCGTACGACGATTAGTTCCAAATTTGTTATTTTAGGATCGTTTGAGTCCTGGCTATAGATAATTGTGCCAACTGGTTTGATAATATTGCTGCTTTCATCGATGTATCTGGCCAGTGCAGCGGCGCACTCACCCAAGTATAAACGCTGCGTTAGGTCGGTAGCTGCTTCCACGAAAGCATCTCGGCCTAGTATGTCTGAAATTGGGCCGCAGATACTGGGTTTGCATAATAGATCAATAATCTCGCCAACTTGAGCGTCATGAGCATGCGACGTAGTGGCTATTTTTAGTGGTAGAGGCATGGTGTGATGGTTGATTACGAACTAGAAGCGCTTGCAGCTGGAGTTTTACGCCGGCGGCTGCGAGTGCGTTTGCGTTTTGGCTTATTGCTATCGCTAGTAGTCTTAGTAGGGTCTGATACGTTAGGGACATTGTCTGTCGCGGCTTTTGTAGCGTTTTTGTTGTTTTGGCCGTGGTCTATTTGTAGCAGCCCTACTGCACCTTTGTCAAGCTTAACCGACGGCTGCTTGGCGATAGGCTGTGTTAGCTCTTGTTGCTGTTTGGTGGCGGTGCGAGCAGCTCGATCGGCGGCGCGTTGTTCTGGTGTTTTTGGTGGCGTGTAGGCCGGGCCGGGCTTTTTGACGGTTAAATTATCTGGTGGTAATATTCGGCTGGCAATATCAGTTTCGATATCGCTGCGGTTGCGGCTATAATTTTCGCGCGTCCACTGAATGATACGGCCGGTGTTGTCGTCCTGGGCGACGGGTAGGTTGAGTGTCTTGGCGCTGAAAGCCGGCGCTTTCTCGCCGTTGATGACCATGTTGATGATAAAGTTACGATTATGCATCTGCAGTAGGTCGTTTGGCTCGAACTGCGGCTCGAACTGCTTGGCGAGGATCGGACTATCATCAGCAGAAACACGGAAGCTAATTACGGTGCCAACGTTGCCGAAAACGGCATCGCGAACAGTTTCTTCCATCTGGCTAATGTACTGGTTGGCGACAGTCAGGTTAAGACCGTATTTGCGCGCTTCCGACAAGATAGTGGCGAATGAATCAGTAGCGAAGTTTTGGAACTCGTCGACGTATAGATAGAATGGGCGGCGGTCTTTGATATCAGGGATATCGGAACGGCTCATGGCGGCGAGCTGAATTTTGGTGACCAAAAATGAGCCGAGAATACCAGCGTTGTCCTCGCCGATGAGACCCTTGCTCAAATTGACGACAAGAATCTTGCCCTCATCCATAATTTGGCGGATATTAAACGTTGATTTCGGCTGGCCGATGATGTTGCGGATAACTGGATTGGCGGTGAAGGCGCCGACTTTGTTGAGGACTGGCGCGATGGCTTCAGCCTGGAACTTGTCGGTCCAGCTAGCAAACTCGACATTCCAAAATTGCAGTACCACCGTGTCTTTACAGTAGCTGAGAGTGTCTTTGCGGAACTTTTTGTCGGTAAGCATGCGAGTGATGTCGAGCATAGTGGTCTCGGGCCGGTCTAACAGCGCTAAAATGGTATAGCGCAAGATATATTCGAGGCGTGGACCCCAAGAGTCGCCGAACATGCGTTTCAGCACGCCGATAACTTCTGATGAGATATTAGTTTTTTGCGACGGATTAGTGA
>ERZ772957.2432-NODE-2432-length-10791-cov-3.399124_pt1 | contig 10791 bp, 9 predicted proteins | sample MGYA00580682_ERZ772957 | MGnify/ENA primary metagenome ERZ772957 (study PRJEB29015, sample SAMEA2737921) | human oral metagenome | biome: human oral; feature: human-associated habitat; material: dental | place: China | collected 2025 ...
CCCTCCGCGATCCAATAAAGGCTGTAAACGATATATGTGGGGCCATCCTGAACAGCCTTTCTGTTCGTCTATTAGGTCTGGGTGAGATGTTCCAAGCACTGGGTAAAATCATCTCGTCGGGTTTTACGGACGGTTTTAATAATCTCACGGAGGGGTGGTCAAAAGTATATTGGGGTATTGATCATGTCCGCGAAGGCATGAAAGACTACATCACCTCCGTACATGAAGCCGCCAAAAAAACGGCTGAGTTGGGTGTAGCTGGGGAAAAGCTGTCGCGTGACCGTAGCGAATGGCGGGTGGAAGAAGCGGAAAAAGAGGCCAAAGCGGAAAAGCTGCGCGAGCAGATGGAAAGCGCCAAAGGCAAAAGGCGGATCCAATTAGCCAACGAATACAAGGCCGTCGTCAATGAGATTTATGACGAGCGGAAGCGACAACTTACTGAGGAACTGCGCATACAGGAAGGCCAAAACAAACTAACGACAAACAGTCTGGAAGACATCGACAAGGTGAACCAGCTGAAGGCCTCTCTGATCAAATTGGACACGGATCGGGAAAAAGAACTGGGCGCTATAGACAAGGCGGCGCGTTCCAGCTCCGGAAGAGGGAATAAGGATGCAGAAAAGGCCCTTCGCGAACAGCAGGAACGGCTCAAACTGCAAAAGTCCTATCAGCGGGAATGGGAGAATAACCAACTCGAGTTTGCGCAAAAGCAGATCGACCTGCTGAATGACAGCTACTACAAACAACGCCAGCAGGCCGAACTGAACAAGAAGAAGGAACTGGCTGCCATCAAACAGCAGGAGGAGGATATGCTGAAGGCCAAACGAGAGGCCTACGGCAAAAATGCGACCCTATCGGAGGAAGAAACGACCTACTTCAAAAACCTCGTCGATCTGGCCGAAAAGTCTTATAAGAAGTCCGCGGCTGAGATTGATGAAGCCGTCAACGGCGCATTCAAGGAAGGGCGCTTGCGCTTTGCCGATGAGCTGGCTGTGCAGCTGGATGACATCGAAAGCTACTACAAAGAGCGGCTGCGGATGGCGGAAAACAATGAGAAACTGATCGCCGAACTCACCGTCGCCAAAGAGAAAGAGATCACGCTGGCCAAAAACAGCTATACCGCGGAGATGCTCAATTATGACATTGAGATCACCCGTAAGCAGATGGCCAATGCGGAATCTTTCTATCGCTGGGAAGCGGATCGTCGCAAAAAGCAACTCGAGGAAGAACGCCGGGTGCAAAAGGAACGTATCCGGCTGATGGAAGAGCGGTACAAGCTCGCCCCGACAGATAAGCTGGCTAAGGAAATAGCCCTTGCCCGCGAGGAACTCGAAGCCCTAAACAAGGAACTCAGCCGCATCCCGACGCAAAAGCTGTCCGAGGTGCTCGGCGCCTTCGGGCAGATGGCCGCGGCGCTGGGCGGACTGAGCGGCAGCGTGGGTCAGGCCTTCGCGGCAATCGGTTCGAGCCTCGCCGCCGCCAGTGAGATGCTTTCCCGCGATATGGATACGACACGGGGCAAGGTGGGCGCCATCAGCACGGCCATTTCGGGCACAGCCACGCTGATCAATATGATCACCGCGGCGGCCGAAAAACGCCGCGCCGTGGAAAAAGAGTTCTACAAAAACTCGATCGCCTTTGCCCATGAATATGCCCTGTCGCTGAATGAGCAATTGCGCCTGCAAAGCAAGTCGGGCGCCTTTGTGCGCAACTACGCCGGCGAGATCAAAGACAGCTTCAAAGCGCTGAATAAGGCAATGGATGGTTACTCCGATGCCATCGGCAAGCTGCATGAGGGGCAGGCCAACGTCGACCTGCGCAACGTAGTCGACGGCAACAATGTGGCCAAAGGGGCGGCCACGGGAGCACTGGCCGGCGCGGCCGTGGGCTCGATGATCGTCCCTGGCATCGGTACGGCCATCGGCGCCGTGGTGGGGACGATCGGCGGACTGCTTGCGGGCATATTCAGCAAGAAGAAAAACAAGGTCACGGATGATCTGATGAAGGTTTTCCCGGGGCTTGTGGACGAGGCGGGCAACCTGAATAAAGAGCTGGCGAAAACACTGATCAACACCGATCAGGTGGACGATAAGACGAAGCAGCTGCTTCAAAACGCCCTCGATTGGCAGGATGCCGTCAAAAAGGCGGAGGAAAGCCTCGGCGAGATTGCCACGAGCCTGGCCGGCGACATTGGTAACAACCTGCGCAACGCCATCGTGGGGGCATGGAAGGCGGGCGAGGATGCCAGTAAGGCCATGTTTGCCACGGCGTCCGACTCGCTTGAAAACTTTATCACGCAACTACTGTATTCGGCCATCTTTTCGGACGTGTTCGAGGATTTCAAGAAGAACCTCGTCGAATCGCTAAAGCCCGGCGGCGATCAGGATGTACTCGACGACTTCGATAAGCTGATGGATGAGATGACCAAGCGTGACGACCGATACATCGAGCTGCTGAATAAGGTCAAAAAGCGCGCGAAGGAGCGCGGCTACACCAAGTTCGGTGAGAAAGATGATAAGGCGAAGGATGGCCGCACGGGCACAACGAAGGGCATCCAAAGCATTACGCAGGACACGGCTACGGCCATCGAGGGACGTCTGACGGCGCTGCTGATCTATCAAGACGCCATCAAACTGTCCGTAGGGGGGATCAATCAGACCCTCGTGGTAGGTGTAGCCATACTGACAGAGATACGTGACAATACGGCCTACTGTCGACGCCTCGAGCAGATCGAAAGCGGCATCGGCAGTATGAAACGCGAACTGGAGACAATCAATTCCCGCGGGGTCATCCTGCGAACAGCATAACGGATAAGACGGAAATGAAAACGAATATCTACATCGATGGAACGGACGCCCGGGCGGCCTTTGGCGTGTGGGTGGTACGGGGCGGATACAACGACCTGCTAACCTACCCGGCTATGAAAGAGCCGGCCGCCAACGATTGGCCGGAACACGACGGGCTCGAGGTGGATTTGAAGGCGCCCAAACTGCAACCCCTTACGGTGGGCATTGACTGCGTGGCCTCCGGCCCCAAGGCCGACGTCCGCGGGTTTGTGGCGGCGTTAGCCGTGCCGGGCTATCGGTCTATCCTTTTCCCCTCCCTCGGGCGAACATTCCGCCTGCGCCTGACCAACTTCGACGAGCTGCGCGATTACGGGCCGCTGCAATCATTCCGCCCGCTGTTCGAGCTCGACGAACCCGAGCGCACTGACGCGGCCGTCTGGCAATCGCCGGGCACGCACGTCATCCGTTCGGCCTACACCCTCGACGGCATCAATCTGGCCGATTTCGGTGTGTTCGTCCAAAAGGGGCGCGACAGCCTACTGCGCCCGGCTGAGGTAAAACAGAATCTCACCCGGGAGATCGCCACCCGCGACGGCCGCATCTACGACACTGGCATCGTGCGTTTCAATGCCAAAGAAATAGCGTTGAAATGCTGCTTAAAAGCCGTTTCAACGGCGGCCATGTGGAGCTGCCGAGATGCCCTGTTCGGCCGACTCACGGCGCCGGGCGAGCACACATTGAACTACCGGGGAAAGGATTACCCCGTGTTTTATCGCGAATGTACGGGCACGCGGCTCATCGCCCTCCGGCCCGGCTTCATCCTGTATGAGTTTGAACTGAATTTGACGGTGATCCGATGAAAATCTACGATAAAAAGGATGCGCTGATCCTCGATGTCGAGCCGGACGACGGCAGCTACCTCGAGGATCGGATCCATCAGACAAAGCTGCTGACGCTCTACTATTCCCTGCCTGAATATGTGGAGATCCCGGAAGGGGCCTACACCGATTTCCGAGGTACGCGCTACCGGCTGGAAAGCGCGCAAAAATTCATCTGCCACGGCGACCGTAACTTCGAATACACCGTGACGATGGAAGGCCCTGAGGCTGCCCTGCGTAAGTACAAAGTGCGCGACACGACGATTCAAAACCTTCTGAAGTTTGCCTACACGGCCAAACCGCGGGCACACTTGGAGCTGATCGTGAAGGCACTTAATCGCAGGGATAGTGGCTGGACAGTGGGCGGCTGCATTGAGGCGACGGAAAAGACGCTTTCATACAGCCACACCTCCTGCGCCGATGCCCTGCAAATGCTGGCCGATGAGTTCAAAACGGAATGGGAGATCCGGGGCAAAGCCATCTACCTGCGCCGCGTGGAATACAACAAAGCCAACCCGCTGCGCTTGCGTTACGGGCGAGATTGCGGGCTGAAGCCGGGCGTATCGCGAGACAATTTCGGGGCAAAGAAGCCCTGCGAAATCCTGCTTGTACAGGGCGGGCGGAAGAATATCGATGCCTCGACCTATGGCAGTGTGGAATTGCTGCTTCCAAAGTCGCAAACGATCGCTTTCGATGGGACGAAGTTCGCCGATGAAGCGGGCTTCAACGCCGCCACGGCGCGCAGCTACAAAACGGATGCGACAGGTACGGAGATCACCCGTGCCGACCGGCCGCTCCTGACCTTTGTCGAGGATAGCATCGACCTGTCGCAGATCTACCCCAAACGCGTGGGCACGGTCTCGTCCGTCGAGATGATTGCCGGTAAAGATGGCCATGTGAATTATGACATCATCGACAGTTCCATCCCCGAGGCGCTTGACTACAATAAGGCGCTGATCAAAGGCCAGACGATGAAAGTCATTTTCCAAAGCGGCAACCTGACGGGCCGGGAGTTTGATCTGAAATATAAGCACGACGGGCGCCGCTTCGAGCTCGTGCAAACTACGTACGACGGAATCGTCATGCCCGGCGGCACGGTCTACATCCCCAAGGTGGGTGACACCTACGCCGTATTCGGTTGCTCGCTGCCCGACGCTTATGTGTGCGACAATGCCACACGGACGGGCGCCTCGTGGGAGATGTTCCGGGAGGCCGTGCGGGTGAAATATGAAAACGAAGTGGAGCGATACACCTTTTCCGCTGAGCTGGATGAGCTGTATGCCGACCGTCACTGGATAGAGATCGGCAGCCGCATCGTCAAAGGTGGATTCGTGTTGCTCGAGTCAGATAAGTACGCCCCCACGGACGGCCTGCTGATCCGTATCACTGGGGTACGCACGCCGGTGAACACCCCGCGCCGCCCCCAGTTCGAGCTCTCGAATGTGGCATCGCCGGGCAGCGTGTCGGGGCAGCTGGGTAAGATCGATCGCAACGAGGTAACAACGGAAGAGGGCTTCCGGCAGCTGCGCCACGAGACGGCGCGCACCTATGAGCATGCCAAAGAGGCGCAGGATATGCTGGAAAAGGCGCTGGACAATTTTTCGGCTGGCGTCAATCCCATCTGGGTGCGCACGATGTCCGTATTGGTGGGCAACGAGTATCAGCAATTCATGTTCGTCGATAATCGGACGGAGACGCAGCGCGAAATCATCCCGCTGTTCGAGATGAATAATGAGACGAAGGTGTTCACGGCTCCGGCTGCTATCCTGAAGCATATGACGATGGGCATCAATAAGACCTCATCAGCACACAAAGCGACGGATTATAAGTATTGGGATGTGGCCGGTTACACTTCGCCCTTCCTCGGGGGTGAAAAGTCGGCTTTTTATCTCGTGGCCAAATGTGCCAAAGGGGGCACGTCGGGCGAGTTCCTGTTGCAAGAGACGTACAAGTATGACCCGGGCGATGGCTTTTATTACTTCCTCGTGGGACTGCTTTCGTCTGAATCGGGCGGGGAACGCAGCTTTGCCACGGCCTACGGCTACACGGAAATCCTGCCCGGGCAAATGCGCATCCGCAACATCATCAGCCCCGACGGCCGGACGTATTTCAACGTGGCCGAGGGGGTGATCGGCGGGAATATCCGCATCGAATCGGGCTCCGTGGGATACAGCAACCTGACGGACAAACCGGATCTCTCGATCTATGAGACCCGTTCGGAGTTCAAGGTCTTTGCTGATCAGATCCGCGGTGAGGTGGGGCGTATCAATGTCACAGCCGGGGGAACAAAGGATCAGCTCGCGGCACTGCAAACGTGGTCGCAAAATCAGGTGAACAGCCTGCTGGATCGGCAAGCAACGTCCGAGGATAAGATCTACCGACTGCAAATGGCGGGCTTTATAACCACCGCACAAGGTAATGCGCTCTACGCCTCCGCTGAGCTGGCCGATGGCACCAAGCTGGCCAGCTACATCACCCAAAGCCCGACGGCGATCAATCTCATATCGCAAAACATCTCCCTCACTGGTCGCGCTGAGTTCAAGAGCCTGCAATCGCAACTCAATACGCAGCGGGAAAAGATCGATAACAAGCCAGACAGCAGCAGTCTGGGCAGCCTCGCCTGGAGAAACAAAATCGGGAAGGCAATGATGGATGAAACAATCATTGATGGGGGGTATATCAAAACGAGTCTGATCGACACGAACAATTTGATCGTAAAGAAGGCTGCACAAATTGGTGATTTTATAGTGAGGGGTGGTTCTCTCACGGTGGAACACTATGGGGATTATGAACGATCAAAAGGAATAAGTATTAGTCCGAACGGCGGTGTCGATGTCAGAGATGGGAATTACGGATATACGAGAATCAGAGGCGGTGAGATCAGCGTAAAGCGGACGAATGGCGGGGGAACGGTATCCATGGGCGGCGACGGCTTTAGCTATGAGAAAGGGGGCGCAGGGTTTTATGTCAAGATCTCCCCATTCCTCGGAGAGTGGCAGCCTCGCCTCCGTCTCAATATGGGGCCACTACCCCATGTGAACACGGTAAAGAAGGAAGGTGGGAACACCTTCAGGCAGCTAATGATCGAAGAAAACAAGTGGATCGTTTGCTGGGAATGACACAAACGAACAATCAAACAATAGACAATATGAAAAGAATCGATTTCAGCAGAATCAAATTGGAAGTAGAGCCGGGGCGCTTCGAGGTGCTCGACCAGCGGCGGGCGTTTGGCAATGCCATCTACGGGCGTTCGTTAACGCTCGAGCTCGACACGCTGGCGCGTAAGGTTTATAACGCTCCCGAAGGGGTGGAAACGGAGTTTTTGGACGATGAGTTCGCGCTGCTTATTCAGACCCTCACCGGGCAATTTATTCACTCAGTTATCCGCGACATCAAAGCGGCTGCCGTGGACGTGAAAGGGGAGTAATAGACATGGAATTGCAACGAATTATCAGACAGGGCGTGACAAAGATCGACGAGGCGGGCACGCTGTCGATCCGGTATAACATCACGGAAGAAGGCGGAAGAACGATGGAATTGAACGCCTCAATCGAACGTGAGGATCGGAACCACGGCAGTGTCTCGGCCTTTCCGGATGGGCGGATCAGCATCACGGAAGAAGGCGGACGAACGATAGAATTGAATGACTCGATCGAACGTGAGGTTCGGAACCTCGGCAGTGTTTCGGCCTTTCCGGATGGGCGGATCAGCTTTTACATCGATAAAGGGAGCAACCTGTCCGACGCGGAAAAGAAGGCTGTGTTTGCTGCCATTGTGGACGAAGCGGCCAGCGCGTTCCAGTCTATGGGTGGCGGTACGCCTGAAAAGAAGGCGAAAGCATGAAAGTCATCTACAACGGCCTCGTGCCTTTCCGTGGTTTTACGGCCATCAATCTGCTGGGCGTCGTATTCGCTCGGCGGGAGTATCGGCCGCTATCTGAAGCCATCCTGCGGCATGAGGCCATCCACACGGCGCAGATGCGCGAAACGGGTTACCTCGGATTCTACCTCATCTATATGCTGGAATGGCTATGGGGAATGCTGCGTCTCCGCGACGCTCACACTGCTTACCGGGCTATCCGATTCGAGCGTGAGGCATACCGCAATATGGCCGATCCGAACTACCTCACTCAGCGCCGCCCCTATGCGTGGACGCGGCCGGAAGTATAGACAACGAACCATTAACGATTATACGAAGTATGGACAGACAGTATTTGCAAAAGCAATCGGATGCAAAGTTTCGCATCGACATTACGGACCGAATGGGCAACCCCGTCGATCCAACGAAGTGCGATCTGCAATTTGAGTTTTACACGTCGCGGTCGCGGCGTATTGTCGTCGGGCGAAAGCTCGGCGAAGCGTTTCCCCCGGGATTGAAGGTGGATAATGGGCAGGTGGTCGTAGGCCTCGACAACCCCCGATTCACCGAAGGCCCCCTCTTTGCACGTTTCCGGACGCGCATCTATGATGCCACCTTTCCGGATGGATTCTATGACATCGCCTCGGGCGAAGTGAACACAGGTATTGAAGTAGTAGACAATTAAACAACGTAAGACATGGAAGGAAAAGAGTTTAACGTAACAGTAGCGCTCGACCAGCGGCTCGGGCAAGATGGCAAATCGGCCTATGAGCTTTGGAAAGAGCAGGGCAACGAAGGCAGCGTGGCCGACTTTCTGGCTAAGCTGAAAGGCGAACCGGGAAAGGCTGGCAAAAGTGCCTACGAGCTTTGGGTAGAGCAGGGCAACACGGGTAGCGTGGCTGACTATCTGGCTAAGCAGAAAGGCGAACAGGGCGACGCCGGTAAATCGACGTACGACCTTTGGAAAGAGGCAGGCAACGAGGGCAGCATGTCCGACTTCCTGGCTAAGCAGAAAGGCGAACAGGGCGACGCCGGTAAATCGACGTATGACCTTTGGAAAGAAGCAGGCAACGAGGGCAGCGAATCAGACTTCCTTGCTTCACTGAAAGGCGCAGCCGGCAAGGATGTTTATACGCTTTGGAAAGAGCAAGGCAACGAAGGCAGCGAGGCTGACTTCCTTGCTTCATTGAAAGGCGCAGCCGGCAAGGACGTTTATGCGCTTTGGAAAGAGCAAGGCAACGAAGGCAGCGAGGCTGACTTTCTTGCTTCATTGAAGGGTGCCGCCGGCAAAAGCACGTACGACCTTTGGAAAGAGGCGGGAAACGAAGGCAGCCTGGCTGACTTTCTCGCTAAGCAGAAAGGTGAACCGGGCAACGCTGGCAAATCGACGTACGACCTTTGGAAAGAGGCGGGCAATGAAGGCAGCCTGGATGACTTCCTCACTAAGCAAAAAGGCGAACAGGGCGACGCCGGCAAAAGCACGTATGACCTTTGGAAAGAGGCCGGCAATGAAGGCAGCAAGTCTGATTTCCTTGCTTCGTTGAAGGGCGAAAAGGGGGAGGCTGCCAAGGTTGTTACGCAAACGGTCGCGCTTGAGGTCTCAGCTTGGAATACCGATACAAAGCAGCTGATGGCGGCTGTGGAAGGCGTGACGGCTGAAAATACACTTATCGTAAGCCCCGCGCCGGCTTCGATTGTAGTTTATGGGAGATGCGGCGTTTATGCGGCCGCACAGGAAGAAGGCAGATTGACGTTTGCGTGCGCCAAGCAGCCAGAAGAGTCGCTAACCGTTAACGTGGTGATCTTATGATACTGAATACATCCATCACAAGCCATCAGCCTGAGGCGCCTGCCTTCACCGGCATCGTCCACAAATACAACGTGAAGAACAACAATCCGCGTGGGCCCATTGAAGTCACTACAGGCACGGGGAATGCTCCAACGGTGAATGGTGTCTCTGTTCCGCTCTCTGCGAATATTGCAATGGGCGCATCGGCGACAATCTTTTCACCTGTCGCCAAGTTTGAGCTGAACGCCCCGCTCGGTGGAGGAAGTTTCAGTGTGAATTACTACAAACTCTCTCTCGGCGAAGCGATCACGCTCTCCCGTACCACTGAGGGGTATTTGCTGATCGAACGCGAGGTGGTGGTTACACTGTAGCCGCTGCCTTGGGGGTGTCCCACCCTGACCATAACCGGGGCGGGGCACCCTGTTTTTCTAACACCTACAACAACTAACAACAAACAAATGGAAGTACTCTTTGAGGGCACTGGGGCCATGTTTCCCGTGGCAGCCGCGTGTTTCGTATTCGTTTTAATCGCCATCATCGCAGACCTCATCAGCGGCATACGGAAGGCCAAAGAGAGCAAGCAAGAGATCCGCTCGAAACCACTCAGCCGGACGGTCACGAAGTTCGTCATCTATGAGGGCGCCGTGATCATTGCAACCATGATCGACTACATGCTGCATTTCTCGCATCTGTTTGTATTGATGAAGCTGTACCCCATCGTAGGGTTGCCCGTCATTACCTGTCTGGTAAGTGTCGGTCTCTGCATTATCGAGATTCTCAGCATACGCGAAAAGGCCGACGAAAAGACCCGCCGCCGCTCTGAGGCTATCGTGCAAGCCGTGATTGAAGCCCTTGGAACGGATAACCTCGCCGAGATTCTACGGAAGAAGGCAGATGACACCTTGCATGGCCACCAACCGCCCCCTCAACAACCCAACAAATAAACGATTCAACAACAATGAACACCCCAACCAAAACCACCATCCCGCCGGAGTTTGTCCCGACTTATGTTCCCTACAGCTACAAAGGACAGCCCGTCAAGGGTGCCTTTGGAGCCAACACCCGACCGGCCTTTGTCAAGGCCAGCGACCGCGCCTATTTCGAGGCCGACAACACGCTCAGCGACGCCATGCGCCAGCTGTTGATTGCGATGGACGTGCTGGACACTGGCGCGGGTATGAGACCCGTAGGCGACTTCAACTACTGCAACATCAAAGCACGCCGTGGGCAAAGCGGACGACTTGGAGATGACAAAGTAGAGGGCAGCCTCGATCCGTATGCCAACTACGCCAGTCATGTAGACTTTGCCCGGGCTAAATTGCAGCTCATCCAGAAACCGCTTTGGCGCGTGAACCTCAAGACGGACACCCCCTCGGAGGTGATCGACAAAATCGAGGGAACGCCCGTCGTTTGGGGTACCCTCTTCAGTCCCGCCGCGCAGCGTGCAATCGAGAGGGGCGAAGGCATCGATGACTTGAAG
>ERZ772957.2433-NODE-2433-length-10788-cov-6.583341_pt1 | contig 10788 bp, 11 predicted proteins | sample MGYA00580682_ERZ772957 | MGnify/ENA primary metagenome ERZ772957 (study PRJEB29015, sample SAMEA2737921) | human oral metagenome | biome: human oral; feature: human-associated habitat; material: dental | place: China | collected 2025 ...
TTACACGGCGTAACTACGAAGCGTGGCGTAGCGAAATTTACGCCGTTTGCTTGCATAAGTACCCCGCTTTGATTCGAGCCGCAAGCGGTAAAATTTCGCGCTATGAAGTAGGGCAAGCGACGAACGCTTCGCTTTCACAGGGAGTGCAAAGAATGAAATTTTGCGCCCAAAAGAGGCATGCGATAAAATTTTTAAAATTTCTAGGCGCGAGACGCTTCGGCTTGCAAGCGGCGGTTGGGCGCGGGTTCGAAATTTTAAAATTTATGCGCGCTTCAGCGCGTCTTGCGAACGCAGCGCAAAATTTTATATCGCAGCGTGGATTGAGAATTTTAAAGCTTATTCGCGCGTTGCCGCGTGCTTCGCGTCGTACTTTGCCGCGCGCAGATAAAGCCGAAGCAGGGCGTGCGGCGCGGCTTACTTCGCAGCATACGCACGACGCGACAGAAAAACGGAGCGCGGTTAAGATTAATCAATATTTGAATTCTGCGTGGCGCCGCATAGCGCTTTGTAGCGCAGCTGCACGGCACGGCTACGAAGCAGGGCGTGCGGAAAATTTTAGCAAATTTGACCTCACGGGCGCACTTTTAAATTTCATCTCCTTGCCGTCGCATAAATTTAAACCCACGTCCATTCCGTTTTTAAATTTTATTTCAAATTTCACTCCGCACACACGCGCCGCTAAATTTGAAAATGGCGTTAAATTTAAAGGTGCCGCTAAATTTAAAAGGGATGCGCTATGAACGCTCTGCGAAAATCTCTGCTTCGAATTCGCGCGCTGATAAAAAAGGAATTTTTGGCGATGTTTCGCGACAAGGGCACGCGCATGGTGCTGATCGTGCCGGTGCTGGTGCAGTCGATCATATTCGGCTACGGCGCGAATTTCACCCCCGAGCAGGTGCGCTACGCGATTTTGGACGACGCCCGCGATGCGACGTCCACCGCGCTGGTGCAGAGCATCGCCGCTACGCCGATGTTTAAGACCGAACTTGGCTGCAAAGACCTAGCCTGCCTGCGCCGCGCCGTAAGCGAGGGCGAAGCGATCATCGGGATCTATTTCGGCGGTGATTTTAAGGACACGCATGAGCTTTTGATCATCGCGGATTCGCGCAATACGACCTTGGCAAACACCGTCATCGGCTTCGTGCAGGCCATAGCGGGGGAATACAACGCGCAGCATTTTGTTAATTTAATCAGCATAAATCCGCGCTATGTTTTTAACGAAAACACGATCACGCGCTACACGATCATGACGGGGATGATTTTGGGGCTTTCGATGATTCAGGTGCTGATGCTATCGGCGTTTAGCGTCTCCCGCGAGCGCGAGGAGGGGAGCTTTGATATGATGCTGATGACGCCCGCGAACCCGCTTGAGATGCTAATCGGCAAGGCGACGCCGCCCGTGCTGATCGCGATCGCGCAGGGGCTCGCGCTGTTTCTCATCTGCGTGTTTTACTTCGAAATTCCATTCCGCGGGCGCTTTGCTCATCTTTTTGCGATCATCGCGATCTTTAGCGCCTGCAACGTAGGCATCGGCCTCGTGATCTCGACCGTCTGCAAAACCTCGCTACAATCGGTCGTGAGCTCGTTTTTGTTCCTGCTGCCGTGCATTATGATAAGCGGGCTGATAACGCCTGCGGACGCGATGCCGCGGTGGTTTTACTACATCGCGCACCTAGATCCGATGTATTATGCCAACAACTGCATGTGGCGGATCTATCTGGAAGGCGCGAGTCTCGGCGAGCTGTTGCATCTCATCGTGCCGCTGCTGCTGATCGGGCTTGGTACGTTGAGCTTTGCGGCGTCGCTTTTTAGAAATAAGCTGGACTAGGGATTTAGATCGGAATTTCAGCTGGAATTTTGGCTTGGATTTTGCTTCGTCGTGAACTTCTGCTTAAAATTTTAAATTGATCGCGGATTTCGGCTTGGAATTTTGCCATAAATTTTGCGCGTTCGTAGTGGATAAAATTAAATCAAAATTCCGTGTTTCCGCCTGGTGCGTCGTGATAAAATTCCGCGCCTTAAATTTTAAAAATTTTACGAAATTCCGTATTGCGAGTAGAGTTAGAATTTAAATCCGGGGTTGCCCGGGCGTCTTGCGGCGGTCGTATCATCTGCGCTCGCCTTGGAAGCGGGCTTTTTCGCATCGTCCGCATCCGATTTCTTAAAAGCGGCGAGTTTGCTGTAAATGCTCAGTTTTTCGCCGTCCGCGCCTAGCTTGGCGCCGCCAAGCTCGCTAGAATTTTCCGCGCCGCATAACCTTGCGGGGTTGAATTTTATCCACGCTATGATTAGCAAAATCCCCGAAAATGCCGTTACCAGCGACGCTGCGATTAGATACGGCAGCGCGAGGATTACGCCTATTTTAGCTAGCGCGCCCGATACCGCTTCGCAGGGCCATGCCACGGACACCACTATGCCGTAGATTTTAAATAAATCCACGGCGCTAAGTGTGGCTAGGCGGCAGTTTAATACGCCCCAGATTATCACCGCTGCGCACGTCGAAAGGACGTAGAGCAGGGTGTAGAGTAGACCTAGCATCGCGCCCTCTTTTAGCGCTACTACCATGGCGCAGTAGCACAAAATCGCGACGATTGGGATACTTTCTATCAGCCTATAGGTCTTAACGAAGCGCGCGCCTAGCGCCTTTTCTAGGCAAACGAAGCAGTCGTAAAATATCGCTAGCGTCGCTAGCAGCGCTAAAACTCTAAAAATCGCGACCGCGTCCTCGTCTATGTCGCTTACGCCCACCGTGCCGCTTACGCCGATGCCTAGCAGAATCACGGCGCCTAAAACTCCGCGGAATTTCGCCTTGCGAAGCAGATCTTGCTTTGAAATTTCTTTCATTTTTATCCTTTGAATTTTCTAAATTTACGCGCTATTTTGCGGCTTTGCTGCGTGCGGCGACGCTGCGCCCGATGGCGCGCGGCTTTTGGACGTTGCTACGGTTTAGACTTGCAAAAGGCGTGGTCGCCGCAAAACGAAAGCGCTTCGGCTTAGGCGAGCTTTTCTATCTTGCTCCAGGCTAGCAGATGCACGATGCTAGTTATTATGAGAGAGGCAAACGGCAAAAATTCCTTCAATGACGCGATAATTAAAACTGCATCGGAATCGCCAATTTGCGGCTTGGAGGTAGCCAAACCGAAGGACCCTGCGCCACATAGCCAATTTAGCGCGAAAAAGAAGGCGCAGAGCCACACGTAGATCCGAAATATCATCACGCCGCTTACTCGCGCCAAAGAGAAATTTATGCAAAACCACGCTACGATCATGTAGATTGCGGCTGCGGGCACCGCTAAATTCCATATAGTCTCTTCTATCATCTCTTTCATCGTTACTTCTCTGTAACAACCTGCCGGATAAAATAATAAAAGCGCCACGAAGCATATGCAGAGAATTACGCAGTTGCGGTAAAGCGCCGCCGCTTTTATGCCGCTAAGCGCAGAGATTTTACAGAGCGCTCTTAGCCTATAAATCACCGAGAAACAGATAAGGGCAATAAAAATTCCGCTGACTATCAAGAACATTCCGCCAGAAGCAAGACCTATTACTTTAAAAACCGCGAGCGCCACCGCCAAAAGCAGATCAATGCCGGTGCTGATCATCCCCTCTTTTCTTACCTGAGATACGGTGTCTTGCATACATAAGCCTTTTTGAAATTTATCCCGAAGTGTAAAACGCTAATCAAACCGAAAAGAGCGAAATTTTATCGTGACAAGAGGTTTATGAAATTTAAAATTTAAACCTCCGCGCTTATCCTTTCTATCTTGCTCCAGGCTAGTAGGTGCACGATGCCGGTTATTATGAGAGCGGCAAACGGCAGGAGCAGTTTAAGCATTACGACAGCAATAGCTAAAGCCGAGACCTGCTCGGTCCGCGGCTCAGAAATAGCTATAGCAATAATCGCTGCGTTGCATAGTATATTTAGCACAAAAAGTCCCACGCAAAGCCACACATAAGTCCGAAAGGTACTCACGCCGCTTACGCGCGCAAGCGAAAAATTTATGCGAAACCATGCGACGATTATGTAAATAACGCCTGCGAAAAGCGCTAGTCCAAATATTGCCGCAAATGGATTATCACTCTGCCCGCCGTCTGCGTCAAGCTCCCTTGGATAAAGGTGATTGAGCACGAGCGCTAGCGCAAAAAAGCAGACGCAGATTATTATGCAGTTGCGATAAAGTGTCGCTGCTTTTATGCCGCTAAGCGCTGAAATTTTTCGGAGTGCCTGCAGTCTGAAAAATGCTGAAACGCAAATAAAAGCGATCAAAATTCCGCTAGCAATATAATTTATCATCTCGTCGTCAAGGCGCCATGGCTCGCTGAAAGAGACATAGCCTACTACGATAAAAACTACGGGTAGCGCCGCCAAAAACAGATCGATGCCGGTGCTGATCATCCCCTCTTTTCTTGCCTGAGATACGATGAATTGCATATATAAACCCTTTTTAAAAATTTGACCCGAAGTATATATAAACAAGCATAAAATATAAATTAAACCGACAAGATCGGAATTCTATCGCGACAAGATATTTGCGAAATTTTAAACGTTTACGCTTATCTTTTCTATCTTGCTCCAGGCTAGCAGATGCACGATGCTAGTTATTGTGAGGGTCATGGGGAATATCAAATGGTATAGTGCATTTAACGGAAAAAGGATGACGCAGAGCCACACATATGTCTCAAAGATCCCCACGCCGCTTACGCGCGCTAGAGCAAAATTTATGCAAAACCACGCTACGATCATATATATTACGCCCACAAACGTTATCAAAATGCACAATATCATTGCCAAATGCTTGTGTGAGATCGATAAAGGAATCGATAAAAAGATGCTTGTTATGGCAATGACACAGATGCAGACAATTACGCAGTTGCGGTAAAGCGCTACCGCTTTTATGCCGCTAAGCATTGAAATTTTGCGGAGCGCTCTTAGCCTGAAAAATACCGAAACACACAAAAGAGCAAAAATAATTCCGCCAGTGATATAGGTAGCCGTCTTGTTGGTGCTAAGCCCTAGCATGCCGCCAGTAGCAATATCTAGCGCAACTAAAGTCGCAGGCACTGCCGCTAAAAACAGATCGATGCCGGTGCTGATCATCCCTTCTTTTCTTGCCCGAGATACGATATCTTGCATATAAAGCCTTTTAAAAATTTGCCCCGAAGTATACATAAATCGATGTAAAGCAGGAATTAAACAGCTAAATTTAAAATTTCAAAATTTCGTCGGAACAAGCTTGCAGACTGCGGAATTTCAGGAATTCTACCAGAGCGAGAATAAAATTTCGCCGTGGGATTTAAAACGGAATTTTGATTATGGATTTGCGGGGTAGAATTCCACTGTGAAATTTCAAAATCTCAAGCGCGACATACTTTCATAGCACGCTTTGAAAGTCAGCAAACCGCAGGTAGAATTCCGCTATGAAGATTTCTACTCGGAATTCCGCGGTAAAATTTCACTATGGAATTTAGACTGGAATTCTATGGCAAAACCTCGATATAAAATTTTAATCAGAATTTCAAGACGGCATTTCAAAACAAAATTTCGCGATTTAAATTTCGCTCAAGATAAAATCTCGCGATTTAAAATTCCACGCCGATTGACGAGTTGCTTTGTCGCGCCGCTACCTCACCTGCGCGCTGAAAATTTGCGTGATGCTGGGAATTTGCTCGCCCGCAACGTCAAATTCCGCCGTTTTGATCTGTACGCCGTAGAGCGAGCTAAGCGCGGCTTCGGTTAAAATTTCGTTGCTCGCGCCGTAGTTGTAGCTAAGATCATTTCGCAAGATCAGTGTGCGATCGGCGACTGCGAGGGCGTGATTAGGCTGATGGGTGGTAAAAACTATGCTCGCATCGCTATTTGAGCGCAGATTCGCGATGAGGCTTAGCACGCGGTCTTGGTTTTTGATATCAAGCGCGCTGGCAGGCTCGTCCAAAAACAGCACGTCGCTGCCGCTAGCTAGGGCTCTAGCAAAGAGCACGAGCTGCCTCTGCCCGCCGCTAAGGGCGTTAAAGCTGCGCTTTTGCAGATGGGCGACGCCTAGCGTATCCAGAGCGTCAAGGCAGATTTGAATATCCTTTTTGCCCGGTTTTGAAAAGAGCGAGATCTCGCGTACCCGCCCCATCAGTACGATGTCAAGCACGCTGTAATCAAACGCGACGTTAAAGCTCTGCGGCAAGAAAGCAAATTTTGCCTTGCGCACGATCTCGCCTTCTTTAGGCTGCAAAATCCCCATCATACACGACATTAGCGTGCTTTTGCCTTGCCCGTTTAAGCCCAAAATCGCTAATGTTTGAGAGCTGGCAAGCTCGAAGTTTAAGTTGCGAAAGCAGAATTTTTCCGCCTCGTAGTAAAAGCCAGCGTTTTTTACCTCAATTAGATTTTGCATTTTTGGCACTCCTTTTTAGAAGTAGGGCAAAGATTGGACTTCCGATGAGAGCAGATAGAATTCCTAAAGGAATTTCGGCACTACTTAGCGAGCGAGATAGATCGTCGATTGCCAGCATAAAGATCGCTCCTGCGATGAAGCAGGCAGGCATTAGCTTCACGTGATCGCTACCTGCGATAAGCCTGGTGGCGTGCGGCACTACAAGACCTACCCAGCCGATATTTCCGCTGACGCTAACTTGTACGGCAATTAGAGCAGTGCAAAGCGCTAGGATCGTGCAGCGCAGAAACTTAACATCCACGCCTAGCACGCGCAAATCATCATCATTTAGGCTGAGTAGATTAAACCGCCATCTCAGCGCGATTAAGACTGCAGAAGCGGGCAGGGCGATCGCGCACATCAAAATTACTTTATCGTATCCTGCGCTTACGAAGCTTCCCAGTAGCCAAAAGACGATATTAGGTAGCACTTCCTCATCGTCTGCTAGATACTGCACTAAGCTCGTAAGTGCGGCAAATACGCCGTTAATGACTATACCTGCTAAAATGAGTGAGAAAATATCGGCGCGTGCTACGAATTTTGCCAAAAGATAGAGTAAAAATAGCGCCGCAAGCCCGAAGCAAAATGCAAACCCCGCAAGCCATAAGCCGCTCAATCCTAGCAAAATACAAAGCGCGCCGCCGAATGCCGCTGCAGTGCTAACGCCTACGATGTGCGGGCCAACGAGCGGGTTTTTAAATACCGCCTGCAAGCTCAAACCCGCGATAGCAAGCGCTCCACCGCAAAGACTAGAGAGTAGAATGCGCGGAATTCTAACATCCATCATCACACTTTTGGCAGCTTCATCGCCGCCTCCGCTAAAGAGAATTTTAAAAATTTCTTCTAACGGTATATGAAACTGCCCACTAGCGAGCGAGATTAACGCCAGCACTACCCAAAAAAGAAGCAGGATTAGGTTCAGCATTATTTTTGATATTTGACGCGGTAAAATTTCTCGTAGAATTCCTCTACTTTTTTATCAAAGTTTGCGTCCTTAAAATTTTGCGGATAAAGTTTCATCGCAAGCCATTCCTCACCAAGCGCCATTGCTTCGGCAGTCGGATGACCCCAGGCTTTAACGAATTCGGGCATTAGATAAATTCTATCCTCTTTCACGGCGCTAAGACCTTTTAGCGCAGGGTTTGCCTTAAGTTCGGCAGGTACTTGAGGATAGCGGTTTTGCACTAAGATAATCTGCGGATTCCATGCTAAAATTTGCTCCGGCGAAACCTGCTTGTAGCCCTTTATATCCGCAGCGGCGACGTTCGTCGCGCCCGCCCTTGCTAGCATTACGCCAGTATATTTGCCGCTACCGTAGGTCGTAAGATCGGGATTTGCCATATAAACTCTAGGTCTTTTATCTACGATAAAATTGCTAAATTTGGCATTTAAATCAGCTTGCGATTTTTTAACGAAATCTATTAGTTCAGCGGCATCTTTTTCGTGATTGCTTAGTTCGCCTAGAATTTTAACCCCCTCGTAAAAGCCCTCATCGTAAGCGGCAAAGCTATCGCTACCTTCTTTTAATGTCGGGTTTAGCTTAGCTTTGTCCTCTTGTGCAGAGCTAAAAAACGAAATGCCTACGACCGGGATTTTTAACTCCTCCATTTTAGCGATATATTCTTTAGGGAAGTAGTTGACCACTACGACCGCATCGGGCTTTAGACTAAGCAGAGCTTCGTAATTGACATCTTTGATATCGCCTGGATTAGGTAGGTTTTTAAAACTCGGTGCCAAACGATTATACTCTTTGCCTAGGCGCTGCTCCCAGCTTTTTAGGATGCCTACGACCTTATCTTGGGCGTTGATTTCGTTTAAGACATTGAGCGCTTCGTGGTGTAGCACGACGATACGATTTACTTGATCCGGGATTGTGACCTTGCGGCCGAGCTGATCGGTAATCGTGCGATCTGCAAAAGCCAGGCTAGCGCAAAGCGCTGCACCAAGAAGGATTGAGTGAAGTTTAAGCATTTTTTCTCCTTGAAAATTCCGCAAAATATGCGGGATTAGAATAGCGGAATTATAGCTGATCGGTATAAAATCCAGATAAATTTTTATATAAATTTCATTTTGTCGTGGGGAATTTCAGATGCTTTCGTAGGGCAGAATTTTGTGATTTTACGCAGAATTTTGCTGGCAAAAATTTTTACCCGTCTCCTCTAGGCTGGCCGGATACTGCCAGGTGCCAAGCGAAACCGCAAACAGCAGGACCCAAAGCAGCAGTAGGGCGGAAAATTTCATTTATAGCTCGTGCGGTAGAATTTTTGATAAAATTCCTCTACTTTTTTGTTAAATTCCGCTTCGTCAAAGTGCTGCGGATAGAGCTTCATCGCTAGCCACCACTCGCCAAGCGCCATGGCTTCGGCAGTCGGATAGCCCCATGCTTTGGCGTATTCGGGCATCATGTAAATTTTATCCTCTTTGACTGCGCTTAAATTTGCAAGCTGCGGGTTGGATTTGAGCTCGGCCGGCACCTGCGGGTAGCGATCCTGCACGAAGATCATTTGCGGCGCCCACGCTAAAATCTGCTCTGCAGATACCTGCTTGTAGCCCTTGATACTCTCCGCCGCGACGTTTTGCGCGGCCTGCACGCAAAACATTATACCCGTGTATTTGCCGCTGCCATATGTCGTGAGATCGGGATTTGCCATGTAAATTTTAGGCCTTTTATCCACGATGAAGTCGCTAAATTTAGCCTTTAGCTGCTCTTGCGAGGTTTTGACGAAGCTTATTAGCTCGGCGGCCTCTTTCTCGCGGTTTGCGACCTTACCAAGAAGCTCGATCCCGTCGTAAAAGCCCTCGGTGTAGGCCGCCTCGTCGTATTTGAAGGTTGGATTTAGCTTGCCCTTATCGGCGGCATCGCTGCGCTGGAAGCTAACCGCGACGACGGGGATTTTGAGCTCCGTCATTTTGTCGATGTATTCTTGCGGGATGTAGTTGGTGACGATCACGACGTCGGGCTTTAGCTTAAGCACCGCCTCGTAGTTGATGACCTTTAGATCGCCAGGCGTCGGCATATCTTTTAGGCTCGGGGCTAGTCGAATGTAGTTTTTGCCGAGCGACCTTTCCCACGACTCCTGCACGCCGACGATCTTATCCAGCGCGTTTAGCTCGTTGAGCACGTTTAGGCTTTGGTGCTGAAGCACGACTATGCGCTTAACTTCGTCCGGTAGCGTGACGTCGCGACCTAGCTGATCGGTTATAACGCGGTCTGCAAAAAGCGAACTCGCACACAGCGCAAGAGCTAGCGCAAAAGAGTGAGGCTTACTCATGTTTTTTCCTTTAATTTAGATTATATACTTCTTAATACGCCCGATTCTACGTACTTTTCAGGCAGTTGCGTTTAGAAAATATACTTTGAAATATTATAGATTTTTAATGATAAATTTTAGGTAAAAGATGAAATTTTAAAGTAGGGCGAATTTGAAAATTTACATCGGCATATGAATTTCGCGTAGAATTTCGCGGTGCGATATGGAATTTGTAAAATTTCAAGCGCTCGCGCGCAATTTTAGATTGGATTTTATGATTTATTTTGCAGGCGTCGTCCATAAATTTTTATTCCAAAGCTCCGCGCCCGAAATTCCTTTAATCCTAATCCAAGCGATAAGTTCTAAAATTTCAGATAAAATGATTACCATAAGTGCGGCATAGCGGGCAGGCGCGCTGCCATACCACGACTTATCGACTTGGAATATTTCAATAAGTTTAAGAAGCACTCCCCAAATTAAAGTTATTACGGCACAAAGATAGAAAATTTTGCTTCCGCTTGCTTTGCCGAGCAAATACGGTGTGTAAATCCGCGTAAAAATAACGATCGGCGTCAGCATAATAATTGCGGTGCTCCAAAGAGCCATGATTTGAGATTTTCCGATTTCGGATAGATGCTTCAAGCCTGCATAAAGCGCACCCATTGCGCAATAAAAAGCCCCTTCGAAGGAGCTACCATTTTGCTGAAGGGCGTAATCCTAGATATCAAGACCGATATAATTTAGCGAATAAAATAGCATCGCGCCCAGCAAGGCGGCATATATCACGTATGCAAAAAACATAGCGCAATACGCGTTAAAGACTTTGCTAGCGGAGATACCCCAGATCATTTTGGTTGCCGAAAGCTTAAAGCTCATCGAAGTAAAAATCACGGCGACGATTGCGGCCGCGGCGGCGAAAAAACCGATCATCGTAATGCCATGTAAAAGCTCACAACAAGCCCAAATGATCAGATAACAGCAGATCGATAAAACGCTAGAGGTTATACCGCGAAATTTTATCGCGCTTAAAGTGTCGCGCTTCATTTTTTGCCTTTAGATTTTTAAAATTTATGGCGGATTATACTTGCGGGGTTTGAAATTTAGATAAATTT
>ERZ772957.2435-NODE-2435-length-10786-cov-5.971950_pt1 | contig 10786 bp, 8 predicted proteins | sample MGYA00580682_ERZ772957 | MGnify/ENA primary metagenome ERZ772957 (study PRJEB29015, sample SAMEA2737921) | human oral metagenome | biome: human oral; feature: human-associated habitat; material: dental | place: China | collected 2025 ...
CCCGACTTCCCTGATAAGCAATTGTACTTTTACACATCACAGCCTTACTTCTTACAGCATAACGTTTGCTAAAGCACGCACAAAGCGGAGTTTCCGTTTATGTGCGTTTTTTATACCGCTTGCGGAATGCAAGCCTGCGGGCGGTAAATAAAAACCAGGAGGAGATATGTTAAAGTATTCCTTGCGGGAAAACCTTCTAACTCCCGCGCCGGACGACTACATGGCACAGGTTACGGATGTCCGTTCGTATACACTGAACGAGATTATCGACCTGATGATGGACAAGGGAACCACACTTACCCGTGCGGACGTTGCAGCCGTTCTGCAAGTGTACGGCGAAGTGTGCGCATCTATTGTTGCAGACGGAGCCGCTTTGAATACCCCGCTTATGAACTCCGCGCTCGGCATTACAGGCGTATTCGAAGGCGCTGCCGACAGCTTTGACAAAAAGCGGCACAGCGTAAACCTCAGTCTTACACCCGGAACCCTTCTTAGAGAGGCTAGCGCCAAGGTAAAGACTGAAAAGACCGAAGGTTCAAACACATCCCCGTACATCACGGCGGTTACGGACATAGTTTCGGGGAAGACAAACGCAAGCCTTACAAAGGGCGGCGTTGTTCAGCTTGTAGGAAGCAGGCTTAAGTTTGAACAAAAGGACGAAGAGCAAGGCATATTCTTTATTCCCGAAACGGGAAATGCCGTCCGCGCTTCTGTAATTGCGGAAAACAAACCCGCCCGTCTTATGGCAATAGTGCCCGCGGACTTGGCGGCGGGCACATATTACATTGAGGTGCGCTCAAAGTATGCGAACGCAACAAAACAGCTAAAGACGCTTAAGGTCGGAAGGTTTGAAAAACCGCTCGACTGTAATGCGTAAGGTAATCGGGCGTTCTTTTACAAGATAACGCCCGATTACTGCATAGGGTAAGTCGGAGTTACCGCATAGGGTAAGTTGGACTTACTGCATAAGGTAATGCCAACTTACCCCGTACGGTAAGCGGCTTTTAGGCGAAGGCACGGAAGTTTTATTTAATGTAAAGGTAAAATCTTCCGATGTATAGAACACGGGCTTATTAAACGTCCATATCGGTGCACTTTTGTAAGGTTTTAGTTTTGCGGAAGTGCATAATTTTATACTCAACAGAGTTTACAATTCCCCAACAGTTACAGGAGTAATAATGAAGTCAGCAAAAAAACGTTTTTCTATCAAGCTTCGGATGCAGATTGTATTCGGAACTTTGATTATAGTAGCACTTTCACTTTTGAGCGTTTTTGTGCTTTATCAATTTCAAAAAGCGGTTATAGAAAAGGTATCAGACCATCTTGTGGATAAGGTGAACGATACTGCAATCATAATTGATAGTGATATAGAACAGTGGTTTGAATACCTTGAAGGAATAGCTTCTCAGCAGAGCCTTTGCGATAGAAGTGTCGCTTATACGGAAAAAGCCGTCATGCTTCGAGACCTTGTAAAAGCTGACGATAAGATAATGGATTTGGTAATAATTGACCCGAAGGGAATGTATCATCGCCCTGACGGTCAACAGTTTGATGTTTCAGGTCAAAAGTGGTTTAAAGAGTCCAACGGCGGAAGAAACAGGTATTTCTCTGAGCCGTTTAGAGATGTAGAAACAAGGAAACTTATTGCACAAGCGGTAGTTCCCATTATTGCAAAAGATAATTCGTTCGCAGGTGTGATTGCTGCCATCTTTGACGGATATACGCTTTCTGAAGCTGTAGACAATATAAAGGTGGGTAAGTCGGGAGGCTGTTTTATAATATCCGATACGGGCGTAAATATAGCAAACAGAAACAGAAGCCTGGTTGAAAACGAGTTCAGCGCTATAGAGGCTGCCAAAACCGACAGAGACCTTGCGGGTGTTGCCGCAGTTATCGAAGAAATGCTTAAAGGCGATAAAACCGCAATTCACTACTACACGCTTATGGGCGTAAAGGATATTGCAAGCGCCGCTATTATGCAAACTACCGGCTGGAAGGTTGTTATTGAAGCTCCCGTAAAAGAGTTCCTGGACACTATAACGATTGTGCGAATCGGTATTATAGGGGCTAATTTGCTTATTCTGCTTACAACGGTTTTGATTGTTTCGATTGTTACGCACAAAATGCTTACGCCTATTAAGGATTCCGTTCCCGTTCTGCAGATGGTTGCTCAGGGCGACTTTACAAAGCGCCTTCCGATTGTGGGTAATGATGAAATTACCGATATGGCTGAGTACTTTAACGAAACCATCGAAAAGATTGGGCAGTCGATACAGTCCGTCGGTATAAATGCAAACTCTATGGGCGACATCGGTAACGAGCTTTCGTTCAATATGGGTAAAACTGCAAGCGCCGTGCGTCAGATAAGTGCGGATATTGATGATGTTACTCAGCAGGCTTTGAACCAGGCTTCGAGTGTTACTCAAACTTCAAGCACTGTAGAAGAGATTATCCGCACTATTGAGCAGCTGAACGGAAGTATTGAAATGCAGGCGGCAAGCGTTACGCAGTCGTCGGCAAGCATTGAAGAGATGGTTGCCAACATTGCGTCCATTACTCAGTCGCTTGAAAAGAGTGACAGCATGGTTCGCCAGCTTTCCACTGCCACTTCCGAGGGTAAGACTACGCTTGTTACTTCAAATGCCGTAACGCAGAAGATTGCAGACGAGTCGGGCGGTTTGATAGAGGCTTCGAGCGTTATTCAGAACATTGCAAGTCAGACGAACCTGCTTGCTATGAATGCGGCTATTGAGGCGGCGCACGCGGGCGAAAGCGGAAAGGGTTTTGCCGTTGTTGCCGACGAAATCAGAAAGCTTGCCGAAGAGTCCAGTGCGCAGGGTAAAACGATTACGGATACGCTTAAGAACCTTAGCGACGATATTAAGGGGCTTTCAGAGAGTTCCAAGATTGTGGAAGAGAAGTTTAATGCCATCTTCCAACTTGCAGAGAATGTTCGAGGTATGAGTGCCGAGCTTACGTCCGCAATGCGCGAGCAGGAAAACGGAAGTAAAGAGGTGCTTGCCGCAATTAAGAATATCAATTCGGTTACGGTAGAAGTAAAGAACGGCTCCGAAGAAATGCTTATAGGCGGAAAGGGTGTAGCAAAGGAAATGGAAAAGCTTGACAGCCTTACAGCCGTTATCAAAGAAAGCATGAACGAAATGACAGAAGGCGTTTCGCAGATAAACAACGCCGTGCATGAAGTAGACGAACTTGCTACCCAGAACAAGCAACGTATAGAGGGGCTTGCTGCGGAAGTAGGGAAATTCAAAATATAAGTGTTATCTAAGGGGGAGAGAGGACACCCCGTCAGGGCGGGGACGGCGGAGAAATGTGTCTTTCATCCTTTTATTCCTCGCCCGCCGTCCCACGTTTTCCTGAAAGGAAAACGTGTATGAGCCATCTTACAAGAATTGGCATCGCCCAATTCTTGAGACGGACATACGAGCAGCAAGCGGATGAACGAAGCCTTACAATGTCCGTCCGACTGCTTAGGGCTCTGCCCTAAGAACCCGCGGGGATGTGTGGTGAAGTTGCTGAGTATTCTAAAGCCTGTTGTATCTTTTACATTTTATCTGCGGGACGTGTGGCAGTGGCTTTGCAGTGGGTGCGTTCTTGCACAAATCAGGCTTTCGCCCGATTCTTGCTGCGTATTCACGGGGAAGTGTTTGATGAACGCTGTGTATATGCATTCGACCCAACTTGCAAGAATTGGGCAGCGCCCTAAGAACCCGCGGTTGTGTGAGGGTGCCGCTCGGGCGGGTGTGAGGGTGCCACTCGAGCGAAGGGAGACGTTCCCTCCGAGCAGGGAAAGACCTTCTCCCCGAGCAGGGGCGGACGATGGGAGAAGGGGTTTTGCTCGAATCGGGCTTTCGCCCGATTCTTGCTTCGTATTCACGGGGGAGTGTTTGATGAACGCTGCCTATATACACTACCCATCTTGCAAGAATTGGCAGCGCCCCTCTCATAAGTATCATCTTGCACAAATCGAGCTGACTGCTCGATTTGTGGGGCGGATATGAGAGGAACTGTACGATGAAGGATGCCTATATATATCCGCCCGTCTTCACCGCTCGGTGAACGATGTCTTCACTGTTCGATGAACAGTGTCTTCCCCGTTCAGTGAACTCTGCCTATATACACTACCCATCTTGCACAAATCGGACTATTGTCCGATTTGTGAGGCGGACATTGTATCAGCTATCGGGTGAACGATGCCTTAGTATGTCCGCCCGCCCGGCTCTTCCTATTTCTTTTGAAACCTTTTATAATTTCGGCAAATGGGTATTGAAGCGCGTAAGGCGAAACGGTTTGATGATATTGGGCGTATTGATGCTCCGGGGCTTTGTCCTTTAGCCGGTGTTTTGGATAATATCAGCAGGGGCGGTTTTAAGGTTCATTATACGTTTCCTGTTTCTGTTGACTTTGAGAATGATTATGACCTTACTATTGTGTTCGCCAGGGCTGCCTCGGAAGCTATTGAGTTGATTGCTCATCCGCAGTGGGTTAAGAGGAACGGCTGTACTACGGAAATCGGTTTTAAGATTCTGCCGTCTAAGGGGCTTTCAAGGCTGTTCTCTTATATTAAAGAGCTTGACATGGATGAGGCGTCGGGTATTTCCGACCAGATTACTAATTCCGGCTGTCAGCTGATTTAAGCGGCGCACGGAACTGACTATCGATGTATCAGGAACTTGCAAACAATCATGATTTCAGTATAGCTAAGCTTTCGGGTGCGGCGTTTCTTCCTTTTAGTGATATGAGGCATATGCTTGAGGCGGAACTCAGGGAGCGGCTGGGGTTTTCAGGCAGTCCTTCAAATGTTTTCGGGGAGCTTTTGTATTACGAAGACTTTCCTGCGGAACTGCTTAAAAGTCAAAGGGATTTTCCTTACTGGTCTAAGTGCACATTGCTTGAACCGCTTGAGATTCGGTTCCGTTCTATCGGTACGGCAAGTTCGGCTTTGCGCAGTATTCAGAGAAGTTGGGCGCCGTACAGTTATCAGTTTTTTAGGCGCGGGAGTTTGATTCAGGAAAAGCTTCCTTTTGTGAATCTTAAAGAGAAGGTGTTCCCGCAAGTGATTCCTTCTTCGCCTATAGGGCTTTACTCGCTAATCGAGGAAAATAGGCTTATTGCAAGCGGGAGCACTTCAAGTTTTCTTCCTGCCGGGGAAATACGGTTCAAGGAAGACCATGTAAATCCGCCGAGCAGGGCATATCTTAAGCTTCAGGAAAGTCTTACTATGGCTAACATTCTGAACGGAACACCGTTTCCTAAAAAGGGCGACAGGTGTTTTGATGCGGGTGCGGCTCCCGGCGGCTGGACTTGGGTTCTGGTGAATCTGGGGGCTTTTGTTCTTGCGGTGGACAGGGCGGAGCTTTCTTGCGAGCTTATGAAAAATCCTTCGGTTGAGTTTAGGGCGCACGACGCGTTTACGCTAAAGCCTTCCGAGGTTGGGGAATGCGACTGGGTTTTCAGCGATGTAATCTGCTATCCCGAAAGGCTTTTAAAATGGATAAACGGCTGGCTTGAAAGCGGTCTTGCGCACAACATGATATGCACTATAAAAATGCAGGGAAAAACGGACTGGAACGTTATCAAGGAATTTGCAAATATCCCCGAAAGCCGTATTGTCCATCTGAACTACAATAAGCACGAACTTACGTGGATTCATACAAAGGGCGTTTCTTAAAACCAAACGGAGCTTGAGCAAACGGTGTTTACTTTGAACGCTGCTGCAAAAGTGTTCGTGTTGGCGGAGTGGAGCGGTTCCCGCCTTTTGAACAGAAACTTTAATTGTGCTAGTATTTGCTTACCGTTTTTAATATCAATGTATCTTTTTAATTTGGAGACTTTATATGAAACTTTGGGACAAAGGTGCTTATCTTGTAAACGGAAAACTTTCGGAAATCGCACCGAACACAAACACGGACGATGCTGCAAAAAAAACGCTCGCCTATTCAATTCTGCAGAAACACAACACATCGGAAAATGAAAAAAAACTGAAAATAAAATTCGATAAAATAATCTCGCACGACATAACTTATGTTGGAATAATTCAGACGGCCCGTGCTTCCGGACTTGAAAAATTTCCTCTTCCGTATGTTCTTACGAATTGCCACAACTCGCTGTGTGCCGTTGGCGGAACGATAAACGACGACGACCATATGTTCGGTCTTACCTGCGCTCAGAAGTATGGAGGAATTTATGTTCCGCCCCACCAAGCTGTAATTCATCAGTTTGCGCGTGAAATGATGGCGGAATGCGGCTCGATGATTCTTGGCTCTGACAGTCACACCCGATACGGCGCTCTTGGAACAATGGCGATTGGCGAAGGCGGCGGAGAGCTTGCAAAGCAGCTTTTGAACAAAACCTATGACGTGAATATGCCCGGAGTTGTGGCGGTTTATCTTAGCGGAAGTCCCATTCCGGGGGTTGGGCCGCAGGATGTTTCGCTTGCGATAATAAAAGCCGTTTTTGACAACGGTTATGTAAAAAACAAGGTGATGGAATTTATAGGTCCGGGCGTAAAAAATCTTTCCGCAGAATTCAGAATCGGAATAGATGTAATGACAACCGAAACCACCTGTCTTTCTTCCATTTGGGAAACTGACGAAAAAATCGAAGAATGGTACGAAGTCCATTCCCGTCCGGCTTCTTACAGGGAACTTAAAGCTCAAGACGGTGCATATTACGACGGCGCAATCGAAATAAATCTTGACGAAATCCGTCCGATGATTGCCATGCCGTTCCACCCGTCGTGCGGTTATACGATTGACGAAGTGAACGCAAATCTTTTGGATATCCTTGAAGAAACCGAAAAACGGGCGAAAGTTTCGTTCGGCGGCAAAGTGAATTTTTCGCTGAAAAATAAAATAATCGACGGAAAACTTTACGTTGACCAAGGCGTAATCGCAGGTTGTGCCGGCGGCGGATACGAAAACATCTGCGCCGCCGCCGATATCTTAAAAGGAAAAGATTCCGGAAACGGAAAATTCCTTTTGGACGTATATCCCGCCTCGATGCCCGTTTACAAGGCGCTGATGGAAAACGGTGCGTTCAGTTCTTTGGTAACGGCAGGTGCAATTGTAAAAACGGCGTTCTGTGGGCCGTGCTTTGGTGCAGGCGACACGCCTTCAAACGGTGCGCTTTCCATCAGACATTCAACTCGCAATTTCCCGAACAGAGAAGGCTCGAAAATTCAAAGCGGACAAATTGCTTCTGTTGCCCTTATGGACGCTCGTTCAATTGCAGCGACAGCCGCAAACAAAGGATTTCTTACCGCCGCCACGGAATTTGACACTGAGTTCAGCGGCAAAAAATACATTTTCGACAAGACAATCTATGAAAGGCGCGTTTACGATTCCAAAGGAGTAGCAAATCCTAAAATAGAACTGCAATTCGGACCGAACATTAAGGACTGGCCGGAGCAAAAACCGCTTGCTGCCGACATTCTTCTAAAAGTCGTTTCCGAAATACACGACCCTGTAACAACCACCGACGAATTGATTCCTTCGGGGGAAACCTCTTCGTTCCGCTCGAATCCTTTGGGACTTGCCGAATTTACGCTCAGCCGAAAAGACCCCGCCTATGTCGGAAGGGCAAAAGCGGTTCGGGATATGACGGACGAAATCAAGGCGGAGGTGGAAAAAGTAATTTCCGCACTTTCAACGCTAAACCCCGAGTTTTCGGACAAAGCCCGGAACGCTGGAATCGGTTCTACGATATTCGCTGTAAAACCCGGCGACGGTTCTGCGAGAGAGCAAGCCGCAAGTTGTCAGCGTGTGCTGGGAGCCGCCGCAAACATAGCAAACGAATATGCGACAAAACGCTATCGTTCAAACCTTATAAACTGGGGGATGTTGCCGTTTATTTTCAACGGCGGCGATAAAAATCTGCCTTTTGAAAACGGCGACTACATTTTTGTTCCGGATGTAAAAAAAATGGTCGAAGAAAAACTTCCTTCAGCGAAAGCGTATTCCGTAAAAGCTGACGGAACAATAAATGAGTTCGAGCTCAGTACGGGAGACCTTACGGATGACGAACGAAAAATAATTCTTGCAGGCTGTCTTATAAATTTTTACAGGAACTAAACGATTTTGCGTGAATCCGATTTTGAAATATTTCGGGTTCTATGCAAGTCAGTCTTTGTAAAAATGTGCAGCTTGGGAATCTGTGCAAGAAATAAACGGCGCATTGATTAAAATGGTACAACAAAGTATTCTACGACAATGTGGAAAGAATTTTTATGTCTTTCTTTCTAATTCATAAATCAGAGCGGTTGGCTATGACTAAAATCCTTGAAAAAATATTGATTTCTTTTTTTTATGTTTTCTTTTTGACTTTTGCATATGCTCAGACTTCCGACAATGCCAAAACTTCCTCATCTTCATCATTTTTATCTCAATTCCAATCAAAGACTTCTGAATATAAAAAGGATTCCGAACAGAACAAAAAATCGGACGAAGAACTGCAGGAATCCAAGAAAAATAATTCTATATCATCGGATATTATTAACACATATATAAAATTGGCGAATGCTTCAAGCGATTATCTTGTAACGCCTGGCGATGTTTATCGCTTGGTATATGTGGCAGGAACGACACCTGTAGAATACTCGATTTTTGTGGATTCCAATTGCATGATAAAAGTTTCCAACCTTGCGGTAATCAATGGAAGCGGAAAAACATTCCTTCAGTTGAAGCAACAAGTCGAAGCTGTGGTAAACCGTAATTATCCTATGGGCGGAGTTCAGTTTTTCATATTATCCCCTTCAATTTTTAAAATAGTCGTAACAGGTGAAGTAAATCAGACTTTTGTAAAGCAGGCTTGGGCTTTGGATAGGCTTTCTTCTGTGTTGGATAAGAAAGAACTCACAAAGTTTGGTTCTACAAGGTTTGTTTCCGTAACTTCTAAAGATGGAAATAAAGTCATTTACGACCTTTATAAGGCGCAGAGGGATGGAGATTTGTCAAAAGATCCTTATCTTCGTCCTGAAGACAAGATTGAGATTCTAAAATCCGCCCGCCGTGTGAAAATCCTTGGTTCTGTGGAAAGACCCGGTGAGTACGAACTCCTTGAAGGCGAAGAATTCAAGACTTTGATTGAAAAATACGGCGGCGGACTTTTGGAACGTGCCGACAAAGATCGGATGGAACTTTTTAGAACATTTGATGCCGTAGGCTACAGCGGGCGAAAAATCTATATTGGAAAAACCGCATTTGAAAATGACTATGAACTTAGAGACAAGGATTCCTTATACATTCCCAGTTATGATGATTTGATTCAGATTGCTTTTATCGAAGGTGCTGTCCGTGTAGAGCAGGAAGACGCTTCTCTTGCATCTTCAAGACGTATTCCCATAGATTTTAATGAAAACGAAAATTATGCATTCTTCATTAGACGAAATATGGATAAATTTTCTGAATCATCAGATCTTAAGAATGCCTATGTTCGGCGCGGTTCTGAAATTCTTCCTATAGATATTGAATATATTCTTTATGATAAAAACTATGCTTCAGACATGGTGGTAAAACCTTACGATGTTCTTATGATTCCGTTTAGCCAACCTTTTGTAACTGTCGCCGGAGCAGTAAAACTTCCGGGGCGTTACCCATATATTCCCGATAGGACTTGGGAATATTATGTCGGACTTGCAGGCGGTTTTGACAAAACACAGAATGTTAATGATGCCATAAAGATTTACGATAAGAATAATAAGCAACTTTCAAAGGAAGACGTGATTACGCCGGAATCAACAATAACGGCAAGAACCACGTCGTTCACATATTATTTCAATAGATACGCTCCGATTGTTACAACCGTTTTGACAGTCACGTCGACTACAATTTCGGTGCTTGCAGCTTGCGGAGTGTTCAACCGCTGATTTAAAAATTCGCTTGTCATTATGACGAAGAAATTTTCCATCGGTAATGGATTTTCCGACATGGGAATACGGCGCCGTGCGTAGTCCGCTTCCGGCTGGTAGAAAATGTTTTCAAGTTCTATTTTTTTCTGAAAATGCTACGTTTTTTAGCGGTAAAAAAATGCGTGAATAAAAAAAATCAGTAGTTTGCTAAAAAATACATTCCCAAAAGGACAGCGTTGCGGTATTTTTCATCTGACCATTCTACATTTTCCGGAAGGCTTTGTATGAACCACCAAAAAATTCCGAATCCAGGATCGATTCTAAGAGAATATTCGCAAAAATCATCGTTTTTTGTTTGTTGCCCGAACATAAGGTAGACTGAATTTTCGATTATGCGCAAAAGTTCCGTGTAAACTGATTTCCATTTGCCGTCTTCGCAGACCAATTTATCAAGTCGGATAAGAATGGTTTCTTTTAAGGTAACATCGTCTTTTTCGACCCAAGTTTTCTGAATCAAAAGTTTAAGATTATTTTTGAAACTCGTTATCTGCTTTTTGTGAGTTTCGTCGGATGATGAAGAAAAACTCCCCGAATATCCGAACAGTTTAGCTATTTTATCCGTGTCGTTGCCATTGCTTTCGATACTGCTTGTAAAATCCTCCACGGCTTTTATTGTGTCAGTATCTACAAATTCTTTAATCAAGTCTTTTACCTTATCCGAATCAGCCATATGTTATATTAGATTTTTACAGGTACTTTTTCAAGTGCCTGTAACCTATTCGCAATATGACTGTTATATATTGCTTCGATTCTTTCTTAATGTAAAAAAGACTTGCATTATAAACTGTGCAGTTATAAAATCATCATACATAGAAAGAAAATAAAGGGCGTTGACAGAAATGGTAGAGAGGCTTATAT
>ERZ772957.2437-NODE-2437-length-10766-cov-24.135655_pt1 | contig 10766 bp, 10 predicted proteins | sample MGYA00580682_ERZ772957 | MGnify/ENA primary metagenome ERZ772957 (study PRJEB29015, sample SAMEA2737921) | human oral metagenome | biome: human oral; feature: human-associated habitat; material: dental | place: China | collected 2025 ...
GCTGCTCCCTGGGCCGGGAGACGAGCCCCGACGACGTCGAGCGCCTGCTCACCGCCCTGCCCGCCGCCCTGGAGAGCGCTAGACGCACCTGGAAGGTGACGCACAAAAAGCAAGTAGGTGGGGATCAATAGCCGCGATAGGCGTATCGATCCCCACCTGTCTCAATGAAGTGCAGTTCCCGAAGGAACTGCAACGTGTCGGGTGCTGCTGGTACAGAGCCTCCCACATGCCTCAATGAAGTGCAGTTCCCGAAAGAACTGCAACGAGTGTTGTAGGACCCGCCGGGCGTAGACCCCGCCTGGCCTCAATGAAGTGCAGTTCCCGAAGGAACTGCAACGTCACCACCTCGACGTCGGAGCGTGACGTCCCGCTGCCTCAATGAAGTGCAGTTCCCGAAAGAACTGCAACACGGTGCGCGTCTCCTGGCCTGTGGTGTCGCCCGCGCCTCAATGAAGTGCAGTTCCCGAAGGAACTGCAACCACAAGTGCACCGAGTCGCCGTTTGACGGCATCGAGCCTCAATGAAGTGCAGTTCCCGAAGGAACTGCAACCCTGCGTGCTGCGGCGGCGAGTAGGTCACCGACGTGGCCTCAATGAAGTGCAGTTCCCGAAGGAACTGCAACCGGCAAGTTCCTGCCCCATGTGCTCGGTCTTCTCTCGCCTCAATGAAGTGCAGTTCCCGAAGGAACTGCAACACGACGACTATGTTATCGGGATTGGGGTGGGTTCGCCTCAATGAAGTGCAGTTCCCGAAGGAACTGCAACCACCCGATGAACTCGGGTGGGGGCTCTTCGTCGTGCCTCAATGAAGTGCAGTTCCCGAAGGAACTGCAACGATTCGCGCCGCGATCCGTGATGGGCGCCTGGACGGGCCTCAATGAAGTGCAGTTCCCGAAGGAACTGCAACTCTCACCAGCACCCATGCCATCCCGAGTGAGGAGGCCTCAATGAAGTGCAGTTCCCGAAGGAACTGCAACCGTGACGGGTGGGCTGAGTCGAATCCGTCGCTCGGGCCTCAATGAAGTGCAGTTCCCGAAGGAACTGCAACAGGTCGGCGTTGTGGCCCGTGTCGGCCTTGTTGTCGCCTCAATGAAGTGCAGTTCCTGAAGGAACTGCAACGCGGGGGCGGTGACTCGGGCTCATGGGGGTTCCTTTCGCCTCAATGAAGTGCAGTTCCCGAAGGAACTGCAACCCTGAGCCAGGACGTACCGGGCGATGTCCAGGGTGCCTCAATGAAGTGCAGTTCCCGAAGGAACTGCAACCCCTCCTACCGTCATCAGCAGTGTCGAGGCGGCGGGCCTCAATGAAGTGCAGTTCCCGAAGGAACTGCAACGAGACGAGGCGGTGCAGCGGGGCCGAGGGCGGGGCGAGGCCTCAATGAAGTGCAGTTCCCGAAGGAACTGCAACAAGGTCGACACTGTAGAGGGCAACACCTCGTGGGGGCCTCAATGAAGTGCAGTTCCCGAAGGAACTGCAACCCGTACAGGAGCACTGTCGCAGACGTTGTCGACACGCCTCAATGAAGTGCAGTTCCCGAAGGAACTGCAACATCGCATCCTTCGGGCTCAATCAGCTTGAAGAGGCCTCAATGAAGTGCAGTTCCCGAAGGAACTGCAACTGTGCGCCGTTACTGGGCGCAGAACCGGGTCCGAGGCCTCAATGAAGTGCAGTTCCCGAAGGAACTGCAACAGTCCGCTCAGTGTAGCCCGCCAACAGGCCCATCTGAGGACACTTCGCGAGCGCTCCAGCCGATCGCTCAGGCTCAGCCCCGCCCGCCTTCTGCTCTGTTCACCGCACTCCCGTCATTCCAACGTTTTGTTGCCGCGAGCGCTGCCCAGGGTTCTTCGAGCACTGGAGCGCTCGCGTCAGGCGATAAGTGGCCCCTCCGGCGTGATGGTCCTGGTCAGACCGACGTAGGAAAATCGTTGCTCATCGACAGAAGACAGCAGGCCGACGTCGCACAGGAGCACGGAGTCCTCGTCCGTCTTGATGACTCCTTCCAGCTCACCCCGCATCCGCAGGAGCTTGGCCGGCGCCGCGTCTACGACGAACACGGAGTACTGAATGCGGTCCCCGTACTTCAACAGCGTCTTCGCCACCCACGTCCGGCGCCGGTCGGAAGGGACATCGTAGGCCACGAGAACGCGTCTGACATCGTCACGCATCAGCGCACCGTCACTCCCTTGTAAGCCGCTTGAGTCCCGTCGATGGCCCCGAGCACGAGTCGCGCTTGAACCTCGATGGCTCGCCGCCAGGTGACGTCGTAGCCAAACACCGGGTGTCGGAAGGAGGTCTCAATGCGGCGCTCGAACCCGGAGATCAGCTGCTTACGCCCACGGTCCGTGATCCGGCAGCTTCCCATCTCCCCTGTGAAGTCCTGCTCGGTCAGCTCACCGTTGCGAAAGGCACGCACGACGACAGAATCTGCCACCGGCGCCCTGAACTCCTCCATGAGATCAAGGGCTAAGGCAGGCTTGTTACGAGAGCTGGAGTGGAGGAACCCGGCGTGAGGGTCGAGACCGCAGGCCACCAGTGATCGGATGCAGCCTCCTAAAAGCAAGGCGTAGGTATAGTCCAGGGCCGCGTTGGCGGGGTCGGGCGCTGGCCGACGTCGTCTTCCCCTCCACCGGGACGCGGCGAAGGCCGCTGTACTTCCAGTGAGCATCGTCGGGAAGGAATCGAAGTAGAGCCCGGCGGCCTCGCCCTCCACTCCGAGCAGGTCGGCCAACGACTGCGCCGATATGGCGTCGCGTTGCAGGCGACGCATCCGTTCCACGGTATCGGCGGCCTCACCGTTACGCCGCAATAGCGTGGCCTGATTCGCTATCTTCGCCGAGACCATTTGCTGGGCGATATCCAGCCGCCCCTCGGCGCTGGCAACGTGCTGGCGCACCCGCTGGAGCCCATTGGGAGAGTCCGCGCCCTGCGACCAGCCGATCACTCGGCCGGACCATGAGCACCACACCACGCACCGGTCACGCCAGCACAGTTCACGCAGCAGAGCCGACGAGACGTCAACGTTCCCATGGACCACCAGACCGAGTACCCGTTCAATCGGCACACTGAGAAGGCGCTCTCCGGCTTTGGTGACCTCGACTCGCCCACTACTGAGGGACGCCCGCGATCCAGCAGTGGCCGCATGGAGGATCTGGGCGTCGGGAGCGGAAGCGATAACCCGCCGTCGGGCGTTCTCATACCGATGTTCAGAGGGCAGGCACACCGAAACGTGAGAACACCACTGGCAGCGACTGTCATCATCAGGCGGCTCAGGCGCCTGGGGAGCCCCAATCAGACGACGCGTACGTGCGACTGCTTCCTCGGCCCGAGCAAAGTCGGCGTTGGTCAACTCGACCTCAACTCGCCGACGGTGACCGGTGAAGTAGATCTCCGTCCCCTGAACCTCTCGCCCCATCTCCCTGAGACACAGAGTCTGAAGCGCAAGCTGGAGCCGGTTGGCATAAGTGACCTCGGGGCGACGCCGCACAGGGGTGGCCTTGTACTCCACGACGGTCAGCGGGCCATCATCTGCGCCCTCAATAACGTCGCAGCGTCCGGATAGCCCGAGTCGCTCTGAGCGCACATTCACCGCCCGATGCTCACTCGCCCTGCTCTCCGCGGTATTGTCCACGCGCCGGTGGGCGTCCAATCCAGTTTGCATCTGCATGGTGTCCGTCTTCTCCCCCACCGATTCGAGCCAGGCTCTCCTCGGGCAGTAGACGGTGTGCACCACGAGACTGATCGGAATCGGGTCCGAAACCATGCCAGTAACCATGTTCTGTCTCCTTTGACAGATAACGGTGGCGATATGTCAGCCCCACCACCTGAGCACGTCCTGAGGCACCTTCAGGGCAAAGGTCGGAACAGCGAAGAATTCACCGCATTGGCGGGCGCCCGCACCGACAACTGTGCCGGCGCCCGCCTGTGCGTTGCTGCCTGCCGCCCAGGCGCTCCGATTCAAGGACGACCGGCTCTTGTTCAGGTCAGCGCCTCCAGTCTCCCTGCGCCCAGAGAGCGCTCGGGGGCATTGGGGTTATCACTGACGTTGACGCGGAACGTCAAAATCGCTTGGACGCCGTGCGCAGCAAGCCAGGCACGCGCCGTTCTCGCGACAGCAGTCGACTCCGTATTCTCCATGGCCTGGATGACCTGCTCGGAGACCACCACTGCCTGCCACCTATCCAGCGTATGGGGCCCCACAAGAACCGGGAGCACCAGGTGCTTCGGAGTGAACTTGCCAATCGGCTCCGCCCCGGCAGTGACGGAGGCCCCTGTGAGCCGGTGGATGACGGGGAACGACGAGATCCCCCACAGGGCGCACCAGGCGAGGGCGCTGTCGGTGAACCGAGGCGAGGTCAGTCCAGTGGCCGTCCTGGACTCATCCGAGCGTTTTCCCTTGTAGGCCTCATCCTCCACGGTATGGCCAGTCAGCCCAGAGACAATGGCAGTAGCATCGCGGTCTGCGACGATACGGGCCAGTTGCCGCAAACGGTTGCGAACGAAGTCCTCGCCACGGTTGCGGGTCTTCATCTCCCAGCGGTTCGCCCCCTCGTCCGGTCTAGGCCCGTTACTGGCAAAGCGCCAGTAGGCAGGTTCCCCCAGTGCTCCTATCAGCTCAAGATCAATGTCGCGCTTAAGCTGGGTCTTGTCCTCCACATCGTGATCGATCCCTCGCAACCGCTCAGTCTGCAGAGACCGCCACTGCCCTACAGACTGGGGGGCTTTCACTCGTGGACTGAAGAGGGCACTGTTTCCACCCCAGGGCTCAGCCTGAAGATTACAGTCAATCCAGCTTCCCGAAACCGCACGTACCGTAGCTTGTCTGTGAATGGCTGAGGCAATAGCTTCATCATCGTAGCCGTCGGCGGTGACGATCATCCGGGGCTCAGCGGTGTCGGTCCAGCCGAGCCGGACACGCTCGGCCCCGTCGCCTTCCAGGATGAGCGCCAGTCCGAGCCCCGCGAAGGTTGTCAGCGCACTGGAGATCTCTCCACCGAGAATCATGTCCGTCACTTCCCTTCCATGGAGATCGTGCAGTCGGCGGCACGCAGCAGTGCTTCGAGGTAGGCGGTCCCCCAATGACCCCACTGCCTGTCAGTGCGGGCGATCAGCGACTCCCACTCGCCTTCACCCACTAGCTCCTCCAAGGCGCTGATGTGGCCGGGGCCGGCAGTGGCCGGGTCGTGGTCGAACAGGGGCCTGCCACGGCCATGACTGGTTCCCACCAGCCTGGTAACCAGGTCCCGATGCTTCTGCTTGACGTCGTCGGGCTCAGCCTGCTCCCAGTAGGCGGCTGCAGAGGCCAGCTCGTGACGCCACCCAGTGGGGAGCCCGGCGTCCGCCCATGCGCGTCGCACAGCCCCCAGCGATGTACTGCGGCCCCCGCTTTTGGCAAGTGCCTCCCTGCCATCGGGATCGCCCCGCCACAGGAGCCTCTGGAAACGGGCATCGTTCTTTCCGACGTCGTGCCAGGCCCCGGCCTCAGTCAAGGCCGTCGCAGGCATCGGATCAATACCGATGCCGTCGGCCAGAGCCTCCGCACGGGCGGCGACCGCCGCGTTGTGGTCCGCAAGGAGCACCCTGTGGCTCACGGACCAGGTGGAACGGTCGTCGGACTCGTCGTCCGGTGTCGCGGCGCTGCGCCGCACCATCCATACCGGTACGTCGGCCTCATCCCACCCCGGAGACCACACCACCGTCTCCCCCGGAAACATGTCACTCAGCTCATCCGGTTCCAGATCAGCCAGCCGGCGCAGCTCATCGGAATCGGTCACAACATCGACAACACCGTCGAGTTCCCCGTGGGGAATCGGCTCGCCCAGTTCCTCACCAGCGTCTGTGACAACTCCAGAGGTCAGAAGCGGAACGGAGGCATCCAGGATGAGGAGGTCGCCGGGGCGAAGCGCACGAGACGCGATCTTGTCTCCCCCCTCGTCCTCGGGGATCATCGCCTGCCACTGGGGCAGGATCGCCCCGTCTCGCCACAACACCGACCGTTCCAAAGGATGGTCCGTATCCTCTATCAGGCGCTGCACCACCTTCCGCGCCGTGGCGATGGTCATGGGGTAGACCTCGCAGTCCTGCGGAGGCACCTCGGTCACCAAGGTCTCGCACGCCGTCGCATCGGGCAGGTCCTTCAGATCCCTCAGGACAAGTCCCACGGTTCCGGTCTCCGGGTCGAGGTCATCACGGATCCACAGATCGAGCTCCGGTTCGATGACGAGCCTCATCGACGTCTTCGACCACAGGGCCGCATCCCAAAGCTCAGGCCTCTGGTACAGCAGGCGGCGCGGAGACTCCGCAGGCGGCGCCTTCAACTTCTCGCTGACCGACAGAGGAGACAGGTCGCCGTCATCGGCACGGTCCAGAATCCATGTGCGAGCAGCGAGCAGGTCATCCTTCCGGTATGGCAGAACATCCTTGCTCAACGCCGCTTCCCTCGGAGGGCCAATGACGGTGAACCATGCGCGGTCACGCCGCCCCAGCCGGTTGACCCGGCCGGCGCGTTGAGCCAGGGCACTGCCGGAGGCGAGCTCAGTCACCATATGAGTCAGGTCCAGGTCGACCCCGACCTCGATGGTCTGGGTTGCTACGAGAACGTCCACGCCCTGCACCCCTGAGACATCGAAGAGTCCAGGCTCCTCCCGCCTCATGCGTTCCAGGTCCCAGGGGCGCATGCGCCCCACCCACAGCCGGCAGTTCAGCCCCTGCTCGTCGAGGGCCTTCGCCACCTGAACTGCGCTGTCCACGCGGTTGAGGACACACCCCACCGTCCGAGGGCCGTCGGGGAGTAGCTCGCGCGCATCCTCAACCGCGGTCAGCAGCTGCGAGACAAACTCATCGCGATAGGCCCTCGTCATCTTCCCGTTGACAGGCCACTCGGTCGTCTCCACGTACCGACCCGACTTGGGTGCCCGTACCCGAGCGGTCAACCGGACGTCATGAGCCAGCGACTCCGTTGTGACGCCGACGATGTCCGTCGCGTCGCCAGAGGGCGTGGCCGTCATCTCCACAGTCTGGAGCGCCGGGACTCCGAGCCTCTGCGCGCTTCGAGCACACAAATTCCCCACCCTCCGGGCAGTCACGAGGATCTGGCGGCTCAGGTGGGCCTCATCGACCACCACAGCGGCATCGAGTGCCAGCATCCCTGCCAGCCTGGGACGAGCGAGCCGGGAGGCTCCATAGGAGCGGAACAGCAGGCTCGATGCCCACATCGCCGGCGTCATGCACAGCACCGCGCAGGCCTCCGGGGCATTGAGCCAAGCCCGATCGGTGGCCGCCGCTCCCCGCATCGTGCTGGTGACCAACGGGGCCCTGTCTTCGGCATCGGGTGCACGCAGTCCGACCAGGGCGTCACGGACACGTCTGAGGATCGAGTCATCCGCAGGTGCTTCCTCCAGGAGACACCGAATCCTTGCCGCGCGTGCGGCGTGGGAGTCGGTCAGCGCCCTGCGATTGACCACCACGGCCAGTCTTCGAGGCAGACGCTTAGCAGCACCGACCGCGAACAGAGCCACGGCGAAGACGTGTATCTCCACGACCGATGACTTGCCGGCACCCGTCGGCGCAATGATCTGCTCGGGCCAGGTCCCGGTGTCGACCAATCGCCTCAGCAGATCCTCCTGCCAGGCGAAAGGCCGCTTCCCGGCTCCGTGGACCGCCTCGAAGAAGTCTCCGAAGTCATCGATGGCGATCACGGCCGCCCCCTGACCACGCTCTGCGCCAGCTCGGCGGGCAGATCGGCCGGTACCAGCAGTCCCCCACCCAGGTGGCGGCTCTGCCCAACGGCAGCCACCCCGGTATCCGCCAAGAGGTCTCCCGCGCTGATGAGCGCGGTGTATGGCTGGGCGGTCATGCCGTGCGGCATCTTGTGGGCGTAGAAACTCGGATTCCTGGTGACACGGTGGTGCCACATCACTCCAACCCCACGTTCACGTACCCGGGCAACCAACGAGCGATAGCCCTGGGTGCCTTTGGGAACGGCATCGAAGCGATCGCGCCAGACGAATCCGAGGGACAGGAGGATCGCGTCCTCGAAGGTCCACTCCCCTCGCTGACGAGTCACCTCCGGCACGGCCACCGGTGTCGGGGACCATAAACGCTGCGTTCCCCGCACAGGTGGGCGCCAGAAGTCCTTTGCGTCAAAGACCTCCCCCACCGGGCGCAGCCGCGCCGGCGCCTCATCTCGGCGGTGATTCAATCGAGTCATCCCGGCAACGGCTCTAAGAACGACTGCCTCGTCGTCGTCGCTGACGTCGGAGGGCAGCATGACGAGGAAGGCACCTGGAACGTCGAGGGCTGCCTCAACCGTCGACTGAGCGAGCACAGACGCGGGAACGTACTGGATAGCCAGACGGTTGGCAGGCCTAGGCCTTCCTTCCAGGTATCGTCCGGTGACGACTGCAGGTGCTCCATCACCGATACGGGCCACAAGCGCCCGATGGAAGGCGACGCACCAGCTCACCCGGCGTTCCGAAGTGAATTCCCGCCCGGTACCGTCGTCGGCCAAGAAGATCAGGACATCACGCCAGGGCGAATGATCGCCATCGTCGTGTCTCAACGGTTCCACCGCCGCATACCTGGCAGTCCGCAGGCACTCCTCGGAGGTTGGGAATGCTCTGACGGAATCTCCCGAGGGACGGAACCTGTCTGCGGATGCAGTCGGGGCTTTAGGAGGTCGGGAGTGAGAATGCAGCTCTCGGAGCACGCGGGTTCGCCCCGGTGTGGGGACCTGCACGCGCAGCCCCCCAGGAGTGAAGGCGGTTGCGGCAGGATCGAGCCGCCAGTTCGCCTCCACCGTCTCGGTGCTCATGACCACGGGACTGTCCATCTCCCCGAGGCACGGCACGTCCTCGCACAACCGAGAGAGTGCGTCACGAACACCGTCTGGCATATTGTCCCAGAGCCAGCCAATCTCACCATTGATCGCGTAGCCGTCGGAGATGGCCTTGGCAGCGGTCTTAGGCTGATCCTTCTCGATCGTGCCCGTCTTCCGGTAGGCGATTCTGTTGCCTGACTGGACTGGAGCCATGCTCGGGACATGCAGACCGTTAGGAGGGTGCTCCTCCAACCAGGTCAACGCCTCATCGATATCAGGGGCTACCTGCCCGTCAGTGCCCGCAGTGACCCCGGTATGGGAAGCACTCACGAATGCAGAGAACAACCGAGCCGGCGAAGGGATCGGATCGGGGCTGCCGTCGGCTGCATGCCCGTGGTAGACACCGAGCGGAAAGTGCGCGGTAATGCTGACGGGAGCCATCAGTCGTCCTGCGCATCGTCAGCCGCAGCGGCCAGAATCGCCGGATTGCCCTCAACGACGAGGACCGAACCATCCCAGGTCAGGTTCGCCGCCTGAGTCGCATTGTCGATGGCGACGCTCAGCAGCTCCTGAGCTTGGTCGATGCTCAGAGGCTCAAAACTCTCCTTCTGCCCGTATCGCCTGTCCAAGGTGACGACTGCGGGGCCAGTCTCCACCAGGTCGCAGTTGGCCCGTAGGAGGAGCTCGGCGTCGGAACGTGCCAAGCCGTTGAGAGCCAGTGCGGCCAACAGCGCTCGGCAGGCGACATCGCCCTCCGGAGTTGGACTGTCGAAGCGCAGGGCACGAAGTGCAGCAAAACTCAGCACATGGGAGCGGATAATCGTCTGGCAGGTGACACCACCGACCTGCTCCAATGACGGCGGGATGCCCCCAATACCAAGTCGAGCTAACCCTTCCTTTTCATTCTTACCAATAGAATTGTCATACGTCTTTTTTGACAATTCGTCCTTCTGCGCATCTGCGATTGCTTTACGGCCCGCCCGGTCCAGCTGGATTCTTGCGCCCAGGGGATCGATCCGGGCGCCTCCACGCTTGGACTGGTTGGCCTCTGGCCCTCCGTCCTGGTCCGCGAGGATCCCGATGATCTCGCCGACGAGGATGCTGCGGTAGCGTCCCTGATGGCTCTTACGGCTGGCGTCCCAACCGCCGAGCAGGAGCGTCATGGGGCTGCGCTCCAGCAACGGGCGAGCATGGGCCACGGTGGAGTCCCGCAGCTCCCGGTACTTCTGGACTGCGGTTGCCGGTTCTCCGTTGATGGTGCCGGCTCGGATCTGCCCATCGAAGGCTCGGTGCGGTAGGTCGAGGTCGCTGAAGACGATATCCTTGCCATCCCTCTCGAAGTGGAGCTCAATGCGTGGAGTGCGGGTCAGTACGGGATCCTCATCCGCGATGGCCGCTGACACGGCTGCCTCTACCCGGTTGTTCTGGGACTGCTTGGAGTCGATGAGGACGGCCGTGACGGCTTCCCCGTTCCAGAAGCGCCGCTCGTAGGCGAAAACCTGTTTGGCGTTATCCCCTTTTCCTTCAAGGTACTTGGCCGGAGCGACTGAGGCATGAGGGCCGGCCGCAGGCTCCAAGGGGGTGACCGAGGTCAGGACGCTGGCTCCGCCCGGGCTGCAGGCATCAAGCAGGTGCTGAAGGGTAATCGTTGACATGTAGGGACTCCTCGTTGAGGTAGGTCCGTCTGACCTACGCCTATATATCTACACCAGCCCTATGACACGAATGCCAGGACGATGTTGCAGTATGGCCTCGTATCAACGGGTCCCAGCACGCTCCGTCCACAACCTCGCAGAATCTCGCGGAAATCTATGCTGGAAGGACGTCTTAGGCCTCAAACACTGGGCCCGAACGTGCCCCAAACGACTCTCAGACGAGGAGCACCGCATGCCAACCACCTCGAACAAGATGATCGGCGACTTCAGCGGCAAGCCGGCAACGGCCGCCATGTA
>ERZ772957.2439-NODE-2439-length-10763-cov-6.592081_pt1 | contig 10763 bp, 11 predicted proteins | sample MGYA00580682_ERZ772957 | MGnify/ENA primary metagenome ERZ772957 (study PRJEB29015, sample SAMEA2737921) | human oral metagenome | biome: human oral; feature: human-associated habitat; material: dental | place: China | collected 2025 ...
GCGGAGGATGATCGGAATGCGCGGTCGGGGTCCCGGCGCCTCGATGGCTCCGGGATCCCGATGAGGACCGGAGCCCTCGGATCCCAGCCGCAGTACCCCGCGCCCCGTCCTCGACGTCCTCGCTCGCGCCGGTGAGGGACCAGCGCCCCGCGCCCGCCCGCACCCCCGACCACCGAGGAGGGAGTTGGACTTATATGATCTTCCTTCTCATCACATAGGCTCCGACGGTCAAGGCGATAACCGGGTACGCCGCGGCCGCGACCAGGAGCAAGGGGTAGTTGAGATTCGGGATCATCTCCGGATCCCGCGTGATGAGGTACCCGAACAGATTGTTCGGCAGCCACTTGCTGATCTCCTCGCTCACCTGCAGAGGGATCAGACCGAACACGATCGGCGCGATCAGGCTCACCGCGATGTAGGTTCCCAGCGCGGAAGCGGCCTGGCGGAAGACGAATGCGAGGCCCGCGGCGAACAGGCCGCTGCACATCAGGTTGAAGTTCGCAACGACTATCTGCCTCCACACAACCGGGTCGGAGAACGACACCCCGTAAGGAGTTCCATTGCTGACGAGCACGTCCTCGATCGGGATCAACAGGATCAGCAGCGCCGAGAACACGCACACCGCGAACACCAGAGGCCACACCAACTTCGCCAGCACGAACCCGTATGGCCGTTGGGTCGCCCCGTAGGTCGTATAGATGAACCCGGAGCTCCACTCGGTGCACACGAAGACGATGAACGACGCGCCGAAGAAGATCTGTGCGAACGAGAATCCGAACTCAGGGATCTCATACAAGAAGGACGTGTTATTAAGCGGCTCTCCCCTCCCGTAGGACAAAGAGACGCTATACGAGACGGCGATGGCCACGGCCATCATCACGGCCAGGCCGACGTACGTCAGCAATCTCACCGATCGAGAGCCGATGAAAACGTGCTTCTGAATCGTGAGTTGAGCGAGTCCGGCGCGTTTGTAACTGGTCCGCATCGTCAGTTCTCCCCATTCCCCTTCAACGAAAGATACAACTGCTCGAGAGACGTGCGCTCCTCAGTGAGATGAGTGACCACGACCCCCTCCTCGTACAGGACTCGGCCCAGCGTCCCGGGCTCAACGGCCGCCACATGGACCAGATCGGAGTCGCTGGAGAACTCGTACGCCCGCCTGCGCAGAACGTCGACCAGTTTCCCATTATCGTCCGCAGCGACCACCGATCCCGATGCGCCCGACATTCTGTCCGTGCTGCCCGTCCACACGGTCCTGCCCTCCTTGATCACGACGATCTCGTCCGCCACGGCCTCGACCTCGGTCAGAGTGTGCGACGACAGGAGAATTCCGCCGCCCTCGTCGCGGAAGGAACCGAAGAACTCCCTCAACCACATGATCCCGTCAGGGTCCAGCCCGTTCATGGGCTCGTCGAGGAGCAGGTAGTCGGGATGAGCGATGAGCGCCAGAGCGAGGTTCAGGCGCTGCTTCATGCCCAGCGAGAAGGTCTTGACCTTCCGGTTCTTGGCATACATCAGATCAACCGTGTCGAGAATCTCCTCCATCTCGCTCGACGGCACTCCGTATGCCTCGCCCAGAGCCCTCACCGCCCTCACGGCGGTGAGCTCACCGTTGACCCCCTGCCTGTCGAGCAGAGTGCCCATCTTCGACCAGGGGCTGCTGAGCCGACCGGATCGCTCGCCATCGATCTCGCTGGTACCCGAGTCTGCGGATTCCAGACCGGCGATGATTCGCAGGGTCGTTGATTTGCCTGCTCCGTTCGGTCCGACGAAGCCGACGATCGACCCCGCCTCGACTCTGACGCTCACATTATCCAGAGCCGTGTGCTGCCCGTATTTCTTTTCAAGCTCGTGAGCAATGATCACGATGCCGCCTCCCGTGTTTTTCGGTACGCATTATGCATCAAACTGAACTCCCCTTCAATGTCAAGCAATTCGTTGAAGCTACCGGCTTCAACAATCGCACCATCCCTCATGACGATGATCTCGTCAAAATCGCGAATCGTTTCTAAGCGATGCGTGATCGCGACAAGTGCGCAATCAAGTTTCTGGAACACCCGGTACAACAGGGCCTCAGTTTGCTGATCCAGACCGGAGGTCGCCTCATCGAGAATGATGACCTGGGGTGTGCGGAGAAAACATCGGGCGATCGCGATCCTCTGCCGTTGACCTCCCGAAATATTCCTCCCGCCGTTCACCAGGAAAGTGTCAAGACCCTGCGGAAACTCAATCGAGTCGAAGGCGAATTGAGCCTTCGCCAGCGCATCGAGCAAATCTTCATCAGAAATCTGCTCCCCCCAGCAGAGATTATCCCGCAGTGAAGCGCTCCGGAGCGGAGCGTCCTGGGGAATGTAGACCACGTTGTCATAGAAGTCCTTCTGCCGGACGTCGCGAATGTCAATACCGCCCACCATCACCCTTCCCGAGATCGGGCTGAGAAGACCCGCCAGCAATTGAGCCAGCGTCGACTTCCCGCAACCAGTATGGCCAACGACGGCGACACGCCTATGACTGTCGACCTTGAGAGACACCTGGTCGACCGCCCGACCGCTGAAGGCTCCATAGCTGAATGATACGGACTCGGCGGACATCGGCATCTGAAAATTTTTCGAGGCTCCTTTCCGGAAGATCGGTTGATCGCGATAGGTAACCATGTCATCAACCCTGCGAACAGCCGCGCCAGTCTCTCCGAGTTTTCCAGCCGCATCGACGATCGTCGTCAATTGCGTAAGAATGATCGTGCTCAACAGCTGCGCCCTGAGCGCCGACGCCAGCGGCGCTTCCTGACGAGAACGCCAAAAGGCGATCAAGAACACTGCGATGGGGAGGCAACTCTGTAGCGCTGAGACGAAGGCGCTCACTATTCCGGCGACGATGGTGCGCTTCCGCTCGAGTTGGAACACTCTTCGGTTTCGAGTGCACCATTGTTCGAAGGTGAAGCTCTCCAAGCCGCCCGACTTCACCACCTGTATAGAAGTGATCGAGTCGACCAGAACCGAATTCGCGAGCGACTCAATAGCGTTCAGCTCCTCCGAAATCTTATTCATTTTGATTCGTGAATATCTGAAAAGCGCAAGATAGAGGGACGCAGTAACGCACATAAGAACGAAAGCCATCGAATCCGCGCCCAGAAGGCAGATAAAGGATATCGTTACCATGACGCCGGCCACGAGCAGCTTCGGCAGCGAGGAGGTAATGAAATTCTCCAGTGTCTTAACGAGTGAGATTCTGTACAGAAGCTCGCCCTGCGGTCGCACGAGAAAATAGGTGATGGGTGCCTCAAGGAGAGAATGGTAAACTCGTTCCGACAGGGTTCTACCGATCTCGGTAGCCGAGAAGGATGTCAAAACTACGTTCAGGCCCTGCACCAGGAAGAACCCGCCAGCAAGCGCAGCAAGCGAAGCCCACAGAGCGGCGGATGGTTGCTCACGGTATTCGTCGACGATTCTCGACGTTCCCTCAGGAACGTAGAGGGTGATCAGCCCGACCATGCAAATACCAAGAAGCAAAGGAAGGAAAACGGTCATCTTGTGTCGAAGCAACCGCCCAATCACAAGCCACGACGATTCGTCTCCGGTTGTTTCCGATCGAGTCTCCTCAGCCACCCGATCAGAAACGACGCAAAGCCCCGCGAAGCGCTCCCGGAATTCTCTAGGGGACACTCGACGGCGCCCGACAGCGGGATCGATTATTCGCCAATGCGAGTTCGACACTCGAGTAACTACAACGTAGTGGTTAGGAATCCAGGCAACGATTGCCGGGAAACGCAAGGTGGTCAACTTTGAATATGAGCACCTAAATACCTTCGAAGCAAGACCATGATCCCTCAAAATGTGTGTAATTTGCCGTACAGTCAGCCCGTCCCGTCCGGGAGAATAAAGTACTCGCATGTCTCGGAGAGACGACTGCACCCCGGCCGCTTGCAATAGCATGTGCGCGCACGCGACCCCGCAGTCCGATTGCGCGACCTGATAACTTGGTTTCATTCGAGCCAAAGTGGTGACCTCACCGTCGTGGTCGGAGACAACAGATGCTCAGCATACATGCAGGCGCCGCCAATCCCCACGAATAGGCCGTGCGAGACCGAAGAGCGCGATAGCGAACGGATGTAGTTCGGGAATACACTTGCCATCCATTGGTGCCCTGCGGATACTGACTCGTTTTTCAAATCGTCATCAGCAATGAGCTCTCCAACATGCTCAAGAAGCCACAAGTTGCCCACGTCACCGTGGCAGAGTGTTGGGTTTCCTCCGAAAGTGTTCTGCTTGACTTCATTGACGAGATAGAGGATGACATCATCGATGTCGCATTCCAGGACACAGGGGCTTGCATGCGCCTGCGCCAATGCGAGTAGAATACCCGGCGTCCCCGAACACCAGCCGCGCCCCGACTGTGGATGCGTATCACTAATACGCCATAGACCGTCCTCACGAGAACGGATCGACAGGAGAAGGGACAGCAGGTCATTCGACATCCTGTCAACGGTGCTCTTTTTCTCAGCGGGTACATCGAGCGATGCTAGCGCCCCGAGATATCCGGCGAGACCGTGAGCGTAACCTGACTGGCTGGATATCTTCGATCCATGCGTGAGGCCCGCTTGGAGCTTTCCGATGAAGGTCTCGAGGAGATTCGTCCTATCTAGCACGCCAAGCTTCTGCGCCAGAACCACCAGACCTGAAATTCCGCTAATATAGTCCAACCGCTGTGGCATTGTTGCCAGTGCGCGCAGTGCAACATCGCGAACACGCTCGAGCGCCTTCTTGTCGTCGAGGTAGTCAAAGTAGATATCAAGCGCCCAGAGCGTCGACTGAGCTCCGGAGATTGCCCCTGGCTCGAGAAGTGACATGCTCTTCGCACTCAAGGATTCCAAGCGTAGAAGCAAATTGGAGAAAAAACGTGACGCGGCCTCGCCGTCAATACCATCTATGCCGAGATGGTCGGCGATTGCCAGCGGCAGAGCCACGCCGGTAGAGCCGGCATACAGGTCGAGAGAGAGCTCATCGACATACCAATATTGATGCGCGTGCGGACTCAATCGAGCGCCGATCCAGGTAGCGGGATCATGGTCGTCAGCCTGGAAGTAGCCAAGTTCGAGTTCGCGTAGCGCACTGGTAAGCTTGGGGAGTTGGTCGCCGCTTCGGTTCTTGCCTCCGGCATCGAACACGAATCCAGTCCTATTAGACTTCTCATCGTAGTAAGGCGCGAAGGTCACCTTGATCAGCCAACTGTCAAGATCGATGGCACGTTCTTCGAGTGAACGTAGGCGTGCGATGCATGAATCTATGGGTGATCCAGAGAAGTATTCTTCCTCTAACTCAACTCCGTCGCCCAAAAGGCTAGTCGATGTACAGGCAACCGAATATCTCGGTATATCGTTCGACGATAGGCGATCGATCTCGTACGCAAGAATCGACCGGGGCAGTTCCGAGCGGCGCAGGAAACTTCTACTCAGCGCCGCGACGAAATAGGCGCCATTAGTGAGGCACCGTTGATTAGTCGCCAACTGAATGGCATTGGTGTAACGAATGGTGTCCTGCAGAACTACTCGCACCGAGGCGGAATAGAAAGTTTCGTAAATTGCGGACACTATTTTTTCTCGTTTGTTGAGTGCGCGACGCATGAAATCACAAAAAGTTTTGCACACCGTCTCCACGAAAATCAGCCCGATGGGATGTTCTGACATCTCGGTCGGGAGATGACGAGCGACATCTTCGTATGCGACGCGCATTTTTGTCGTATAAGGATCTTTAACGACAAGCTGTCGCTCTTTGATTGACGTTCCATCTCGTCTTCCTAGAACGCCTATATCGACAAAAGTATCCCCTGTTTTCTTCGGCACAATCAGAGGTGAAGGGAAAAGTCCGCTCGAACTCACGAGACTTGAAAGAAACGAGTGAATCGGATCGGACACCGCTTCGGCTCCTTCAAGCCCCCCTGACAACACCGTCTCTGCGTCGATGAGAATGGGTACCCCTTCCTGAAAAAGCACGTTCTCGTAATGCACATCGGAGAATGCGAGCAATTTAAGAAAGCAGGCGAATTCGGCAATCGCCGACGGATTGGAGAAGCGGGACCGCTGATCGTCTGCAATGTATTTCGCCCATCCGTAATCACCCCTATCTAGGATGGGGCAAGTCTGCAGATACTTAAAGCCCAATAGTTCCTGAAGCCTCTGAGAAAATAATGAGCAGGCCTGCTCCGCGCGCAGTGAACGCGGTTTATACAATATACGATCGCCGTTTTCGAATTCAATGAGCGCGACTGATCGTCCCGCATGTGAATCACCGAGATTCAACTTGAGATTCTTCAAGCGAACGGCTCTGCCGATCCCCCATTTCTCAAGGAGGGGCCTGTCATTATTCAGATTATTCAGTATTTCTTTGAAATAATCGTAGTGGCTATGGGCCACGTGGTCGGCGAGGTACGCCGCAACTCCATACTCCTCTGCAAAAAGTTGTGTTTCTCCTGCCAATCTGCAGGCGACGTCGCCGTAACTTGACTCATGCACATGTTCGTCATTGAAGTGAAAATGACGCTCGACATAGGCCAACTGTGCTTTTAAAAGGACTCGCTGCAGCTCGCCCACAACTCTAGCCACGAAGGACACGACCAGACCCGCAGATGCGTAGGAGTGTCCTGATTGACTAATCGCATCACGAAGGTCGTTTATTGACAGGTTGGCGAGTTTCCATGTCGAGACGAAGAAAGGTATGGGTTCGTCATCGAAGAATGAATCGATGTTTTCAAGCCGATCTCTCCGCTCCACTAATTGCCGACGAGAGGCGAGTCGGACTAGAAACTCGTCTACGTTCTCATCAAGTCGACTGACGCAAGTTGGATAGTCGAAACTTTCGAGAAGTTCGTCTACCTCGCAAGGAGACAGTTCGGGGAAAAAATCATACACAGTCGCCATGGACATCTCGAAAACTTTTTGGGGGGGAATCTGGGGGATGAAATATCCGCACAAAGCTCAGGATCTTCCCTCCCCCAGACCGATGCCACTAACTCCTAGATCGGATTAGCCGCAGAGAAAGCCCCAGCACTCCCAAGAGGCGGTGCAGACTCGCCCAATCGTGCGGGTGCCCGGGACAGTCCACACACCGCCGGAGAAGGAGTTGTCCTCGGAATTGAGCTCTTGCTCGGTGAGCTCGTCGATGAATTCGATACTCGACATGTCGAGACCTTCCTAGGTTAGGCGAGACCTTGTTGTCGCGCCTGTATAGCAGGATAATTCGAACACCATTATAGCACAAGGAAGTACACATGATCGTTACGTGCACGTCGACGCCTCTTGCTGCCGACGCCCCGGGCCCGGTGGTGGGGGTGCCCCTGTGTGGTGTGTCAAGCGGCGGTGGGTAGCTGTGCTGCTGGCTGTGGATCGTAAGGGACGCCGTTTCGGATCATGGCGTGCAGGGTCGGGATGCGGCGGTGGGCCAGGGCTATGACGGCCTGGTTGTGGTGTTTTCCTGGTCACGTTTGCGCCGGTAGTAGGCCCTGGAGACGGGGTCGGAGTGCAGGGAGGCGAAGGCGGAGCCGAACATGACTCTTTTGAGTCTCTTGTTGCCTGCGTGGGAGACGTGCTCGCCTCGTGTGGGGGTTCCCGACCTCCTGGTCACCGGCGCCAGGCCGGATGTGGGAGGCCAGCTGGGCGCCGGTGGCGAAGGTCTTGCCCAGGCACTGGCCCCGGATCCGGCCCTCGGTCTGATTGACCTAGCGCGCCAGGTCCAAGTCAAAACCAGTCAGCATGCCCAGGGCCGCAGTGTCCTCATCTGAGGTGCTGATGGCTCTCAGGGTGTGGGGCATCGCAGCGGCGGCCTGGGCGATGACGGCCGCGTCACGCCTGTCGGTCTTGGCGCTTCCCGGGGTCAGGTCGGCGATGCGCCGCATCGACAGTCCCGGCAGATAGCCCACCGTTAGTCCCATGCCCTGGGCCACAGCCACGGCCAGAGCCCCGATGGTGGCGGGCTGGTCCACAACCACCAGCAGGTGCCCCTCGCGGCTGAGGCGCTCGTAGAGGCCGCGCAGGCGGGCCTCGTCGCCTGCCAGGGCCCTGTCATAGATCTTCCGCCCGTCCCGGTCCAGGGCCGTGTGGCCCAGTGCTCGCTCTTACCGACGTCGATGCCGATGAAGACACCGATATCCTCAGTTTCCATCTCCGTGCCCTTTTCACCGTGTCGTGGAGGACCGGCCGGTGGACGACCGGTCCCGCACCCACGTGCGCGTTAGACCTCAACCGCTCTGCGGCGGGTCGTTCCCCTTATCAGCGCATCCCCCCGCCCGGCTGCTGTGGGTGACTTTCGCCCCCCGGATCATCTACGGACAGGGGCAAGACATCATGCCCACAGCAGCTGACCCAGCCCCCGGCACCTACCACCGGGAACCACAAACAAGGTAACGGGCGAGGCGCGCGTGGAGCACGTTCCGTCAGAGCATCGGGGACAAGGACGGCGCGGCCTGCCGGGGCGCTACCGGGCCAGTCGGCGGGTCTCCCTGTTGAAGCCCAAGGCGGTGGAGGCCGTCACGACCACCAGCAGCCCCATCACCGCAATCCCGGGCAGTCCCACAATCGCGGACACTGCTGCAGCACCGATCAGAACGGCGTCGGAGACCGCCAGACTGATCCACACCCTGTGGCCCGTTGAGCGCACCAGGAAGTACCAGAAGGCGGTGACACACGTGACGATGCCGCCGAACAGCGCCGCGACCGCCGCCGGCTCGACCGTCGCGGTCGGAGCGGACACGACGACCTCGGCGCCGACGGCGAAGGCCACCATGCCGAGGACGAGGACCTGCTGGCCATTGGTGGCCAGGATGGCCAGTGAAACATTGGAGGCCGGGTCGTCGCCGTGAGACTCGGAAGCCATAGGGGCCAGGACATGCTCCTCATTGGCCGGACCGAAGAACAGGCCCCATACACCGATGATGACGAGCAGGGAGGCCACTCCGGTGACCACGACCAGGGGCTCATCCAGGCCGTGGATGATCGCGCTGCCGGTGGTGAGGATGGCCTCCCCCAGGCAGATGATGAGGAAGAGCTGGCAGCGCTCGATCTGATGGGGCAGGTCGAAGTCGATCTCATCGCGGCCGGGCACTGGAAGGCCGGGCACCGGATGGCGCAGGCGCATTCCCAGCAGGTCGATGGCGGCGGCGGCCGCCCACCAGAAAAGGCGGCTGTGCTCGTCGGCCACGGCGCCCGCCACCCAGGGCACGGCCGAGACCAGTGCCCATACCACCATGTTGATGCGGTGCAGGCGCATGGCGGGCAGGATGTCCACTCTCCGGGTCAGCAGCGGCCTGCCGATCTGGATGGCCAGCAGCGGGGCCGCGAACATCCAGGGCGAGTGCTCGAAGGCCCTGGTGATGGAGGCGTTCATGATCAGGCCGAGGACCATCACGCCCAGTAGGAGGTAGCGCGCTGTGCGCCGCCTGGCCAGCACCATCGTGGACTCGTAGGTGGTCGTGGCCCATACCCCGAAGACCGTCAGGGACATCACCAGCGTCTCCAGCGCCCCGCGCCACGTGAGGTTCTCCAGGAGGTGCTCGGAGAGCTGGGAGATGGCGAAGACGTAGATGAGGTCGAAGAAGAGCTCGAGCTTGGTGACGTCCTGCTCCTCGCCAGGGGCTACCTCCAGGTCATGGTCGGCGCTGGGGATGCTGGGCATGCTGGGTATACGGTCCTTTCAGCTGGGCAGCAGAGCGCGCTGCAGTATTGCGAGCACCGTGGACGCTACCCCACAAGGCCCTCATGGGCCACGCAATCGCCGCCGTCAGCGACCTTCAGCCCGGGCTCCGCCCTGGTGCGATGCTCAGGGGTTTCAGGGATTCTCCGTGGGGATCACCAACAGCCAGGTGAGGTGGAGGCCGCCCGATGCAATGGACAGCAGCCACAGCAGCCCCACCGGGATCTGGAAGGAGGGAGCGAGCAGTCGCTGTGCGAACAGGCGCTGAGCGAGCTGACCGGCTCAGATCAGGACGAGGGTCTAGCCGAGCATGGTCTCGCGCACCCGGGCGCCCCCAGTCCCGGGCCTGTCGCGGTACTATCGCCCAACTCCAGGATGCCCGCGGGCCGAGCGAGCCAGACGGCCATGAGCACGAGCATGTTGTCGCCAAGATCAGTGGCTGCACCCGCAGTGAGAGTCATTCACAGCGCCGTGCCAGCGGGTCCTGACCCACAGAAACACAGGACGTGGACGGCTCTATGAACAAGCTTCACCTCATCGTGTCCAAAACGGAGGATTTTTCACCTGCCACCAAGAAGACAGAGAATCAAACGCGCTGTCCAGAGCAGCGTTAGAGCCGAGTTTCCCGTGGGAACCGAGGCCAACGGTGCTTTAATCTCCTCCGTTTTGGACACGTCCCGCCCCGAGCGGCTATCAGGCCGTATGCATGCGCAGCCTCAACCCGGAAGGGGGATCGGCCCGATCAGGGATTCAATGAGTTGAAGCCTTGCGCTATAGGCGTTTCGGAACAACGGGCTCTACAGGCGACCCGGGCGGGCATGCGCCGGATCGGGCCGCGACCGAGCATCGACCACGCCGCCCGCTCGATTCCCGACCCCGGATTCATGCGGGAGACTCGCGCCCGCCCATGCGCTCGGAGGGGATCACCAGGAGCCAGATGAGGTAGAGCCCGCCGCAGGCGGCGCTGAGAAGCCCCACCGGGATCTGGAAGGGGGAGAGCAGGCGCTGCGCCAGCAGGTCGGCCCCGGCCAGGACGAGGGCGCCCATGGCCGCCGAGGCCGCCATGGTGATCCCGGCGGTCCG
>ERZ772957.2442-NODE-2442-length-10753-cov-11.949897_pt1 | contig 10753 bp, 4 predicted proteins | sample MGYA00580682_ERZ772957 | MGnify/ENA primary metagenome ERZ772957 (study PRJEB29015, sample SAMEA2737921) | human oral metagenome | biome: human oral; feature: human-associated habitat; material: dental | place: China | collected 2025 ...
GAAGTAACCAATATAACTTTGGACTTTCAAGAAGAAGAGCAGAAGCAGTAAAAGCAAAGTTATTAGAATTTGGATTAGCAGAAGATAGAATAGTTGGAATAGAAGCAATGGGAGAAGAACAACCAATAGCAACTAATGCAACAAAAGAAGGAAGAGCACAAAATAGAAGGGTTGAATTTAAGTTAGTTCAAAGAGAAACTGTACCAATGTCTGTTGAAAATAAATAAGGAGGGAGAAAAACAATATGGGAAATAATAATCTATATAAGATTGAAAATACCTTGCGTTCAATAGCAAAAAGATGTAAGACAGTAAAGTACTCACTAGGTTTAGCAATACTATTTTTGATGTTGGGAGGGAGTGCATTTTCAGAAGAAATAAATAATGAAAGCACTCAAAATACAATCCTTACAAGAGAGGAAATAGCTTCATCAAAAGAAAATCTAAAAAATTCAGTAGGAAATCTACAATCAAAAGTAGACTCTGCAAGAGCAGAAAATCAAAAAACATTAAAAGGATTAAGATTAGAATTAATTCAATTAATGGAACAAGGGGATCAAGTGGTAAAATCTCCTTGGGCTTCATGGCAATTTGGATTAAACTATATGTATAGCAAATGGAATGGTGCATATAAGGGTAAAGGGGATAAGGCTGAAAAATATGTTTTTAATGGAATATACAGAAGAGGAAACTGGAAAGTTAAAAATGCAATGAATATTGCAGCAAATAATGGACCAACAGGAGATCCAATTACTCCTGGAAATGAAGATACATCTTCATGGAAAGATTTGAATAGTGGTTCTTCAGGAGGAATAACAATAGAAAAAGATTCTTCAATTAGCTCAGGAACTAATGGTAGTAGAAGTTGGGGATTAGTAAAATTGAGAAATCTTCAAGAACCTACCAATGAAGTAGAAATACTTGCCCATGTTTCTCCAAAAGAAGTGACAAAAAGTAAGGTAGATTTAAATGTGGTAGTAGATACACCACCAACTATATCAGCACCAGTTGTAAATCCACAAGTAAATACACCAGCAGAACCACCAATTGTTGAATTACCTGAAAAACCTAATTTAACTATTCCTGGTGAACCAACATTAACAGTTAATCCGACTATTAATCTATTAACAGTTAAAAAAGTTGGAAATATAAATGTAAACCCAGTAGCAGTAAACCCAGTAGATTTTGCATTAACACCTACACAATTGAGTAAAGTTCCTGATCGTGAATATTCTAATAGACCCTATGATGATAAATGGAATGGGAAAACAGTAAATATAACACAACCAGGAAATTCTTCTACACGAGATTATATATCAACTTGGGGTAGAGTAAAAAAATTAGATCAATTCAAGAATATTACGATGAATGTAAGGGCAGAAGATACTAGAGCATTTATGGTAGATGAAGGGGTTGTTGATGATTATCCAGGAGGTGTAGCTGGAGTAGAACCCACAACATATAAGCCATTTACTTTTGATGGAGGAACAATTAATTTATACAAATCTAAGAATGTAGGGATTGATGTACAAGGGACTCATACTAAGTATGGTAAGATAAATGGTAGAAATGATAGCTATGATACCATTGAAAAAGTAGCTAATATAAGAGTAATAAATAAAGGTAAGATAATTGGACATGCTGGAACAAACAATGAAAATCAAGTAGGTTTTGGTTTTAATAACTTTGATACTTCTTCTAATAATACTAGAACTGAAATGATTAATAATGGAAAAATAGAAATAGGAGCTGCAAAGAGTGCAGGTTTCCAATTAAGACCAGAAACTTACTTTTCAGATACAAGAAATAAAGAATCTGGTTTAGTTATGATGTCAGGAGAGAATACAGGAGAAATAACTTTAAATGGACATGGAAGTTTTGGATTTTTAACAGTTAAAAATAAACAAAGTGGTGCAGATCAAATAGCAGATTACGATAATTATAAAGTAAGGGCAACAAAAGGTGGACAAATAGCAAGTAGATCTAATCCAAGAGATATGAGTTATATGAGAAACTCAGGAACTATCAATGTAAATAGTGATGATTCAGTTGGAGTTGGATTGTTACACAATATACAAGCTGTCCAAGTTGGGGGGACAATAAATGTAGGAACTAAGGCACCTACTGGAACTCTTGCTAATGCTGGTTCAGATACAACAAAAGTAGAAGGAGCTGTTGGAGTATATTCAGAAGTAGAAACAAGACCAATAAGAGGTAGGGAATTTGAATATGATAGTAATGGAAAGCCAGTATTTGAAGCAGATGGAAAAACACATAAACTAAAAACTAGTTACTATGATGATCATGCTATTGAGAATACTAATGAAGAAGCACTAGAACCATATGATTATAAAGATGCAAATGGAAATATTGTTCATGCATTTATACGTAGAGGAAAAACAATAGGAACAGAAACAGTTGAAGTTTCAGGAACAGTGAATGTAGGAAAAGAAGCACTTAATAGTTCAGGATTAAGAATAAAAAAATCTGGTAGTATTACTTTAAAAAGTACTGGAGTAGTAACAGTAGAAGGTAAAAAGAATTATGGTGCTATCGTAGAAGGAGAACAATATAACCGTTATGATAAAACTAAAAAAGATGAGTATGCGACAGCAACAAGTGATTGGGGTAAAATTAATATTGATGGAACAATAAATGTTACAGGGCAAGAATCAATAGGTTATGTTCTAAAATCAGGACAAGGAACTAACACAGGTACAATTAAAGTTAAAGGACATCAAGATAATAGTGCAACTGATAAAGACTACAATGGTAGTTTAGGTTTCTATGGAGAAAAAGGAACATTTACAAATAGAGGAACTATTGAAGCAAGTGGAAAGATAGCTCATGCTGTTGTAGCAAAAAACTCAGATATGACTTTTAATCATTATGGAACAATTGAAGTGTCTTCTCCTAGTGATAATAGAGGAAATATTGCAGTATATTCAGATGGAAATGCAAAAGTAAGTTTTAATAATGGCTCTAAGGTTTATGTTGGAGATTATTCAGTAGGTGTACACTCTGCTAATAAAGATAAATTTAATGACACTTTTAAAAACCATGGAACTTTAGGAATAAAAATAGGTAAAGAATCAACATTTGCATATTTAGATGGAAATGCAATAACAACTCTGAAAGAATTTTTTGGAGATTCAAAAGTAAATTTAGAAGAAGAAATGGGAGAAAGCTCAAGTGTAGTATATGCTAGTAATGAAGCAAAAGCAAAATTAGATACAGATTATACTATTACTAAGGGAAGCAACGCTTCTACTATTGCATTACTAGCTTCAAATAAAGCAACAGTAAGTGTTGAAAGTGGAAAGATATTAATAACTAATACTAATGTTGCCTTAGCAGCAGTTGATGGAACATCAACAGCAGGTAGTGGTTCAACAGCTCAAAATAATGGAACTATTCTGTCTACAAGAGCTAATGATGGAATAGGAATTTATTCCAAAGATAAAGGAAGTAAAGGGATAAATGCTGGAACAATAACTATGCAGGGTAAAAAGGCAGTAGGTATGTATGGTAAAAATGTAACTACTCTTGAAAACCAAGCAAATAAAGTAATTGAAACACAAAAAGAAGAATCAGTAGGAATGTATGGTGAAGTTGACGGAGCAGGCACAAATAAATTTACTGTTAAAAATGCTGGAAAAATAAATATTGGTGAGAAAAAATCAGCTGGAATATATGTAAAAAATGCTTCAACAGGATCAAATCTTGAAGAAAATTTAAAAATAGAAAACAATGGTGAAATTGATTTAAATAATGGAGAAGAATTAATAGGAATTTATGCTCCTAAATCTACTGTTTCAAAAGTAGGAAAAATATCATTGACTGATAGTGTAACAAAATCAGTAGCTACATATATTTCTAGTGGAGCTAAAATAACAGACACTTCCACTGCTGAAATTAACTTAGGAACATCTGGAAAAAATATTGCTTACTATGTAAAAAATAAAGATACTTCCTTAGGAGCAGCTGCTCATTTAGGTAAAATTACTGGATATGGAGTTGGAGTATATTTAGAAGGAACAGGAGGAACAGATATAGCTAAATTAACTTCTACTTCTCCAGTACTTAATTTTAAACAAAGTGGAACAGGAAATGGAATTATTGGTTTATATTTAAAAGGAAGTACTGATATATCTGCATATAATCGTGGTATAACTGTTGGAGATACAGTTTTTGGTAAATATGCAATGGGGATTTATGCAGAAGGACAAGGAACTTCTACTAATAAATATAAAATTAATACAAATATTACAGCAGGCAAAAAGAGTGTAGGAATCTTTGCTGATAAAGATAGTTCTAATAATAAGAGTTATATAGAATATAAAGGAACTATGACCCTTGGAGAAGGAGCAACAGGTTTTTATGTAAATGGAGAAATGCAATTAGATAAGAATACAGAAGGAGCAGCAACTATCAACTTGGCAGGTGGAGTTGTAGCTTATGTTACTGAAAATTCTAAATTTTATGGAGGCAAAGCTCTTGTCAATTTGACAAAATCAGGAATAGGAGTTTATGGAAAAAAAGGCTCTACTGTAAATGTAGATAACTGGAAATTTAAAAACAATGGTAATGAAGCAGAAGAAGTTAGGTTGGAAGAAGGACAAGCTTCAATAACTGGAAATAAATCTTTGAATCCTAAAATGGTATTAACTCATGTAATAAATGGTGAAACATATTTAGATTCTGGAAAAACAGTAACTTCTGTTGATGATGGTGCTATTAAAGCAGAGCAAAATATAGGACTTATGGCACAAGGTTTAAAAGCTCCGACTGTTCCAGGAATTACTTGGAAAGAAGCTAACTATGAAATAGAAAACTATGGAACTATTGATTTCTCTGCTGCTAAAAAGTCAACTGCTATTTATTCTGAATCGGCAAGAGTTAAAAATGATGGAACTATCAAAGTTGGAGAAAATTCAACAGGTATCTATGGAATATATAAAGATGGTACAAGAAAATTTGAAGGTTCTGGATCAGGAGCTAAAAATAAATTAGAAATAACTACAACAACAAATTCTAAGATAAATTTAGGGAATAATTCAACAGGCATGTATCTAGTAAATGCTCAAAAACTAGATAATCTTGGAGGAGAAATAAAATCTACTACTGGAGCAACTAAGAATGTTGGTATTTATGCATTAAATGGAGCAATTGGCGAAGCTGCTTATGATAAAGATGTAAATTATAATATTTTAACAATGAACAATAAGGCAAATATTACATTAAGTGATGGTTCAGTGGGTATTTTTAGTAGAGGAAAAGGAACTGAAACAGCTGATAGAAATATTGTAACAAATACAGGAAATGTTACAGTGGGAAAGAGCCTAACAGATGCACCATCAGTTGGTATATATTCTGAAAATACAAAGTTAGATACAAATTCTAATGTTACTGTTGGAGAAAATGGTATAGCTTTCTATGGAAAACATAGTGAAATTACAGCCAAAGGGACAGCTAACTTCCAAAATAAAGGAGTATTAGCATACTTAGAAAATTCTAAATTTACTTCTTATTTGGGAAATTTAAGTGCTACTCAAAATACTATGATGTATTTAAAAAATAGTGAAGCAAACCTAGCTGGAAGTGGAACAAAAGTTGATATGACAGTTGCTGATAATTATACAGGTGCATATATTGAAGGAACTTCAAAATTAACAGGAATTAAAACAGTAGAATTAGGTAAAAATTCTAGTGGACTTTTCTTAAAAAATGCTACTTTTACTTCTGATATAGAAAAAATTACAGGTACAAAAGAAGGAGCAAAAGGGCTTCTTGCAATAGAATCTGATTTAACTAATAACAGTAAAATTAATTTGAGTGGAGATAGCTCTATTGGAATTTATTCTAATGCAAATGGAAAAACTGTTACTAATAAGGGAGAATTAACTTTATCTGGAAAGAAAACATTAGGAGTTTTCTTAAAAGGTAGCCAAACTTTTGTAAATACTGGTAATATAAATATAGCTGACACAACTTCAACAAAAGATGATGAAAAGACAATAGGTATTTATACATCAGAAGGAACATCTAATATTAAACATAATTCTGGAATAATAGAAGTTGGACAAAAATCAATAGGTATCTATTCAACTACTAATTCAGCTGTTGAAATGAATGGTGGGAAAATCCATGTAAAAGATCAAGGAATTGGAATTTATAAAAAAGATGGAGCATTGACTGTTAAAGGAGAATTAGATATAGATGCCCATACAGCAACAGATAAGAATAGTGAGCCTGCTGGAGTATATGCAGAAGATGGAGCTAACATAACTGACAATGCTTCTAAGATTACTGTTGGAGCTAAATCTTATGGATTTATCCTAAATAATGAAGATGCAGGAAAAGAAAATGTATATAATAGTACAGATACTGGAACTGTAAGTCTAGGTAACGATAGTGTATTTCTATATTCTAGTGGAAGAGCTAAAATAAATAATGGAAGAAATATTTCTTCTAATGCAGATCGTTTAATAGCTTTCTATATTAAAGGAACTAATAAAGGTAAAGGAGATTTCACAAATAATGCTACTATTGATTTTTCAAATACAAAGGGAAGCATTGGAATCTATGCACCAAATGGAAAAGCAACAAACAAAGGAAAAGTATTAGTTGGAAGAACTGACGATATAGATCCAATGACTGGAAAAGTATATACTGATGTTTCAAAAATTGTTTATGGTATAGGAATGGCTGCTGACAATGGAGGACATATTATAAATGATAATAATGGAGAAATTAGAGTTTATGGGAATAAATCTATTGGTATGTATGGAAAAGGTGTAGGAACTACTGTTGAAAATAATGGAAAAATTTACTTAGATGGAAGTAGAGCAACAGCAACTGATAAAATTCAAAGTATGACAGGAGTATATGTTGATGATGGAGCTAAATTTATAAACAGAGGAGATATTAGAACAACAGAAGCTTATGCAGGTAAAAATGGAAAAGTAAATGAAAATGTAAGTGGACTTGTTGGAGTTGCTGTAATGAATGGATCTACTCTTGAAAACCATGGTAATATTGATATAGATGCAGATAATAGTTATGGTGTTATCATTAGGGGTAAAAGAGATGCTAATGGTAATGTAGAAAGATATGCTGTAATTAAAAACTATGGAAATATTAGAGTAAGAGGTAGAGGAACTTATGGTATAAGCTGGAAAGATGTTACAAAAGCTGATATTAAAGCATTAGAAGATCAAATTAATTCTAAATTAACATCTGATCCAAAAGGACAAGAATTAAAAGCAGCAACAGGAACAGATAAAGATTATGAAGGTATTAAAATTACTATTAAAGATGGAAAACCTACATTCTCAAGAGGTGGAAAACCAGTTCCAGATAGTGAAGTAGAAAAAATAGAAAAAATAATTGGGGGAGCTAGGTCAAATCTTGGTATATCTGATGTAGGTTTCTATATAGATACATTGGGAAGAACTAAACCAATAGATATTGATGGAGCAATAGCACCAATTAATAGCCAATTAATAATTGGAACTGAATATTCAGAGCTTACAAATAGAAAAGAGTGGTTTGTAAAAGAAGATGTATTAAAACCTTTCTTGAGACAAATACATGGAAGAAACTTTAAATTAACATCTCTTGCTGGTTCATTAACTTGGTTAGCAACACCAGTTTTAGATAACAATGGACAAATAAGAGGAGTTGCTATGTCAAAACTTCCTTATACATCATTTGTAAAGAAAACAGATAATGCTTGGAATTTTACAGATGGTTTGGAACAAAGATATGGTATGAATGCACTTGATTCAAGGGAAAAGAAACTATTTAATCTATTAAATGGTATTGGTAAAAATGAACAAGTAATATTAGCTCAAGCTTTTGATGAAATGATGGGACACCAATATGCAAATGTTCAACAAAGAATAAATGCAACAGGAAATATCTTAGATAAAGAATTTGATTATTTAAGAAGTGAATGGCAAACTGTATCTAAAGATTCAAATAAAATTAAAACATTTGGAGTTAGAGGAGAATACAATACAGATACTGCTGGAGTAATCAATTACACAAATAATGCTTATGGAGTAGTTTATGTTCATGAAGATGAAACAGTTAAAATGGGAGATACATTAGGTTGGTATGCAGGTATAGTTCATAATACATTTAGATTTAAAGATATTGGAAACTCAAAAGAAGAGCAATTACAAGGAAAAATAGGTATATTTAAATCAATACCATTTGATCATAATAATAGCCTAAATTGGACAATATCAGGAGATATCTTTGCAGGATACAATAAGATGCACAGAAAATTCTTGGTTGTAGACGAAGTATTTAATGCAAAAGGTAGATACCACACTTATGGTCTAGGTATAAAGAATGAAATATCAAAAGAATTTAGATTGAGTGAATCATTCACATTCAAACCATATGCAGCTCTAGGTTTAGAATATGGAAGAGTATCTAAAATAAAAGAAAAATCAGGAGAAATTAAGTTAGATGTAAAATCAAATGATTATTTCTCAGTAAGACCAGAAATTGGTGCTGAATTAGGATTTAAACATTATTTCGATAGAAAAACAGTAAAAGTAGGAGTATCAGTAGCTTATGAAAATGAACTAGGAAGAGTAGCTAATGGTAAAAACCAAGCGAAAGTAGCTGGAACAGATGCTGATTACTTCAATATTAGAGGTGAAAAAGACGATAGAAGAGGAAATGTTAAGACAGACCTTAATATCGGATGGGATAACCAAAGATTTGGAGTAACAGCTAATGTAGGTTACGATACAAAAGGTGAAAATGTAAGAGGAGGATTAGGATTAAGAGTTATATTCTAATATCTCAAAAATGAAAAAATCTCTCTTGATAGAAATATCAAGGGAGATTTTTTTATTGATAATTTACTTTTATTATTTTACCAAAGAAAGCAATACCAATAAGAGTAATATCTTTTATACCTCTTTCTTTTAATTGAGTATCATATTTTTTATTTATAATCTGTTCTATTGCTTCTTTTGCAGTATTTTCTAAATCCTTTTCATCTTTTACTACTTTAAATTCTAAAATAAAACCTCTATTATTTTTATTCTTAGGCTCAATTATCACATCATATCTACCTAGACCACTTTCTCTATTAGAATTTACATAATAATCTCTATCTAAATAAAGTGTCATACCTAATATTAATCCATGGTAAAAATCTTCATTTTTACCATCATAATAACTTGCAGATTTTAGTATAATATTTTGTAAATATTTTTCAAAATTATCTATATTATTCTTTAAATAAGTTATATATCTTTTTATTTTCTTTTGAGTAGATATATGAAAATTATATTTTTTAATAAATTTATTATTTCTTTTCAATTCTATCAATTCCATCTCCAGTATCATCATAAAAAGCTACTAATTCACAATCATATTTAAGGATTTGTTTGATAACTTCATCTAAGTTGTTTCCACTTTCTATATGATTTCTTTGTTGTTTTTTAGTCAATTTATCAAAAAAGGGATAATCTATGTCAAAATCATCAAGTTCTTTGTTATAATAATAAATTTGATATGATATAACTCCTTTTTCATTTTTTATCTTGTCTATTTGTACTTTTAACTTTTCCATATTATCCCCTTTTCATTTTTTAAACCTTTAAAATATTCTTATTTAATTCTTGATAAATATTAATTTCTTTTCTATTTCTTTCATTCTTTTTTTTCTTTTTTCCAAAATTTTATCCACTTTCTTTGTATATTTACTTATAAAAGTTTCTAAATCTATATGAAATTGCTTTTTATCTTTCTCACTTAATTTATCATATAAAGGACATATAATATGATATGATTTTTTCTTTGTAATTCCTATATATGATTATAAACAAGTGTTGATTTTATATATTCATCACTAAGTAAATCATAAGTTCTCTCCATTTTTCTTTACCCCCACTTTTAGAAAAGTGTTCCCTCAGTTGAAATATTTTTTTCAAAATTTTCTAATAATTTTTTCTTTTCTTCTACTTTATTTTCCCAAAATTTAACTTCTGCTTTGGTAGATTTTTTTGTATTTCTATCTAATTGTTCTTTTGACCAACTTAAACTATCTTCAATATTAAAAATATCATTTTCTAAATTTCTTATACATTCATCAAAAGATTTAAATTTTCTTGCTTGATTTTTAATAAAAAATTTATGTGTTGTATCAACTGATATTGAAGTATCTTTTACCACAAAAATTCCTTTATTATTTTCAACACAACAATCACAATAAAATTTATCATGAATATCATAGAAAATTTTATTATCTTCAATAATACCACCACATTTTTCACATTTTAACATTTTCATCAACTTCCCTTTCTCTATATTCAAATTCATTAGTTTTAACTAATTCAATTAACTTATTCACAAATTGTACCGATAATAATTCTTCAATTTCTTTACCTTGTGTATAAAAATCATCATCTATCCTTTCTATTTTTAAATCAGGATAATCTTTTTTGATTATTTCTTTTGTAATAGGAGAATGAAAACTGCCTTTTGGCATTTCATAATATAAAAAATATAAATATTTCCTTTCTCCATAGTAACTCTCAATTTTTTGTTTATGAATAAGTTTAGGTTTTAAAAATCTCTTTATAAGAAAATCTTTTTGATTATAATATTCATTCATTTTTTCAAAATATCCATAATAATATTTAGTCCATCTGTATTGATTTTTTTTATCCCTACAATTTTTGGCTCTTTTATTTAAAGAAAAGATACTATCATATAACATATTA
>ERZ772957.2444-NODE-2444-length-10748-cov-17.625082_pt1 | contig 10748 bp, 7 predicted proteins | sample MGYA00580682_ERZ772957 | MGnify/ENA primary metagenome ERZ772957 (study PRJEB29015, sample SAMEA2737921) | human oral metagenome | biome: human oral; feature: human-associated habitat; material: dental | place: China | collected 2025 ...
TCACCGTCACCATCCTCACCAGCGTCTTGTGGGGCGTGCTGGTGGCAGTCAGCCTGTGGGCGAATTCCGCTCTCTCGGACCAGTTCACGCTGAAGGGAAGTCTGATCGACGGGGGCGTGTCGCTCATGAGTGTCGGCTTCTTTGGTCTACTAGCCATTCTTGCCGGGGAAGCGTTCGGTTCAGTACGTGCGGCCCGACAGGCATCGCTCCTGGTACTACTTGTCACGTTTGGTGTGCGGATTGTTGCCGATGTGTATCACCAGCATTGGCTGCGGTGGCTCACGCCTGTCGGATGGTTTGAGGTGGTCAAACCCTATGAGCATGATGGGGACCGGTGGGCGCCGCTGCTGGTATTTGCTCTGGTGCTCGTCCTCATGGCCCTGCCCATCGTGATGGTCAAGCGGGATCTGCATTCCCAATGGGTGCAACCCCAACCTCGCAAATACCGGGCCGCCGGCTGGGGCCCGTGGTCGCTCTGGTGGCGACTCCAAGGCCCCATGGCCGCCTGGTGGGCGGTCGCCATTGCGGTGGTCTCCATTGGACTGTCTGCCATGACCGGGGAAATGTCGGACATTTTCACGGAATCCCCCGGCACCTCGGAGCTTTTCAACCAAATCGCCCCAAACATCCAGGATCTTCGGGATGTGTATGCCCAGCTGATGGCGATCATGGTGGGAATCCTGGCCTGCTGCATGACAGTCCAATTGGTGTTGTCCCTGCATAAGGACGAGAATCAGGGCTTGCTCACGTTGGTGCTCACCACCGGCCAATCCCGGCGCGCAATGTTTCTGCGGAATTTCTGCTATGCCGCGCTGGCAGCTATTTTCGCGGTAGTCCCTACGGCGTTTCTTTCGGCGATGGCAGCAAGTGCGGATTCCCGGGTATCGTCGGAGCATTTTGGCACCGTGGTGTGGTCCACGCTTGATGTGCTTCCGCCAACGATCATGTGTTGCGGGTTTGCGGCATTGTGCGTGGCGTTGTGTGTGACGGCGAAGACTAGTGCCGTGGCGATGACGGTGGTGTGGCTGCCGGTGGCGGTTTCGGGTTTCCTGTCGTTTTTCGGGGAGTTGTTGAAGTTGGATAAGTGGGTGTTGGATTTGTCGGTGTTTGCGTGGGCCCCACACACGGTGGATCATTATCGTGGCGCGATTGTGCTGTTAGCGATTGGGCTAGGTTCCCTGCTAGTTGGCACTATAATGTTTAGCAAACGGGATGTGGTGGTGTAGGTATTATGCGTGTTTCAGATGCGGCGAAGATTGCCGGGTGTAGTGTGCGTACGGTTCGGTATTACCATAATTTGGGGTTGTTGCCGGTGCCGACGAAGCAGCGGGGGCCGTGGCGGGATTATGAGTTTGCGGATGTTGCCCGGTTGATTCAGATTCGGAGTATGGCGCAGGCGGGCATGCGGTTGGATGATATTCGGTTGGAGTTGTCGGCGGCAGAGACCGCGGTGATGGCGGCGGTGCCGGCCCCTGCTGCCGCTTCAACGCAGCTTGTCGACGCACCCACCGCCACCCCTGCCGCGACCGACCCCGCTGCCCCCGCCGACTGTGACTGCGAGATTTACGATCAGACTCTGCGTAGCTTGGACCAGCAGATCGCTAAGTTGCAGCAGCAGCGGGCGCGGTTGTTGGAGATGAAGCAGCAGGCCATGATGAAGTCGCCACCGTTGTCGAAGACTGTTCACGACCTGTATATGGAGGCGGAGGAAATCCTCAAATCCGAACAGGAATTCGAAGCCTTGGGGTTTATCCAGCGGAAGCATAAGTTGGCGATTTTGTTTTCCGAGTTGGGGTTTTTTAAAACTTCCTTCGATAACCGAGCCCAGCAGGTGGATCCGCAACTCATGGCGGAGATTTCGAAACGTTTGGTGCGGCTTCAGCAGGATGATTGGACCATGGCCGATGTGGAAAACCTGGTGGAGTATGCGGTGGCAATGGATAAGAGTGTGCCGCCGCTCACGGGCATGGCGTACCAGTTGACGCGGCGGTTTTTGTCGAGTCAGACGGCGGAAATGTTGTGTGTGGCGGCCTACCCGGAGCCGGGGATGAAGGCGTTTATCCGCCTGGGGTTTGCCCGGTTTCGCACCATTTACGTATAAGCAGCCCGGATTCATCATACCTGGGTCGGAGTTGAGTTTTCCGACCCGGGTCCGATTATTTTCCCAGCTCATGCGGGCAGAATGAAGTTCATGAGTAAGAATGAGAATGTGTCCGCAGTGGACTTGGTAAAGCGTTATGGCGAGGGGGCCACCCAGGTGACGGCATTGGATAATGTCAGTTTGACGGTGGAGAAGGGAACATTCGTCGCCATCATGGGCCCGTCGGGGTCGGGGAAGTCGACGTTGATGCAGTGTATGGCCGGTTTGGATACGGTGGATTCGGGTCAGGTGTTTATTGGGGGCACCGAGATCACGAGGATGCCGGATCGGGAGCTCACCAGGTTGCGTCGTCAGCATGTGGGGTTTGTGTTTCAGCAGTTTAATTTGGTGCCTACGTTGACGGCCCAGCAGAACATTGTGTTGCCGCTGACGTTGGCTCGTCGCAAAGTTGATGAGGCGTGGTTTGCCAGCGTGGTGGAAACGTTGGGGATTGCCCAGCGGGTGCAGCATAAGCCGCATGAGTTGTCGGGCGGCCAGCAGCAGCGGGTGGCGATTGCGCGGGCGTTGGTGGCCCGGCCGACCGTGGTGTTTGCGGACGAACCGACGGGTAGCCTGGATTCGCATTCTGGCACCGAGGTGCTGCGGGTTTTGCGGGATAGTGTGGTCAATTTTGATCAGACGGTGATTATGGTGACGCACGATCCGGTGGCTGCGTCGTATGCGGATCGGGTGGTGATGCTTGCCGACGGCCGAATCGTGGAGGAGCTCACTGCCCCGAGCCTGGACGACATCATGAATGCTTTGCGACGTGTGGATGTGGCGGTGTAACCGATGAAGTTCCTGCTTTTGTCTTCGATGCGGAACCACCTGGGCCGCCTGCTTGCGACGGCGTTGGCGGTGGTGTTGTCGGTGGCGTTTATTGTCACCACACTTATCACTATGGCTTCGTACACAGATTCGATAACGAAGTCGTTGACTGCCGAATTGGCCAACACTGATGTGTGGGTGGGACCCCAACCGAATGCCCTCAACAACGAGTTGGAGCGGAAACTGGTCAAAGATGTGGAGAAGATTCGGAAGCTGCCGGGTGTGGCTGCCGTCAGTCCCCGAACCATGGCCATGGGCGAAGTCAACCACGATGGTCGCCGAAGTAATGCCCGGCTGCTAGCGCAGGTGGACCCCAGTTTGCAGTGGAATTCCTTGGCCCAGGGCACATGGCCCACCAAGCCGGATGAGGTGAGTATTTCTGAGGGCACTGCGGAGACCATGAAGGTGTCGGTGGGTGACACTATGGTCGTCACGCCGCTGGGTGTCTCAAAGCCGGTAACGGTGCGGGTTGTGGGGATCACGTCTGGTTCGTCCGCCATGGATATGGGCATTCCGGTGTTGACGCTCACCCATGAGGGATTGGCGGCGTTGCAGTCGCCGACGATGGCGACAACGGAATTGCTTGTGCACGCCACTCCCGGAACAACCACGCCCGAGTTGGTTTCCAGCATCAAGCAGACGGTTTCAGACGAGAATCTCCAGGTGTTGACCCGGGAGGAGGCCGCGGATCGGCAGGTGAAGCAGCTGTCAGGCAGTAGTTCTTCCCTGCTGGCCATGCTGGCGGCGTTTGCGGGGTTGTCGCTGATTGTGGCGGGCTATGTTATCGCTAACACGTTCCAGGTTTTAGTGGCGCAGCGGATCAAAGAGCTGGCCTTGCTGCGGTGCATTGGCGCCGAAAGCCGGCAGGTTCGAACGCTTATTCTTGCCGAGGCTGCCCTGGTGGGTTTGGTGGCGTCCGCTGTGGGAACCCTGCTGGGCATTGGGATTTCGGCCCTCTTTGTGCAGCTCGCCAAAGGGAGCGGTTTCACCATTGACCACCTGGTGGTTCCCGGCTATGCGCCGCTGGCTGGCCTAGTGGCGGGCACCCTGGCGACGGTGGCCTGCGCCTATGGGGCGGCCCGAAAAGCCACCCAGGTGCGCCCGATCACGGCGCTGCAGCCCATGGAGGCCACCACCCAGAACACGGTGCCGCGGGCCCGAATCATCCTGGGCAGCCTCCTGGTACTGGCGGGCGTAGCAGGCCTGGTGCTGGCGGCCCGGGGCACGGGTGGTGACGCCGCGATCTTCCTGGGGATCGGCGCCGGCATGGTCTGCCTGGTGGGCGTGCTCATGCTGGGCGCAGTGGTGCTGCCGCCACTGATCCACCGGGTGGGCATGCTGATCTCCCCGCTGGGCCCCACCACGGAGCTGGCCGCGGCGAATTCGATGCGGAATCCGCTGCGTACCGCGGCCACCGCCACATCCCTGTTGATTGGCGTCACCGTGCTGGTGCTGTTGGTGACGGGTATTACCTCCACGCGGGAGTCGATCACTTCGGAGATCGACACCCAACGGCCAATCGATTTGGTGGTGCGTACCACGGATTCGTTTACCCCAGCAGAGATCACCGGCATCAAGCAAACCCAGGGCATCACTGCCACTGCATCCCTGGAGAGCGCCCCGATCACGGCGGCCACCTCCGGTGGAGACAAGAAGCTGATGGCCCAGGGCATGGACCAAGCCCAACTGGATCAGGTGCTGCACGCCCCCAAGCAGTTGGCCCCCGAGCCGGGGCATATGAAGGCCAACACCCATGATTTCCCAGGCATGCGCAGCGGCGACACCGTGACCGTGTTTGGTGATACGGGTTCCCTGCCTGTGGCCTTGGACCTATCCGACAAGGGCGAAAACGGGGCGGTTGCCTTGAACCAGGCCGACCTGGCCAAGCTCAGCACCAAATTGCACACCAACCAAATGTATATGAAGGTGGATTCTGGTTTGTCGGCGCAGCAGATTCAAACCATTGTGTCCGACCTGAATTCTCTGAACCCCCACTTCCAGGTTGGCGGCGGGGCCCAGGAGCGGGCCGACTACATCAAGATTTTGGATACGGTGCTGGTGGTGATGATTTCCCTGCTGGCAGTAGCCATTATCATTGCGATCGTGGGGATCGGTAACACCACCGCCTTGTCGATCATTGAGCGGCGCCGGGAGTCGGCCATGCTGCGGGCGGTGGGCCTGGAACGCCGCCAGCTGGTGGTGATGGTGATGATTGAGGCCGCCCTGACCGCGGTGGTTGCGGCGATCTGCGGCACGATCCTGGGCGTGGCGTTCGGCTGGTCGGGCATTCTGTCCATCAGCGCTAGCATGGCGAAGCTGCCCCTGCACCTGTATGTGCCGTGGTCGCAGATTGGGTTGATCGTGGTTGGTGCCGGCGTGGCCGGGCTGATTGCGGCCGCGTTGCCCGCCCTGGGAGCTTCTCGACGCCGACCCATCCAGGACCTGGCCACCATCTAAGACCTCCCACAATTCCCCGGCGATTGCCGGGGAATTTTTGCCCCAATATCGGGGTTTTCGCTGGTGCCGACAGAACACTATTGCTAAAATAGGTGAAATATTCATATGAAATTGAAGGCGGGTCATCATGTCAACACTGTTCGATTCTTCCACCAAACCCACGCTCAACATTGCCCTCAAGCGGTTGGCGTTCTACGGGATTGTGCTGGGTTTGGTGTCGCAAATCATGTCCGTCGTCATTAGCTTCTTGACAGGTAGCGGCCGGTTATCATATGAAAGCCTCACCACCGGCCTGGGCCTGGCCCTTGGGTGTTCCATAGCGCTTCTGTTGGACGGCAAGGTCAATAACCGCATCCGCATAGCAATAGCGGTCGTGTTTTCCATTGCTGCCATGGTGGGACTTACCTACGGTGCGAGTACGCTTTTCCATTCTTAAGGTTTGATCCCAACTACCTCTTATGGGGGCGTGCGACACGCGCATTGGTCACGAAAGCATGGCTCATTTTTAAAAAGTAGATAATACTTTAAAACGTGAAAACCATAAATATCCGCGCAACACTATTATGCGCATTCCTGCTCCTCGCCATCCCCATGGCGACGACCACTGTCGCCGGAGCGACTGACCTCTATGATGGCCCGCTCACCCCTATTGGATTTAAGATCGTGAACGGCAAAAGCACGGGAAACCCAATAACAATAAAAACCGAAGACCTCGTAAAAAGCCCGGGTTACACGCACACGGAATCCTCCCCTGGCACCTACACCACCCCCGAGGCTGTTATCGAAACGGATGACCGGGAACAGATTACCGACACCACCAAAACCCCCTACCGATGGCTGGGAAGGGTGGGCTTCACCATGGAGGATGGGCGCAAGAACAACTGCACCGGCTTCCTTGTCAGTAGCGATACGGTCGTCACCGCCGGTCACTGCGTGTCAGGGAAAGTGTCCGATATCACCTTCACCCCCGGTGTCAATGGAGACACCACCCCCTTCCCCACGGCGAAAGCCACCCAAATTTGGTACGACAATAAGGTTTTTCTGCCCAACCCCCAACAAGACTGGGGCGTTATCAAATTAGACACCCCAATAGGTGACAAGGTTGGGTGGTTCGGGATGGCTATCCCCAACGACGAGGACCTCATTGGCCGCCAAGCCACAGTGATTGGCTATCCAACCACTTACCCCGGCAAGCCGGAGGCAACCCTGTGGAAGGATCGCAATACCATCACGGGTATCACCCCGATAGAGATCACCCACATCATTGACACCACCCGGGGCCAATCCGGGGGCCCAATCCTGAGCGACACCAATACCGTGTATGGGATTCACAAGGGTGGCTCCGCCCACGCCAATGTGGGCAACCGCATGACTACCGAGCTGTTCAATCTGATTGTCAACGTATCTAAGATGTAGACAACCACCCGGGCGGGCGTCGTCAAGCATCCACCACCATATGGCGGTAGCAGAAACCCGCCATGAGCTTGTGGTTTACCGCCCCAAACCGGATATTACTGGTTTTTCGCTCGTTTCCACCCCAACGCACGTACAATTATAGTCGCAACCAATGTTATCTATGTTGAAGCGGGAGACGTGTGTGATTATCTCGGCGTGGAATCAAGCGGGATTACGACCACATCCAGGCAGCCTATGCCTGGTAAAAACTGACTACGGGTATATTCCCGCCGGCGTGGTGCTCACGGACTCATACCTGGGTATGTGCCACCTGGTGCATTTTTACCGCACCATCATCACCAACCCTAAAGACACCTCCTATTTCCCGCTGGTGGAATCCAACGACCTATTGATACCGCCCATGGATATTCCCCGGCAGGCCTTTGATGCCTCCGGTTTCCTGGTAGTCAATAATCTAGAGGACGCCCCTGTGGCCCGTGTGCTGGACCACTACTATTTTTACGCCAACGGTGATAAATGGAACGTGGACGAGCGTGCCTTCGTCCCCATGGATAAGCCCGACGCCACCGGCACCCAATCCCCCATACCGCTCAAGCAACGGCTCATCTACGAAAAGCTGCCCGGCGAGGACCGCAGCATTGGCGTGCACGAAATCCCCGCCGGAGCCTGGGTTTCCCCCAGTAGAACCGCTAACTTGGCCATGCTGGAGGAAGCGCTGGGCGAATCGCTCCGCTACTACGGTCTCCTGCGTGGCGCGGCCTCCCCGCAGCTGGGGATTTCTTCCTCCCCTTACGAGCGTGCCGCCCAGGCAAAGGCGATTGACACCGCCTCTAGGGTGCACTTGGTCAGCACTGGTGGTGTTACCGCGCTGTATTTTGAGGCTCCGGGCCCGGAGTCGGTGGCGCAGATTATCCGTAACGCGGGGTTTGTGGGTAATGGCTATTTTTGGCATTCCCTCATTAAGTTTTATGCCGACCAGCGCGGCTTCTCCGACAAGGTGATTTTCGACCCCGAGGCCGGCATGTTCTCCGTGATTGGCACGTACGAAATCCTGGACCACCTGCGGGAAGTGATCGAGAGTTGGTTCAATAACCCCCAAAAGCTTGCCGACATTATCAACAACGCCCAGGACAGCGACGTAGACTTCGACGACTAGCCCGCTTTACGACGCCCACCTCCCGGCCCCGGCCCCACCACCGGGGCTTTTCTCATCATGCCCACCGCGCCCGCGTAGCACTTCTGATAGCTGCGAAACCCCGTTTAGCCCCTCCGCCCCAAGCCACCTGCAACCGGTTTTGCAGCTACCAAACCCGCTACCCCGAACGCAGCACACCTGCTAAGCTGGCAAACCCGCCGAAACCATTCCCCCGCACCCCGGGATTCATCCAAAACCCCGCTTAGAACATCCGCTATCCCCGTCAGTTCCTGCTTCACATTATCTAAGCGGGGTTTCTGGTTCTGGTAGACACCGGCACAGCCAAAATTCTGGGAAACCCCGCTTAGCACCCATGCTACAACAATTGCCGCACATTTGATAGCTGCAAAACCCCCAAAAATCCCGTTTCTTCCACCTCCCAAAACCGGTTTTACAGCTTAGCACCCTCCCTACAATTCTACTTCAGAAATGCTAAGCGGGGTTTCCGGTTCAAAGTCGTCTTCGGGGAGAACAAAATGCCAGGTTTGTCAGCTTGGCGAGCCGGCCAACATCACCTGCGTTGCGTGTGGCAGGAGCTGCACATTATCTAAGCTGACAAACCACCTGAAGGGATGCCGAATTATCCCGCCCACGCTGGAAACCCCGCTTAGATAATGTGCAGCACGATACCTTTGTGGTGTAGAACATGTACTAAGCGGGGTTTTGGGTAAAAGAATCCCTCCAGCGAACTGTTTTCGGCAGAAACCCCGCTTAGAATATGCGCTACCCTATCGGTTAATGCTGCAAATTATCTAAGCGGGGTTTCTGGTTTTGGGATCGTTGATGCTGTAGGGAAACGCCGGTTTGTCAGTTTAGAAGATATGCTGCCGGTTTGTCAGCACATACGATAAACGCGCTTCCCGAATATGTATTCGAGTGAAACAATCACGCCCGGGATTACACCGCGCCGTGGGGACTATGACCCTTCTGCGAGGAGTTCTTCCAGCGAAATACGAGTCCCATCGTCTTCGGCGCGTGCCTGACGCAGTGCTTCAACATCCGCACGCATTTCTAACTCATCCAACAACTCGACATCTTCAATGGACACAATGGCCACCACCTTTTCCTATTAAAGAAATAACCATAGATTCTTCCTTTGTTTTGGCGCTATCGAGGATCTTGCAGAATCCCAAGAAACACAATAAGTTTTTGCTCCCCATAGATAACCATGGGGAGCAAAAGGCCATTCATTCTGTTACACGTCCAGGAAGCGCACGTCCTTGGCCTTGCGGGTGATAAATGACCGGCGGGCAGCCACGTCGTCGCCCATGAGGATGGAGAACAGTTCGTCGGCAAGCTGGGCGTCATTCATGTCAACCCGCCGTAGGATACGCACCTGGGGGTCCAGGGTGGTTTCCCACAGCTCAGAGGCGTTCATCTCACCCAAGCCCTTGTAACGCTGGATGCCGTCATCCTTGTTGATCTTGCGGCCGGCAGCCAGGCCTTCGGCAAGCAGCTCGTCACGCTGGTTGTCGGAGTAGGCGAACCCGGGATCGCCCTTCGCCCATTTCAGCTTGTAGAGCGGCGGCTGAGCCAGGAACACGTGGCCCTCCTCAATCAGCTGGGGCATGAACCGGAACAGCAGCGTGAGCAGCAGGGTTGCAATGTGTTGGCCATCCACGTCGGCGTCGGCCATGAGCACGATCTTGCCATAGCGGAGTTTTTGAATGTCGAACTCGTCGTGAATGCCGGTGCCCAGGGCAGTGATAATGGCCTGGACCTCGTTGTTTTTCAGCACCTTGTCCAGGCGGGCTTTTTCCACATTGAGGATCTTGCCCCGCAGCGGCAGGATCGCCTGATACATGGAGTCCCGACCACCTTTGGCCGAACCGCCGGCAGAGTCGCCCTCCACGATGTAGAGCTCGGATTTGGCTGGGTCTTTGGACCGGCAGTCCGCAAGCTTGCCGGGGAGTCCGCCCAGGTCGGTGGCGGATTTCCGCCGCACCATTTCCCGAGCTTTGCGGGCCGCCACCCGGGCGTGCGCCGAGGATACCGCCTTGTTGATAATCACCTTGGCTTCGGCCGGGTTTGCGTCCAACCAGTCGGAAACGTGCTCGTTGATGGCTTTTTGCACAAAGCCCCGCACCTCGGAGTTGCCCAGCTTCGTCTTGGTTTGCCCTTCGAACTGGGGTTCACCCACCCGCACCGAGATCACGGCGGCCAGGCCTTCACGGCAGTCGTCACCGGTGAGGTTTTGTTCCTTTTCTTTGAGCAGCTTGTGCTCGCGGGCGTACTTGTTCATCAGTGAGGTCAGCGCCGCCCGGAAACCTTCTTCATGAGTGCCGCCCTCAATGGTGTTAATGGTGTTTGCGAACGTGTGTACGCTTTGGGCATAGCCGGAATTCCACTGCATGGCCACCTCGACCTCAAGGTTCTCGCCCTTGACCTCCAGGCTGATGATCGTGGGGTGGATCGCCGTCTTGGACTTGTTCAAATGCTCCACATAGTCCTGCAACCCGTTGGGGTAGTAGAAGGTCTTTTTCTTTTCTTTCTTTTTGACGGCTTTTTCTTCGGCAGCTTCGACCGTGGTCTCGGGGTCACCTTCGGCGATTTCTTCCGCCAACGTTTCCAGCTCGATTTCCTCTTCGGAGGCCCGCTTGTCGGTGAGCGTGATAGTGAGTCCCTTGTTCAGGAACGCCATCTCCTGTAGGCGGCGGGCAATCAGTTCGAAGGAGAAAACCGTGGTTTCAAAAACTTCAGGATCCGGCCAGA
>ERZ772957.2445-NODE-2445-length-10747-cov-13.458661_pt1 | contig 10747 bp, 8 predicted proteins | sample MGYA00580682_ERZ772957 | MGnify/ENA primary metagenome ERZ772957 (study PRJEB29015, sample SAMEA2737921) | human oral metagenome | biome: human oral; feature: human-associated habitat; material: dental | place: China | collected 2025 ...
TTTCATTAAGGGCGGCGCACAATGTCCACAAAGTGGACGTTTGTGCGTGTAGTTTACACCCGCCTCCGCCCTTTTACTAGGGCGGAGGTACTTTTTTTGCACGAAAAAAGCTGCCGCACATGATTTATGTGCGACAGCACCAACAGCCTCTTCTATTCTCATAGACGTCCATGCACATAGCCGTCAGATGGCGTCAAAAGTTTTCGTCGAGCAGGCTGAGCAGACGATCTTCGGGCAACAGGCGGGCGATCTTTTCCGCCAGCGCGTCGATATAGCCAGGGAAATGATTCGTGCGCACGGCAAGCCAGCCTGCGGCAGCTAGAATACTCCGCTTTGTCCGTTCATCTTGCCCCACACTCGCGACATCCTTTTCGGTCGCATCCGTCATCACCTGTAGCGCAGATGCTCCCCCTTCATCAAGCGCAGGGTCCGCAAACAGCAGAAACTCAAGCATCTTATACAGTACGACGAACACTTCATAGTTTGCCAGGAAACTCGTGCCGCCCGTCAGAGGGTAGCGTCCGAGCAGGAATTCGTTGACGAGCCAGTTTTCCAAGGCATTGCCGTGCTTTGAAAGGATTCTCTCTCCATAGCGTCTGCGCCGCTCCGCAAGGGCAGTGCAGACGCTTTTCTTTTCCACAGCTCCTCGCCCGCTCGCTGCGTCGCCGTCCCCTTCGCCGAAGGATCTGCGAATCCTCGCTAAATACGCCGCCGTTTCGGGCAAATCGTCTTCCGTCGCCTGCGCCAGAGCAGGAAAGAACCGTTGGAAGAATCCCAGATACAGCGCTGCATCGAAGGGATTCGCCGCGAGAAGAGCCTTTGCCTCCCCTGCGGCGGCATCAGCGATGGCGGCGGCGTCCTTTATCAGATCTTCCGCCGCCCCCTGCTCGACATACGCTTCGGCGCGCGCGAGCAGGAGTCCGAGCGCCGCGAGACGCGCGTCGAGCGAGAGGCGTCGCTCGGCCAAGAGCGCGATTCCTGCAAGCTGCAGGCTGCGGAAGACCGCCGCCGACAGCGGTGCGCCAAGCGGCATGCGATCAACATAAGCGGGGCGCGGCGCGGCGACTTCCACCCACTCGAATGCCAGCGGCTCTTCGGTGAACAAGACTTCCTCTGCCGCCACGGGACAGCTCAGACACAGGGCGCGGTCAAGCGTATCTCCGACCTCGTGCATCTTGCGCGGGTACTCGGCGCAGACGTCGGAGATCGCGCCGATGCCGAAGCGTCGGTGCAGCGAGCAAAGCCCATCCTCGCGCAAAAAAACGCAGCGTCCATCTTCGTGGCGCATGATCCAACCGCCCGTCGTCTCGCTGCGTTCCAAGCCTTTTTTCAATTCGTGCAGAAGCTCCGGCCGCCCCTCATAGCGCGCCAATGTCGCCGCATCGAGCGCGACGCCCCACTTCGCACAGCAGCAGAGCGAGCCGCATCGCCTGCCATCGCAGACGAAGCGGCGCATGTAAACAGGCTGCAGACACAGTCGCGGCGCAGCGGCGGGCGCGAAGATGGACTCAGCGGCCTTCCCGCCGCCTTCATCGCTCTCTACCCCCCGTGCTGCGTCCTTTTCCAAGCACTCATCCTGCCGCTTCACGCCTCCGCCTCCTCGAAATAGGCGGCGATCTGCGCCTCCATGACGTCACCGACGTCCTCGCCCGCCCGCCATGCTTTCGCCCAATCGACAGTATGCGCGATCGCCTCCTCGATGTGCCAGCGCGGCTGCCAGCCGAGACGCGCCTTGATGCGCGAGGAGTCGAGCTTCAGGAAGCCCGCCTCGTGCGGCGCGGCGCACTCCTCCTCAGCACGCCACAAAGCGCCCTCGCCCCAAGCGCGGCAGAAGAGCTCGGCCAGATCGCCCGTCGTCACGCAGTCGGAGTCCGCAGGCCCGACGTTGTAGCTTCCGGCGAGCGACGCATCGCTTGCTTGCGCGTGCGCGATGCGCAAATACGCAGAGAGAGGCTCCAAGACATGCTGATAGGGCCGCGTCGATGCGGGATTCCTGAGGACGACGGTGCGTCCTTCGCTCGCCGCGCGGATGCAGTCGGGCACGATGCGCTCGGGCGAGAAGTCGCCGCCGCCGATGACGTTGCCCGCGCGCGCCGTCGAAAGGCGCACATCAGACGCCTCGAAGAAGCTCTGCCAATAGCTCGCCGTCACAAGCTCAGAGCAGCTCTTGCTGTTCGAGTACGGGTCGAAGCCGCAAAGCCGCTCGTCCTCGCGGTAGCCCCACTCCCACTCCCTGTTCTCGTAGACCTTGTCCGTCGTCACGTTGAGAACGGAGCGCACGCTCGCCGTCTCGCGCACACATTCGAGCACATGCGCCGTGCCCATGACGTTTACGGCATACGTCTCGACGGGCGCGCGGTAGCTCTCGCGCACGAGGGGCTGCGCCGCGAGGTGCAGGACGATCTCGGGCCGCGCCTCGCGAAACGCCGCGCGAAGAGCAGAGAGGTCGCGCACATCGCCCTCGATCGAGCGCATCGCCTCCTTGAGCCGCAGCTTCTCAAAGAGGCGCGCGCCATCCGCCGTCGGCGAGGCGAGGGAAAAGCCCGTGAGCTCCGCCCCCGCGCCGAGCAGCAGCTTCGAGAGCCAGATGCCCTTGAAGCCCGTATGCCCCGTGATGAATACGCGCTTGCCACGATAAAATGCGAGGTCGTCCCCTCGTGTCATCTTTGCCATCGGCGTTCCTCCTCTCAACTGCCCGTCAACTCTTCGCCATACTCGGCGAGGAACACTTGCCGCGCGCTCTCCCAGGCGTCATCGAGCCGCTTGCGCCCCGTCTCGTGGATGCACGGCGGTTTTTCAAAATGCGGCATGAAAAGGCGCAGGCCGCGCCGCCGATACTCCATGGACGCCGAAAGGTCGTAAAAATGCCAGCCCGTGAAAATGTCCTCGCGCCACGGTACATCCGCCTGCGTCGCCAGGAAGATGCCGTCGAGCGCCGCCACCTCGATGCCTTCGTCCGGCACAGCAAGGCGGCTGACCAATTCCATGGACTCCGGCTCACGAACATGCCAGACCGAGCCATAGCACTCCTTCGAATCCCACCAGACGCCGCTGTCCGGGATATGCTGGCAGCCCGCAAAGCCGATGAGTCCGACCTCGGGGCGCAGGCGGAAGATTTCCAGCATACGAGGGATGAGCCTCTTCTCCGTCAGCAGGATATCCTGATGCATGTAAACCTTGAAGCGCGCCGTGGTCGCGCGCCGCGCCGCCTCATAGCCCGCCGTCATCGACGAGGCGCCGTACACGGGTACGAGCTCGACGGAAAAGCCCTGCGGCACTTCCAGATGGCGCAGATAGCGCACGCTTTCCTCATACATATCCTCATCGTTCACGCAGGCAATGAAGGCGATCTTCTTCGCGTCCCCGTTCATCCGAACAGTCCCTCCTTGCGCAGGATGTCAAGCAGCCTCGCAGCGTCCGCCGCAACACTCTTGACGAATTCTTCCAGATAGCCGGCCTCGATGCCGTTTTCAACAAGCAGCTGCCGCAGCGATACGAGCGATGCCTCTTCCTCCACGCCGTTTTCGAGGCGGTGCAGAAGACGCGCCAGCAGATGACGCACCTCTGCTGTATAGCGCGCCTTGAGCCGCACGATGCCCATCGGGGTTTCCGTCATGTGGATGATCCACCAGGCGATCTCGGGATTTTTCCCCTCATCTTCTGCACCGCATTCGCGAAGCAGCCGCAGCAGCTGCGGCTCCCCGGCCTCCGCGATTCTTCTCACGCTCAAAGCTCCATAGTGCGAGAGCTTCGCGAGCCGTATGATTTCAGGAAAAGAAAAGAGCCTGCCCTGCCCCCTGAGCAGAGGATTCGTACTGTAACGCATCTCACCGTCGCACCACGATTGAAAGACGCTCCAGTGGCAGGCGTTGCGAAAGGGCACGATCAGAGCGCCGCCGGGCGTGAGAAGCACATGCAGATATTCGAGCAGGCTCTCCACGGCAGCCACTTCCTCAATGCCGGGCGCCACGACGATCAGAGAAAATCTGCCATGCCAGGTCTCCGGCACCTCCGTCTGCAGCGAAGCCGTCTGAAACACATCGCCCGGAAAATCCTGCCGAAAGCGCTCCTCCCAGGCGCTCGGCATGCCGAAAAGCAAGATATCTCCGGCGTCCTTCTCCGAGAAAAATGCCGCCATTTCCCCATAAAGGACTTCATTGAAAGGCATATCGAGCATCGTATCGTCTCCTCATTGCGTCAGCACTTTATCTCCATGCGCTACCACGTCCGGCAGCGTGCACGCCGTCACGCCTCTTCTTCGCAGACGAAAAGCGGCTGCCGCTTCCCTACCGCCGCCTGCTGCAGCAGCAGATAATACGCTTCGAGCACCGTCGCAGGCGCGATCGAGGCGATGCAGTGCGCTTCCCCCGTGTGCTTGCAGCCGTAAGCATCGCGCGGCTCCGCCCGGCAGTCTGCCAGCGCGCGCGCGGGCTGCACGACGACGGCGGGCGTGCGGTACGGATAGTAGCTCATCGGAATCGCCTTTTCATCGAGCGGCAAGTCGGCGGCATAGCAGCATATTTCGAGCGTGGGCAGCCCTACGACCGCCGCGATGTGCAAAAGGCTCGTATCGTTGCCGATGTAGGCGGCGCACAGCGTGATGGCGGCCGCCGTCTCGCGAAAGTCGAGCGCACCGGCAAGCGAAAGCGCATAGGCTTCGCCGAGCGCGCGCTCGACGTCTGCGGCTTCCGCCCGATCGTCCCTGCCGCCGAGGAGCAGGAAGAACGCCTGCGGCTCCTCCTGTAAAAGAAGATGCAGGAAGGCGCTGTAAGAAGCGGGCGACCAATGCTTGCGCTTCGCGCTGCCACCCAAACAGACGGCGAAGAGCTTGCGCCCGGCAAGCGGCGCGCCGAGCTGCGCGAGCTTTTCGCGCACGCCCGCGATATCCTCGCGCGAAAGCCAGAGCTCCAGCGAGCGATTTGCCACGGGCGCGGCGAGGAGCTGATCGAGCACGTCGAGACAGCGATCGGCGAGGTGCAGCGCGCGCGTGGGCGGCGTGAAGCCGCGCGTCAGAAGCGCCGCACACGCCTCGCGTGAAAGTCCTCCCTCGGCGAAGTCTTTCACATGGCCGATGCGCTCCTTCGCACCCGCCATGTAGGCGAGCAAAGGGGAGCTTGCATAGTGCCCGAAGACGAAGGCGATGTCGAAGCGCTGCTTGAGAAGATGTTCTGCCGCATAACGCGCGTGCTGCATGAAAAGTTCCGACAACGGGCGCAGGACGGGAAGCTGTTCATTGCCGAGCAAAAAGTCGATGTACGGGCATTGCTCGGCGAGCTTGAAGGCGGGCGGAAAGATCACGAGCGTGATCGCCGCCTGCGAATAGAGGCGGCGTATCTCGCGCAGGGCGCCCGAAAGGCAAACGAAGTCGCCGACGCCCGCGTCCATGATGACGAGGAGCTCGGAGCGCTCGCCGGCAGCGCGCGGCGTGCGGTACCCCGCCGCCGCAAAGACCGGCTCCAGCGCGCGCCTGAAGTCTGCCGCCGGAAAAGGCTCGTGCGGCGAAAGGCGCTCGGCAAACGCATGAAAAGCCGCGAGAATTTCCTCCATAAAGCCCCTCCTTGATCCGGCAAAGATTTCATCGCTGCGCTGCGAGGCGCAGCTTCCTCATGCTCCTGCGGCGTTTTTCAAGACCTCCGCCATGTAGTCGATCTGCTCCTCCGTCATGCCCGGGTAGACGCCGAGCCAGAAGGTATCGTTCATGATGCGGTCGGTCGCCGCAAGCTCGCCGACGACGCGGTAGCCGCGCCCTTCCTTGCGCAGGGAATCGAAGCACGGATGTTTGACGAGGTTGCCCGCAAACAGCATGCGCGTCTGTATGCCATGCGCTTCGAGCGCGCGCACGAGCGGCTCGCGCCGGACGCCTTCGCGGCAGGTCAGCAAAAAGCCGAACCAGCTCGGCTCCGACTGCGGACACGGCTCGGGCAGGATGAGCCTGTCCTCGACGCCTTTGAGCGCCGCCTTCAGATGCGCGAAGTTCTGCCGCCGCTTTTCGACGAAGGCGGGCAGCTTCCTGAGCTGGGCGCAGCCGACAGCCGCCTGCATGTCCGTGACCTTGAGGTTGTAGCCGAAGTGCGAGTAGACGTACTTGTGGTCGTAGCCCTTCGGCAGCTCGCCGTACTGCCCGTCGAAGCGGTGACCGCAGAAGCCGTCCTCGCCCGGCGGACATACGCAGTCGCGCCCCCAGTCACGCAGCGAGCGCAGGATGCGAAAGAGCAAGGCGTCGCTCGTGTAGACGGCGCCGCCCTCGCCCATCGTCATGTGGTGCGGCGGGTAGAAGCTCGACGTGCCGATGTCGCCGATCGTTCCCGTATAGCACTGCTTGCCGTCAATCTCATAGCGCGAGCCGAGCGCGTCGCAGTTGTCCTCGACGAGCCAGAGGCCATGCTTATCGCAGAACGCCTTGACCGCCCGAAGGTCGAACGGGTTGCCGAGCGTGTGCGCGAGCATGACGGCGCGCGTCTTGGGTGACAGCGCCTCTTCCAGCCGCGTGACGTCGATATTGTACTGCGGGATCGTCACGTCGACGAAGACGGGTACGGCGCCGTACTGGATAATCGGCGCGACCGTCGTCGGGAAGCCCGCCGCGACCGTGATGACCTCGTCGCCCGGGCGCACGGCGCGCTCGCCGAGGAGCGGCGACGTCAGCGCCATGAACGCCAAAAGATTCGCCGCCGAGCCCGAATTGACGGCGAGCGCATGGCGCGTGCCGAGGAAGGCGGCGAGCCCCTTCTCGAACTCGGCCGCATAGCGTCCCGCCGTCAGCCAAAACTCCAGCGCGCTGTCGACGAGCGCCTCCACTTCCTCGTGGTCGTAGACGCGCCCCGCGTAGGGGATGCGCCCGCCGCGCTGCCACGGAGCGCTCTTATGGTATTCGTCTGCATACTCGCGCACGAGGGCAAGGATCTTGTCGTGCAGCGCCGCTTTCTTCGTTTCCGTTTCCTTCATATACGTCATCTCCTCCTCGCGCGCAGTACCATCTCGATGAGATCCGCCTGCTCGAACAATTTCTTGCGCCGCATGCCGCTCTCTTTTTCCGCATACCTGCGCAGGATCTTTGCCCAGGCGCGCGCACCTTCGAGGCGCGCGGCGGGATCGGCGCCCGCCTGTCCCTCGTGCTTGCGGAAATAGCTGAGCGTCTCCACGATGTAGAGGAGGTCGCCTTCTGCCAGAAGACGCAGCCAGCATTCGACATCGGGCAGCACCGTCGCCGGCTCCTCGCTCAAAATCTCGCGCACGGTCGCCTTCGCCGCGCGCGGCAGCAACACGGTCGTGAACTCGCCGATGAAATTCGCCTGCTTTTCCAAAAGACCGTAGATCGCCAGCTCGCCGGGGATGCGCGACGTCTCCTCGACGGGCAAGGGATCGATCGCGGGATCGGCGATGATGTTCCCCGCCTCGTCGATGGCAGAGCGGTGCGAGGTCACGAAGGCGACGCCGTCCTCCATGCTCAGGATGTCCGCCATGCGCTCGATCTTCTCAGGCGCATAGAGGTCGTCGTCGAAGAGGTAGGCGAAATACTCACCGCGCGCCTTTTCGAGCGGCGCCAGCCAGTTCTGCCGCACGGACAGGCTCGCATCGTGCGTGTAGTGTATGCGCGTATCAGCGGCGTATTCTTTCATAAGCTCCGCCGTGCGCTCGTCGCCGCTGTTGTCGCTGACGATGATCTCGATGTTGCGGTACGTCTGCGCGAGCGCGCTCTCAAGCGCGAGCTTGAAATACTCGGGGCGCTCGTGCGTCGGCATGAGGATGCTCACGAGGGGCAGCGCTTCCGTCGCGTACTCGGCGAGGAAGGCGCGCCGCCCCGCCTCGTCGGCGGGAAAACTCTCGCCGAGGAACTCGACGAGAGGCTCGTCGGCGGCCAGAACGGCAGAGCGCAAACCCTGCCGACGAAACTCCAGGCACTGCGCCGCATCGAAGAACGCCGCGCCGTGGAAGAGATCCTCGCGCCACGGCAGATCGACCTGCGTCGCCATGAGGAAGCCATCGACGGCGAGCACGTCCTCCGCCTCGCCGAGCACCATGCCCCACGCTACCGTGCGCGCCTCTCCTGCGAGACGCAGGGAACCGATGCGCCGCGTCGAGTGGAAGGCGATGCCGTCGGGCGGCAGGAGCTTCGTGCCCGAAACGCCGAGGACGCCGAGATCGGCATGTTTTTCAAAGAGACGGACGAGGCGCGTGAGGAGGCGCGGCTCTAAGATGCGCACGCGCTCGTCGAGGTAGACCTTGTACTTCGCGGCGCTCGCCTCCATCGCCTGCCCGTATGCCGCCGCCATGCCCGCCTTGCCCTCGACCTCGACGAGCTCCATCGTAAAGCCCGCCGGCTGCTCCAAAAGGCGCAGCGACATCAGAAGCTCGGCGGGCAATGCCTCGCCGGAACGCGCGATGATGACGGCGATCTTCTTCTCCTCCTGCACGCTTTCCTGCGCCGCTTCCATGCCCTGCTCTGCCATGCCTGCGCCTCCCCTTTCCTTATTCATCCATGCACGCTCCGTTCTTTCCTTCGCCTGCCCTCAGCAATCCTCTTCCCGCTTCTCATGAAACGACGCCGTATGCGCGCGCGCAATACGCAGGAACTCGGCACGCAGCGCCTCGTCGAAGACCTCTCGATGCGCCGCGTCGCGCGTGTAGATATGGCTGTCAAAGCGGCTCATATCGACGGTGCCGTCGTGATGCGTCGGCCGCGCCGTCTCCAGGCGGAACTCGTGTGCCGCCGTGCGTATGCTGAGCTTGTACGTCTGCTCGGGGTAGATCGAGTTGCTGATCACATGGCGGCGCCCCAGCCCGCCGAAGGCGCGCGGCAAAACGCCGTCGAGCTGCCCTGCGGGCGCGCAAAAGCCCGCGAGCTTCGCCATAATCGGGTAGATGTCGAGACAGCTCGTAAGCTCCTCGACGAGCCCGAGCTGCGGCACGCCCGCGCCGCGCACCATGAGCGTCGCGCTTCCCTGCATTTCCGAGAAGTACCACGCGTCCTCCGAGTAGGCGGCACTGCCGTGATCGGAATAGGCGCAGACGATCACCTCTTCGGGCGCGTAGTGCTCCTCGATGTAAGCGAAGAGCCTGCCGAGCTCGCGATCCATCGTCTCAATGCGGTGCGGGTTGTCGTAGAGATAGACGTCGTTGTACGGCAGGCGCACGGAAACCTCAGCGATATCGGAAGTCGGGGCGCTCGTATGGCGCCAGGGGATATGCGTCTGCGTCTTCAGCGCCAGGGGGGCGGCCGTCGCCGGTGTCGAGTGCGGGTCACTCACATGCAGGAAGACGTAGTTATCACATTCATCGAAGGCTTCGAGGTGCTCGATCGTGCGCGCGACGCCCTCGTGCGTCGCCTGCGTCAGATACGGATTGACGATGAGACGGTCGAAGCCGCGCGTCACGCCGTCGTAGACGCCGCGCCCGTCGCCCATGACGTTGACACAGTAGTAGCCGAGCGCTTTCATCTGCTCGGAAAGCGTCTGCACGTCAGCGTCGAGGCGAATCAGCGGGCGATCCCATACGACCTGCGAGCGGTGCGGCAGCATGCCCGTCTCGATCGTACCGAGGGAAACGAAGGTGTATTCCGCCGCGCAGTAATTGTTGTTGAAGATGACGCCATCGGAGAAGAAGCGCTTGAGATTCGGTATGTGACGGAAATCGCGAGCCTTCATCGCCTGCCACGAGAGCCCGTCCAGCAGGAGGTTCAGCACGAGCTTTTTGCGTCTCGGGCTGTGCCTCGGCAGAATCGGCGCGCCGACGACGAAGGGCTTGTCGGACGAAATCTTCGTGCGCCCCTCCAGCCGCAGGAAGCGGAACTCCTCGCGCCCTCCGGGGATGCTGCCCGCAGCCTGTGCGTCCTGCACGTCGAGCCGCTGACCTTCGCACGTCGTCGCCACGGGCACGATGCACGCGCCGTCGATCTCGACGGCATCGTCGACACGGCGCGCCCGCATGAGGTCGAACATCATGCCGCAGTAGTCCTTTGTCGTCGAGGCGCCGCCCTGCTTCATGAAATCGACGCGCCTCGCCTGCACATCGAAGAAGTCCACCTCGTTGCAGGCGGCGCAGTAGTAACGGTAGTCTGACGCATCGCCGCCCTCGCTCAGCAGGAACTGACCGAGCGCGGGCTGAAAGAGGATGGCGGCGCCGCCCGCCGCCTGCGCCGCGAAGTCAAAGCGAAAGGGCGCCGCCTGCACCTCGATCAGAGCGCGGAAGAACGCCTCTCGTTCGCGCTCATTGGGCGAGTCCGGCAGCGGCACATCGAGCCCTGCATGATGCCGGCAAAGCGCCTTGAAAAATACCGCCTCCGCTTCGAGGCCGAGCGCCTCGGCGAGCTCGAAGAGGAGCTGCCAGAGATCATGGCTGAGCTTTCGCCTTCGGTATGCCTCGTGCGCGAGGCGGTACGCCTCCTCCAACTCGCCGAGCGCGAAGGAAAGGCGCGCCATGAAGTAGAAGACCGCCGCTTCGTTCTTCGTGACCTTCGCATAATCTTCGAGCTTCGTGCAGTATTCCTCCGTGTACCTCCCTCTCCGCACCGCTTCGTGCAGCCACAGAGAGAGCGCATCCTCCGCACGCGTATCCCAGCTCATCCGTTCCGTCTCCGACATGAGTTTTCCCCTCTTTCTCTGTCCCCTCGCCTCACACCTCGTCAATCAAGCGGATGATGTCCTTGAACGGCATGAGCTCCGCGTCCGCCTCGAGCGCGCGATGGTGCCTGAGGATGGACATCGCCGTGCGCTCCATCGCCGGAAAGGCGCTGCGCGTCAGTTGGTTC
>ERZ772957.2448-NODE-2448-length-10743-cov-3.436751_pt1 | contig 10743 bp, 12 predicted proteins | sample MGYA00580682_ERZ772957 | MGnify/ENA primary metagenome ERZ772957 (study PRJEB29015, sample SAMEA2737921) | human oral metagenome | biome: human oral; feature: human-associated habitat; material: dental | place: China | collected 2025 ...
CAGGGGATCGAGCGTGAACAGGTAACGCGACCATCCGTCACGGATATTAGCGAAGGGGGCGTATTCGCAACGCTCGACGTCTGGATCCGCAACGGTCATGGACACCTGTATGTTCGCGTACTCGTCACCCTTTCTGGCAATGAAATCGCACTCGAGCCTCCCTATGCGCCCAACACTCACCGAATAGCCCTTCGAAAGCAGGTGGATGAAGAGTGCGCTCTTGAACGCAGGACCGTAGTTAATGCACACGTCGATATTGCGTGCACGATATATCGCGAGGTCAGCGAGATAGTACTTCTCCTCGCCGCGCAGCGACCGGCGTGACTTCATGTCAAAGCGGGGGACACCTGTACGCAAGCTTCGCATTCTCGAGCAGATCCAGATAGCCTCCAAACGTCTGCTTCTTGATCCTCACACTCTCCACGGAGTCGAGGTAGCCAACAATGTTCGTAAGGTTCATCATCGCGCCGAAGTTGTTTTAGAGAGTTTTAACTTGAAAGCTCTACTCCCACTCAATCGTCGATACTCAAGCATCCGTGAATTCAACACGTGCTTTGATCTGTGTATATACTTACTCTTAATAGCGCGAAATCGTCCCAAAACTAGAACTCACCTAGAACTCAGCGCTAAGCTCCATTTAGCACGCAAAAGTGCTGAAATGGTAACAGGTCACTGAGGAGTTAACTCCTGAACAGTGAAAACGCAAAACAATTTGTGCTTCTGCTTCCCAACGTTCTTATCGCTTATCACCATAAAAGACTTGAACGCAGGTATACACTTCCTGCTTAAAATTACAGAGCAATATTTCACCTTGGCAAAAATTAGATCCCCCAAACGGGAACTGTCTGAACGGTTCGCGTGATGAGGTACGGCTCTGGAGTTTGACAAACAACATGACCGAAACCTACCTCATAACCAGGAAGGTTTTCAAGGCAGGCAAAATTCTTCACAGCATCCTTTCTCACCGTCGCTGATACCTTTACCTCAACAGGATGTAGAATATGCCCATCTTGAATAACGAGGTCAATTTCTCTTTTCTTGGCATCGCGGTAGAACCAGACATCGTGCAGACTCTTTCCTGAGTTCATAAAACTCTTAAGAATCTCGGAGACGACAAACGTCTCAAAGATGTGTCCTGCTGCTGCGCCATTTCGCAACTGATCAGGTGTCGTCCATCTGGTTAGATGACATACGAGACCGGTATCCATGAAAAAAATCTTCGGGGTCTTCGTCAGACGCTTGTCGATATTTGGCCAAAACGGTTCGATAACGCGCACGATATTGGAAGCCTGAAGAACTGAGAGCCAGGCTTTGACCGTCTTATGATCCACGCCAACGGCGTTTGCAATATCAGAGGCATTCAGAAGCTGACCGGTCCTTGCTGCACATGCAACCATAAAGCTGTAAAACTTTGCTTCGTTCTTTACGCTAACAAGTTCGCGAACATCGCGCTCAAGATAGGCAGCCACGTAGTCAGTGTAGAAGAGATCCCAATCAATATTGGGATCTTGCAGCTCTGGCATCGAACCCCGATGAATTAAGTTCCAAACGTCCGTCAAGGGCGAATTCAAAGAATCGGCCATCACTTCTGGAATGTAAGGATGGGGGTTGGAAGAATTACCGGAGAGTTCCCTCAGACTCAAACCGGGCATCTCTAAAATCCGTATCCTTCCAGCTAGGGACTCGCTCACACCCTTCATAAGATGATATGTTTGCGAACCGGTAAGTACAATGCGACCCAACGATCCATTTTATCGGCGAGAAGAGCTCTGGCACACGCTGCACTTCATCGATAATAAGCGGAAGGGCCTTTGATTCGAAAAAGAGAACAGCGTCCTCTTTGGCAAGAAGATAGTCCCTGGGATTTTCCATCGAAACATAATTAAAGTCATTACCGAGATGCTGTTTGAGTACGGTTGTCTTTCCAACCTGGCGAGCACCGGTCACAAGCACAACTTTTCCCTGCTTTAGCATTGCATCAATCGTTGGTTCAATTTCACGCTTTATATACATACAAGGACCTCCCAGCAACAGGAGGTCATTTTCTCATTAGTATTCAATGTTGTCAAATTTGGGAATATAATTCCCAAATTTATCTTTCTCTTCTGGCTTTCGCGGGTTTCTTTTCCGGAAGCTCAGCATACATACCATCCAGAAGTTCCAGAACAAGCGCCGTATCTTCAAATCCATCAAATACATGCATTAGTGTCTTTGAGCCTTCATACGGATAACGCAATTCTGAATCGGCAAGTAGCCTATCCGATGTCGGCGTTCTCTTCAAAAACAGTTCATTATCGCCAATATCGCCTATCAACTTGTCATTAAGATACACAAGATATCCGCCCATCATGGATCTTATAACGATATCGCCTGCTACAGAAAAGACGTCACGAACATATTCATTGAATTCATTCACCTTGATTGCACTCCCATCAAATTTGAATTTGTACGACTTAGCTGACACCATCTTAACAGGCGCTTCTCGCCAAGTGTTGAGATGGCATATTCGCCCAATCGGACTCAACGCTTAGCTGGGAAGGCCCGTGGATTATACGCCGGCAGGCTCGCCGTATTCACGTAACATAGCATCGCAGTTGACGACCCACTGCTTCCCGTACTTGCGGGCGTCCACGCCCGGTACTATCTTTCCGTACGCAATGGCTTTGCGCAGAGTCGACTCGCTCAGGCCCCAGAGCTCACTTGCGTCCGAGAACGACATGAGCCCGTCAAAGGGCGTCTTGACCTCCATACCGTTCTCCCACAGCTCGTCGCATGACAGATCGAGGTCATCGCCCCAGACGATCCCGTAACCGCCCTGGCCCACCTCCACGGACCCGAACAGCGTCCCATTCTTGAGTGCCCTGAAAGCGGGAAGCCTCCTGTCGAGGGATTTCGTGTCGTACACTTTGGTGACCCCGTTCGCAAACTGGACGCTGAGCTTCATGTCTGGCAGTGCGGCAACATCCCTCACCTTATGAAACAACATTCCCATTGCCTCCTCGCCACGTGGATCGAGCCTTCTGAACTCCCGCGTTCTGTGGCCTACAAGAAGCAAGACATGTATGTTGGAACGCAGGTAATAGCACCGTCGCTGCGCATGTCCTTCGTGTAGACCAGATACTGGCTGCCGACCCTCGAGGGGTACTTCTGGCTAAACGCGTCGAGCGAAGGGTGCGTGCTGTACTTGGACGACTTGACTTCGACCGGGCAGATCTTTTCCCATCAGGGACGAGGAAGTCGATCTCGTAGTTGCGATTTGCCCCTTCCTTTGGCCACGTGTGGTAGAAGAGTCGGTGTCCGTGCGCAACCAGCTCCTGCGCCACGACATTCTCATACACGGCCCCTAGGTTCGCGGGAAGCCTGTCGGCGAGCAGCTTCTCGTACACAACGTTCTCGGTCATGTCCGCATCCTTGAATGAGAGGGTAACGAACAATCCGGTATCCGCAAGATACAGTTTGAACTTCTCCAGGTTGACGTTCGAGGACATCCCCACGTTCGGGTCGTTTGCATGGTAGGCGACCAGCACGGTCTTAGACTCGCGCAGCTCGGCAATCTCCTCAAGGATGTCTGCAGCTCGGCGGTTGGCAAGGACGCTTGACACGTGGTACCGCGATGACCTCCTCGCCAGCTGTGCCGGTATGGCGTCGAAGAGAAGTGCCAGCACTCCCGATGGGCTGATCTTGTGGAAGTCTTCCTCATACAGGTTGATGATCATCCGTTTGGCGCCGTCTACCTCCCGGAGGTTGTTCGTCTGCAGGTAGGTGTCGACAATCTGTGGCATCCCACCCACAAGCATGTAGAGACGAAAGTCACGCATGAGCCTTCGGTTCGTCTGTTCACCAAACTGTGCCTTCGAGACAAAGGCATCCTTCAACAAGGATAGCGTCGAATCGTTGCCACGTGCCCACATGAACTCCTCATAGTCCATGGGACGCATCTGGACTCGCTCTTCCTCACTTGGAATGAGGATGCCCGCAGTGTTCTTTCGTATCGAGATAAGCGAACCCGTTTCGATGTAGTCATAGCGCCCGTCCTTGACAAGTTTCTTTACGGCTTGCCTCGCCATGGGGCAGAGCTGCACCTCGTCGAAGATGATAAGAGACTCTCGTTCGAAGAGGCGGACCGAATAGCGCAGCTGGAGCTGGAGGAAAAGGTAGTTCAGGTCCGACACGTCCTCGAAGAGCTCCCGGACGTCGTGCGCCGCCTCGGCGAAGTCGATGAGGATATAACTACGGTACTCATTCTTTGCGAACTCCTCAACTACGGTTGATTTGCCGACGCGTCGCGCACCCTCGATCAGCAGCGCCGTCTTACCGTCGGAGCGAAGCTTCCACTCCTGCATGACACTGTAGATTTTGCGTTTGAACATCTCCACACCTCATTTCCGTACTTTATTAGACTTCAATATAGTGCATTCCCGTACATTTTTTCATGCCATATCTGAGCATTCCCGCACATTTATAGCGACACAACGCTTCCGATAGCCCACAGCCCCGTTTCTACGAGGGTCTCTACGAAGGCAGGCGCCAGTTCGCCCTCGCCAGGCTGCCAAAGAGGCGTGCCAAACCTCCCTGCGCGCGGATGCGTTTGAAGGGCGCGAGCGATGATCGAAGGAACGTCGTCTTCCTGAGAAAGATCGTCCCCACGACTCCCCAAAGGTCATCGACACATACGGTGGACCAGGTGGTCCAGGTAGCCCAGGGTCCTGCGGGAGCCTTTGGGCGCGCGTCCGCACATCCTTCGAGGCGGCACATGCCGGGGGCATTTGATGGTAGCATTGCCCCAACGGGTGTACTCCTTGGCTGCCAGAAGGAGGGGGCATGGGGCGTGCGTCGAAGGCGCATGGCCCTGCTCGCCCTTCCCCTTAGGTGGTTGCGCCTGACTGCCTTGCAGTCAGGCTGTGGTCCCACCCTGACAAAGCGCACCGTTCGCCGCATCCGTCCAGGGCTGTCTCCAGAAACAGAGGGTAGGGGGACATGAGGTTTGTCATAGAGCAGCTGTCGAAGCGTTTCGACGCAAAGGAGGTCCTGAGGGACATCAGCTTCACCTTTGAGGAGGGGAAGATATACGGCCTGCTCGGCAGGAATGGTGCAGGGAAGACGACCCTCTTCAACTGCCTTAACCGGGACATCCGGACTGACGGCGGAACCTTCTATTTTGATACGGCGGATGGCGTCAGGGACGTCTTGCCCGAGGACATCGGCTACGTCCTCTCGACGCCGACTGTCCCGGAGTTCCTTACCGGACGGGAGTTCTTGAAGTTCTTTATGGACATCCACGCGGACGAGCTGCGCGACACAAGGTCCATCGACGACTACTTCGATGACATGAGCATCGAGGTGGGAGACAGGGACAGGCTGCTCAAGGACTACTCCCATGGCATGAAGAGCAAGATGCAGATGCTGGTCAGCATCATCGCCCGACCGACCTTGATGCTACTGGATGAGCCTTTGACATCCCTTGACGTTGTGGTCGCAGAAGAGATGAAGCAGCTGCTGCGCTCCTTGAAGGAGGGGCGAATCATCATCTTCTCGACGCACCTCTTGGATCTGGCGTTGGACCTGTGTGATGAGATCGTGCTGCTGAACCATGGCGTTCTTGAGGCCGTCGACAAGTCCGACCTCGACAACGGGGAGTTCAAGGACAAGATCATCGCGGCGCTGAGGGAGGAGGGCGATGCGTAAGACCCTGCGACTGTCCTTCTCGCTGAGAAATACCTACCGCGTCAACTCGATCCTGTATGCCCTCAGGCAGGTCCCCCTGCTGAGGCGACTTGTTCCTGCCGATGTGTATCGGCACTGCGAGTTCAAGCTGCTTGCGAACGTCCTGTCCGTAGTGTGGGAGATCCTATCGGTGTTTGTCGGGAAGGCCCTGTACGTTGTCCTTATGGTGATGGTGCCCGCGAGCCTGCTGGACCTCTCCGCACATGCCAGAGCACAGCTCTTGCTCCACCTGTTTCTGCTGCTCTCCCTGATCGGCGCGACAACGGACACTTATCTGTTCGATCCGTCAAAGGACAAGTACTATGCCATTGTCCTGCTTGGCATGGACGCGCGGGAATACACCCTCGTCAATTACCTCTACGCGCTTGCGAAGGCGCTTGTCGGCTTCACGCTGTGTACGTTGGTGTTTGCCCTGCCGGCTGGCCTGTCTCTTGGGCAGTGCCTGCTTGTTCCGCTGTACGTGGTGGGCGTTAAGATGGTCTACAGCGTAAGATGGCTATGGGATTATGAAAAGGGCGGGCTGGTGCATAGCGAGATGAGAGACGCAGCGTCGCTGTGGGTCGTGATGCTCCTGCTGCTGGGCGTCGCATACGCCCTTCCACTCATGGGACTCATGATTCCTGTGACAGTGGCTGTGTCCTGTATGGTCGCAGGTGCCCTTCTAGGCATACCGGCACTGTGGAAGATACTGACCTTTGCCCACTATCCCACGATGTGTAAGGAGCTGCTGCAGGATGCGGTCGTGACCCATCCGGTCACCTTGCAAGGCGTTCGCTTGGATGCGATCAGGCAGAGCATCAGTGTGGACACGGGCATCACAAGCCAGAGAAAGGGTCTTGAATACCTGAATGAGCTGTTCATCAAGCGACACCAGGGGCTTCTCTGGAGATCGGCGAGGCGGATTGTCGTAGCTGCCCTTATCGTGTTCGTCGGCTGCGTGGTCGCGATGCGGCAACTCCCGTCGTTCAGGCTCAGCGTGAACGACTCGCTGATGTCCTATCTGCCGCATATGGTCCTTGTGATGTACGCGATCAATCGTGGGTCGGGCTTTACTCAGACGCTGTTCGTCAATTGTGATCGCAGCCTGCTGACCTATCCTTTCTATAAGCAGCCGGGAAGCATTCTGCGGCTGTTCTGGATCCGCCTCAGAGAGATCGTCAAGGTGAACCTGCTGCCAGCTGCTGTGATCGGTGCAGCGCTCACGTCGTTGCTCTACCTCTCCGGTGGCACAGATGCCCCCGTGGACTACGTGGTGCTGTTCGTGTCTGTCACGGTGATGAGCGTCTTTCTCTCTGTGCACTATCTGACCCTCTATTACCTGTTGCAGCCCTATAACGCAGGCACGGAGATGAGGAGTGGGACGTACCGCGTCATGACTGCGGTGACCTATGCTGTCTGCTACCTAATGATGTGGGTGCGACTGCCCGCACTGGTCTTTGGCGTGGCACTCATTGCCTTTTGCGTATGCTATTGCATCGTGGCGAGCGTCCTCGTCTATCGACTGGCGCCAAAGACCTTTCGTATCCGCCCGTGAGGCCGCACGGGCACGAAGATGCCGAACGTCCGAGACAAAAAGGCAGTTCGATGCGGCGAGGCGGTCTTTGGCCGTCTAGCTCCGCCTCAGGTGGCGCTCCAGGCGCCGGCTCAGCGCTACAAGTGCCATGACGATCACGTAGTAGACAGCGGCGACAACAACAAACGGCTCGAACGCGCGGTACGTGAGCGCCTGGACGCTCTGCGCCGCGCGCATCATGTCCATGAGGCCGATCGTCGCCACCAGAGACGAGCTCTTGAGCACCGTGATGGCCTCATTGACCAGCGCCGGAGCAACCGAGCGCAGTGCCTGCGGTATGATGATCTCCCACATCATCGAAGGGTAGGGCAGGCCCAGGGCGCGTGCGGCGTCGTACTGGCCGCGATCGACGCCCTCGATGCCGCCACGGACGGTCTCCGAGACGGTGGCCGACCCATTGAGTCCAAGCGTGAGCACGGATGCCGTAAACATCGAGATCTTGTAGCCAGTGAGTTGCGGCATCCCAAAGTACGCGATGAAGAGCAGCACGATGAGCGGTATGCCGCGAAAGATTGACGTGTAAAAGTCTAGGATCACGCGAAGCGGCTCGCACGGCAGCACCTTGAGCACGGAGATGAGAAACCCCAGCACAAACGCTAGGAGTAAGGCGGCTCCCGTCACCTCCAGGGTGACGACGAGGCCACCCACGAACATGGGCGCATAGGGTTCGATGAGCGAGAAGTTCATACGGCCCTCTGGCTAACCCGGCGTGGCGGAACCCACGCCCTTTGTCGCCGTGCCAGAGGCCGAGAAGTCCCCGTCCCACTTGAAGTCTGTGCCCACGTAGGTTCCAATGAACTGGTCGATGGTGCCGTCCTTGAGCATTTCGCCGACGCACTGGTCGAAGGCCGCGACGAACGATGCTCCCTTCGTGGCCATGATGCGGTAGACGCCCACGTAGTCCTTCGTCTCGGCCCGGCCGAGAAGACCAAGCACCAGGCCGCCATTGGCGTCGCGCATGGACTGACCCTCGGCGCCGTCGCACAGATAGGCGTCGATGCGGCCGGCAAGGACCTCCTGGAGGCACTGGTTGCCGCCGTCGTAGGTGTGGATGTCGGCGTTTGGCAGGACGGCAGCGACGAACTTGTTCTGCACGGTGCCGGTGGTGCAGGCGATGCTCTTGCCCGAAAGGCCATCCACGCTCGTGATGGGGTCGCCGCCCAGGGTGAGCACGCCGACGAGCGGCTGGTAATAGCCGCGGGTGAAGTCATAGCTTTGCTCGCGCTCGGCATTCGAGGACATGGCCATCGTGAAGGAGGTGTCGCTCGCCTGAACGGAGGCCAGTGTGGCGGCGAACTGCTGCGGCTCGAAGTCGTACGTAAAGCCAAGACGCTTGGCCATCTCGTCTGCAACGGCAATGTCAAGGCCCACGACCTTCTGGGTGCCGTCGGACTGCATCTCGACGTAGCGATAGGGCGCGAAGGCGTCATCGCCTACGAAGCTAAGGTGCCGTCCGGAGAGATCTGTTGTCGAGGCCGAGGATGACGCACCGCCAGCGGCAGTGCTTTCTTTCGATCCTTTGCAGCCCGCGAGTGCGAGCGCTGCCCCCGCTGCCATCATGCCGAGAAACGACCTGCGACCCATCGGGCCGCCCACCCTGGTATCCATTCTGCAACACCTCCAGCGTTCTCCTGCACTGCCACCCCAGTGTAGCCTACGGAAATCATAACTTCTAGCGAGGGTGCAAACTGATAGCCTTCGCGAAGGTCTTGAGGTGCGGGACCCTCGCGGGTGCGGGGCCACTTGGGCAGCCTCGTGGCTCCCTCAGCTTGTGAGGGGGATCAAGTTCTCGACGGCCTCGTGCACGGTCATGCGCCTGCCGCTGTGGTCGAGGTCGATCAGCACGTAGCGGTCGTGCCCGATGCCCAGCGCCTTCATGTACGAGACGTGGCGCAGGCCATGGCGACTCGTCATGCGCTCGGTCAGGTCGCGGCTCTCCTCTGGCTTCATCACACAGATCATATCGACGGAGGCCTGATCGATGGCCATAATGTCCGTCGAGGCGAGTATGTTCACGTTGGGCGTCACGATGGGGGCTGCCGAGACGCTCGTGGTCTGGTTGGCCGTGCTCGTGGCCGTGCTCCTCTCGCCCTCGTGCATGGGGAGGTTGTTGATGTATGGCATTGGATGCTATATAATTATGTCATTGAATACTATAAACCTTTGGAGTTGCCTCTATGATGACGTATTACGAGCGCCCACTTGCGGGCGAGATCCTCCGTGCGCACAGCAAGGTTGTCGTGCTTGAGGGTGCGCGTGCCGTCGGGAAGTCCACGCTTGCGCGCAGGCAGCTGGAGTCGCACGGATACGCCTATTACACGCTGGCAGATGCGGGCACATTGCGACAGGCGTCGTCGGATGCGGCGGCTTGGATACAACGCATCAGGGTGCCGGCGATTATTGATGAGGCTCAGCTCGCCAAGGATATTCCGCTTGCGGTGAAAGAGTACACGGACCAGAAGCCGGGACAGGACATACTTTTCATACTTACGGGGTCAGCATCTATCGCGCGCTCGGGGCTGGGCGGTCAGGATCCTCTGACAAGGCGTGTGAGGAGATTCTCACTCTACCCTCTGACCCAGGCAGAGCTTTATAGGTCTACGTTCAACATCGTTGATAGCTTCTGGCACTCAGAGCCTGACCTTACGTATGGATCTCGTCTGACGATGGATGACCTTGGGTTGATGATGTCCACCGGCGGGTTCCCAAAGTATGCTGTGGACACACGGCTGATGAGCACCAGCGAGCGTGGGCTATCGATACGCGATGACATCGATAGCGTTTTGGGGGACACGCTTCTTCCTGAGGAGAGATTTGATAAGAACATTGCACAAAAGATCTTGCAGAGGTTGCTTGTGTACCCAGGTGGCATCCTGAATGTCAGCAAGGTCGCATCCGAGCTGGGATATGATGTCAGGACAATCAATAGGTATATAAGTATATTTATCAGGCGCTTCCTTATTCACACGCTTCCAAACCTAGCCACCCGACCAACGAGGCAGCCCTATGCCCGAGCGAAGGTGCACCCGGTAGACACCTCTTTTTCGGTCGAGGCGCTGAGGATGTCGGGATATGATATGACGCGCGAGCCAGAGGAGTTCGGAAACCTTCTTGAGTCGTTTGTGGTGCAACAGGTCATCCCGGCATGCCAGTGGTCTCAGGAGCGGCCCGATTGCTTCTATTGGAGAGAGGCGGGTGTGTCACCACGCGAGGTCGATCTTGTCTTGAAAAACGATGCTGGGAAGCTTGTTGGTATCGAGGTCAAGAGCTCAGAGACTGTCAAGCAGGACGATTTCAAGGGGCTGCGTGCCCTTGCGTCCAGAGATGGGCGCCTGAGTCGTGGGTTTGTGATATATACGGGCAGCCAAGTCATCAAAGAGGACGATCGCCTATGGGCGATTCCCGTATCGGCTCTCTGGGAGGATGGAGCGTTCGTGTCTGATGCG
>ERZ772957.2449-NODE-2449-length-10742-cov-4.669505_pt1 | contig 10742 bp, 8 predicted proteins | sample MGYA00580682_ERZ772957 | MGnify/ENA primary metagenome ERZ772957 (study PRJEB29015, sample SAMEA2737921) | human oral metagenome | biome: human oral; feature: human-associated habitat; material: dental | place: China | collected 2025 ...
TATGATTGGAATGATAGGTCTTTATATTTTTACTTTTATAATAGGATTATTTTTAATACTATCTTTTTTAGATATAACATTTGTAGATTTTTTAAAAATTATGAAAAGTTATATTTTAAAAGCTTTTGAAAATATAAATGATAAATATTCAAAATATAAAGAAGAAAAAAAACTTAAAGAGCAATCAAAAGAAGAAAATGCCAATGAAAATTTAGAAATTACTGGAAATGAAGACAACTTAGAGGAAAGAGAAATAGTAGTTTTAGACCATAGTGATAATTTTAGCAAGGACGAAGAAATTGAAACTGAAGAAATAAAAAAAGAAGAGCTGTTAAATAGTTTCAATCTGTTTCCAGATGAAAATTTTAAAAATATTGAGAGAAAAGAAAAATTTTCTGAAAAAAAATCAGATGATTTGGATATAAAAATAAATAGTTCTGAGGATAAAAAAATAGAATATAAGATACCGCCTTTAAGTTTATTAAAGGGAAGTAGAGTAAAAGAAACTGAATCAGAACAAACTTTAAAACAAAGAGCTAAAAAAATTGAAGCAACTTTAAAAAGTTTTGGAGTAGGAGCAAAAGTTGTTAGAATAAATAAAGGCCCCACAGTAACTTGTTTTGAATTACAACCTGATATGGGTGTTAAAGTAAATAAAATTGTAAATTTAGCTGATGATTTATCTTTAGCTTTAGCATCTTCAGATATAAGAATCGAAGCTCCAATTCCGGGAAAATCAGTAATTGGTATAGAAGTTGCAAATACCTTAAAAGAAAATGTATCTTTAAAAGAGATATTATCTTCAAAAGAGTATCAAAATTGTACATCTAAGATGCCAATGGCACTCGGAAAGACAATTTCAGGAGAAATTATAGTTTCTTCTATTGATAAAATGCCACATATGTTAATTGCAGGAGCGACAGGATCCGGAAAATCTGTTTGTATAAATACTTTAATTATGAGCATTTTATTTAAATCTTCTCCTGAGGATGTAAAAATGATTTTGATAGATCCAAAAGTAGTTGAACTTAAGATTTACAATAAAATTCCACATCTTGCAATACCGGTTGTTACTGATTCAAAAAAAGCAAGTGCGGCTTTAAATTGGGCTGTTAGAGAGATGGAGAGACGTTATACCTTATTTTCTGATAATCAAGTTAGAGATATTAAAGGATATAATGAAAAACAAAAAACTGATGAATTAGAAAAATTACCTTATTTGGTTATAGTAATAGATGAACTATCAGATTTAATGATGGTAAGTGCAAATGAAGTAGAATCTTATATTTGTAGACTTGCACAAATGGCTAGAGCTTGTGGAATTCATTTGATAGTTGCTACTCAAAGACCTTCAGTTGATGTAATAACAGGAACAATAAAGGCGAATATTCCTTCAAGAATTTCATTCCAAGTTTCTTCACAGATTGATTCAAGAACTATTCTTGACTCATCCGGTGCTGAAACATTATTAGGAAAAGGAGATATGTTGTTTAATCCTTCAGGTGTTTCAAAGCCTATTAGAATTCAAGGCTGTTTTGTTTCTGATAGTGAAGTTGAAGCAGTTGTCAATAATATTAAAGAACAAACTCAAGAAGTTTTTTATGATGAAGAAATTATAAAAAATATTGAATCTGAAGTTTCTAATATGGATAATGAAGATGATGATGTTGATGAGTTATTTTATGATGCAGTTAGAATAGTTTTAGAGGAAAATTCTGCTTCAATTTCATTATTACAACGTAAGATGAAGATTGGCTATGCTAGAGCTGGAAGAATAATTGATGAAATGGAAAATAGAATGATTGTAAGTAAACAAGATGGAAGTAAACCTAGAAAAATTTTAGTAGGTTTTGATTATTTAGATAGATTGAAAGGGGAAAGTAATGAATATAGCAAATAAATTAACTTTGTTTAGAGTATTTTTAGTACCTATTTTTATTATGAGTTTGCTATTTTTAGGAATAAATAATATTTTAGGGTTTTTAATTTTTGTAATTGCCTCTTTGACTGATATGTTAGATGGATATTTGGCTAGAAGTAGAAATTTAGTTACTACTTTTGGGAAATTTATGGATCCTCTTGCAGATAAAATATTGGCTTGTTCTGCACTTGTTATGCTTGTACAATTTGGGAAAGTTGAGGCATGGATGGTTTGCATTGTTTTAGCAAGAGAGTTTATAATTTCCGGATTTAGATTGATAGCTGCATCAAATGGAATAGTTATTTCAGCCAGTATTTATGGTAAGATAAAAACTATTACTCAACTTTTTGCAATAAGTTTTATACTTCTAAATTCTACAAGATTAATTAAAATTCCATTAAATATTGATATTATATTGTGGTATATATCTGTTGTGTTTACAATTATTTCAGCAATAGATTATATTTGGAAAAATATAAAAGTTTTAGATTTAAAAAATATATAATTTTAGGAGGATAAAATGGCTATAAAAAAAACAGATAAATTCGAAAGAATAGAAGATAAAGATGAAAGAAAAAAAGCTTTATCAATTGCACTTGAAAAAATTGAAAAAGATTTTGGAAAAGGTATAATAATGAGAATGGGAGATGCTCCTAAAGTAAATATAGAGTCCATAAGTACAGGAGCAATGAATTTAGATATCGCTTTGGGAATTGGAGGAATACCTAAGGGAAGAATTGTGGAAATTTATGGCCCAGAATCTTCAGGTAAAACTACATTAACATTGCATATAATAGCAGAATCTCAAAAAGCTGGAGGAGTAGCAGCCTTTATTGATGCAGAGCATGCATTAGACCCGGAATATGCTAGAAAATTAGGAGTAGATGTAGATAATTTACTTATATCACAACCTGATACCGGTGAACAAGCATTAGCCATTGTTGAAGCTTTAGTTAGAAGTTCCGGAATTGATTTAGTTATAGTTGATTCTGTTGCAGCACTTGTTCCAAGAGCAGAAATTGAAGGAAATATGGGAGACTCTCATATGGGATTGCATGCTAGACTTATGAGTCAAGCATTGAGAAAATTAGCAGGTATAATTTCAAAGTCAAATACAACGGTTGTATTTATTAATCAATTAAGATCAAATATTTCAACTAATCCTTATGCCGGAGGTGGTCCTGCAGAAACTACAACAGGAGGTAGGGCTTTAAAATTTTATGCAAGTGTTAGAATTGATATAAGGCGTGCAGAACAATTAAAGCAAGGAGATGGAGAACCTTATGGAGCAAAAACTAAAGTAAAAGTTGTTAAGAATAAAATGGCTCCTCCATTTAAGACATGTGAATTTGATATAATTTTTGGTGAAGGAATATCAAAACTTGGAATTATAGTAGATATGGCTGCTGATAAAAACATAATAAAAAAATCAGGTGCATGGTATAGCTGTGGAGATATTAAACTTGGACAAGGAAAAGAAAAAGCGAAAATTTATCTAGAAGAACATCCAGCGTTTTTGGAAGAAATTAAAGAAAAAATTTATGAATCTTATGGGATTGAGTATGAAAAGAAAGATGTTCCGAAAGAAGTTGAAGCAATAAATTTAACTGATAAAGAAATTGAAGATTCGGAAGAATTATTATTGGATGATTTAATAATTGAATAATGTATATAATAAAGATGAGATTTTAAATGCTCATCTTTTTATATTAAAATTTGTATAAAGATGATTTTTATTTGTTATTATGATATAATAGACGTAGTTTTGTTCCTTATAATAATGATATTTATTTTATTATATTTTCAAATTTATATGGTTATCGAACAAATCTAATATACACAAGACAACCTTTAAATAAATTAACTAATGTTCTTTTTTATCTTCCAACGGTAGTTCCGCCATCAATTGACAAACATTCACTTGTGATTTCCTTTGCAAAATCAGAAGCTAAAAAAGCAGTTGCATATGCTATGTCTTTTCCACTTTGAGCATGACCTAAAGGTATTAGTGATTCTACAGATTTTTTCCACAATTCTTCACGAACTTCTGGTGATACTTCTTCTTTATTGTTAGGATCCCAGTTATGTGACATTCCATCTAATATTTCTTCCCACATTGATGTACGGATAATTCCTGGCAAGATACCGTTTACACGGACATTATACGGTGCTCCTCTTCTTGCTCCACTTTGAACCAATGAAGTAACTCCTGCTTTTGAAGCACAGTAAATTTGCAGCATATCCATTCCTTCTCTACCAGCAATTGATGACACCAGTATTATATTTCCAGATTTTTGCTTCATCATAATTTCCAAAGAATGTTTCAAAACTAATGCAGATCCTACAACATTAATATTCAGTACTCTTTGCATTTCTTTTGCATTTGTATAAAGCAAGTCTTGTATAGAAATTACTCCAGCTGCATTTACTACCGCATCTAATTTCCCGTTTCCTAACGCTTTTGCATCTTCTACCATTTTTTGAACTTCTTCTTCATTTGAAACATCACATTTTGTGAAATCTGCTTTTACTCCAAAATTTTTAAGTTCAGCAACTGTTTTTTCAGCTTCTTCTGTATTAAAATCACCAATATGAACATTTGCTCCACAAGATGCAAAAAGTAATGCCATATCTTTTCCTAAACCTTTTGCTGCTCCTGTCACTAAAACTGTTTTTCCTGTAAAATCAATAGTCATTCCCATTTTACTCATCTCCATATTATTTTTAAATTTTTTTGGTGTTTCTTATCTTCTTTATTAGTTTACCACATAATTTATTTTAGTCAATATTTTTAAAAATATTTTGATAATCAAAGTTATTTATTTTTACTTAATTTAAAATATTTCTTGAAAACGTGGCTTAAAATATGTTATCATTTTAAATATATGTATTTTAAAAAATAAAAAATGATATAATAAATAATTTTAGGAGGAAAAAATAAATGGTTATAAAACCTAGATTAAAAGGTGGATTAGCACTTACAAACCACCCAATCGGAGCAAAGGAATTTGTAAAAAGACAAATTGATTACGTAAAATCTCAAGATAAGTATGAAGGTCCAAAAAAAGTACTAATTATTGGTTCTTCTTCTGGCTATGGGCTTGCAACAAGAATTTCCCTTGCTTTTGGTGCTGGAGCTGAAACTATTGGAGTGGCATTTGAAAAAGGTATAGAAGGGAAAAGAACTGGATCTGCTGGATGGTGGAACACAATTGCATTTGATGAAGCTGCTGAAAAGGAAGGATTAAAATATAAGAATTTCATTGGTGATGCTTTTTCATTTGAAATGAAAGATGATGTAATAAAATTTATTAAAGAAGAATTTGGTGGAAAAATTGATTTGTTAATTTACAGTTTAGCAAGTGGAGTTAGAACTGATCCTATTGATGGCGTAACTTACCGTTCAGCATTAAAATCTACTACAAAGGAAATTACAGGACCAACTATCAATTTTGAAAAGGAAACTATGGAAGAGACAACAATGGGTGTTGCAACTCCTGAAGAAATTAAAAGTACTATAAAAGTTATGGGTGGAGAAGACTGGAAATTATGGATTGAAGCACTTGATAAAGGTGGCGTTCTTTCTGAAGGCTTTAAAACAGTTGCTTACTCATATTTAGGTCCAAAAGTAACTTACGGAATTTACAAGGAAGGTACAATTGGAGCGGCAAAAAGAGATTTGGAACATACTTCTGATATTTTAAATGACTTTTTGAAGGAAAAATACAATGGAGAGGCTTATGTTTCATTAAGTAAGGCATTAATGACAAAAGCAAGTGCAGTTATCCCTATTTTCCCATTATATGCGGCATTGCTTTATAAAGTAATGAAGGAAAAAGGTATTCACGAAGGTACAATTCAGCAAAAACATAGATTATTAACTCAAATGGTTTATGGAAATCATCCAGTAATTGACGAAGAAAGAAGATTACGTCCAGATAACTGGGAAATGCGTGAAGACGTTCAAGCTGAAGTAGAAACACTTTGGGATAAAGTAACTCCAGAAAACTTTAAGGAAATAAGTGATTACGCTGGAGCAAGGGAAGAATTCATGCAATTAAACGGATTTGACTTTGACAACGTAGATTACGATGCTGATCTTGATTTAGAAGAATTAGCAAAATTAAGACCTTAATTTTAGAAATAATCAGGAAATAAAATAATAAAAAAATTAGACTATCTTGATTTAGAATAAAAATTACTCTTTTTCAAATAGTCTTTTTTATTTTTATTAAATCTCCACCACAATTTCGCTTTTTAAATCGAATTCCATCCCCAAAAACCTTTTCCAGCTTTCCAAAACTTTTTTATACTCCTCAAACTTACAGCTCCACAGCGGATATTCCTCACAAATCCCAAAAATTGTATGCTCAAATTCCACTTTATTCTTATTAATTTTATGCTGAAAAGCCTGACCATCCCAAATAGTTTTCCGTAATTCCCCACTTTCAACTTGTTCCAATTTAGGCAATAGGATGTCAATTATTTCTGTATCTGGAAAATCTTCCATTATTCCAGTTATTAAATATTTTGTATATTCTTTTTTCTTTTTTTCCAAAGATCTATTTTTTTTCTTATTTTTTTCTATTTCCATTTCAGAAAATCTTATTTCTGGAAATGCAGTCAGCCCAAAATCTTCATCATCATAATAGCCAAATTTTATAATCATTATGCCTTTCCTTTCTTTAATCTAATTTTTAACGATTTTCATAAACAGGATAAGCAGTTATTCTAGGACTTTTATAACCTCGAATTAAAACTCCGCTTTTGCTGATCCCTTGCCACATATTGCTATCTCTGCCCTTTAAATCTTTTCTATTTTCCCAGGCTGAATTTATTTCATCAATAATTCTAGCTTCATCCCAATTTTCTGGAAACATCGTATTTACTCCACCATTAGATGTTTTTGCTTGCCAAGTTCCATCTTTTTTCTTTACTTCAATGCTTGCCCGATATACCCCATTTTTAGCTGGACTTCCAATCTTTTTCACAATTCTGACATCTCCACGTAAAAGCGAATGTCCTCCCGTAACTTTCCCTTGCGAATTTTCATCCCCGCCAATTACGTGTTCGTAATCAATTTTATATTTTTTGTTTTCTAATTTTTTATCGCTTTTATATTGTTTTTCAGCACTATTTTTCTTATTCTCATTTTTTTTATTATTTTCCCATTTGGCAAATTTGCTGCTTTTTTCATCTTGTGCAACAAATCCTTTTGAAAAATCATTTTTTATTTTATTACTGTTTCTTCCAAAATACATTTTTCCAAGCCCAAATAGTACAATAACAATAAGCAACAATATTTTTGTTAATCTATTTCTGTTCATTTTATAAACTTCTCCTTTTCATATCTCAATTTGAGCATATTATATCAAAGTTATATTTTAAAATCAATAGAATGAACTATATTTTAATGTTTTACAAAAAATTTTTTTAGTGATATAATATTGACATATTATTAAAACATATTTTAACTTTTTTAAAATTAAATTAATTAAGTTTTAGAATAAAAATATTTAAACAAATTATGGAGGTTTTTATGAGAAGTTTGTCTGGTATTCAACCCAGCGGTATTTTACATATTGGGAACTATTTTGGAGCTATTAAGCAATTTGTAGAATTGCAAGATAAATATGAAGGTTTCTATTTTTTAGCAAATTATCACGCTCTGACATCTTCGCCAAAAGGGGAAGATTTAAAATCTAACACAATAAACGTAATTTTAGATTATTTGGCTTTGGGTCTAGATCCTAAAAAATCCACATTATTTTTACAGTCGGATGTGCCTGAACATACAGAATTATCTTGGATTTTATCAAATATTTCTCCAATGGGGCTATTGGAAAGAGCTCATTCTTATAAAGATAAAATCGCAAAAGGAATTAAGCCAAATGTAGGACTATTTACTTATCCAATACTTATGGCGGCTGATATTTTAATGTACTCACCTGATATTGTGCCTGTTGGGAAAGATCAAAAGCAGCACGTGGAAATAACTCGTGATATTGCCATTAAATTTAATGAAACTTATGGAAAGGAAATTTTTAAATTACCAAAGGAAAAAATCGTTGAAAACGTAGCAACTGTGCCAGGAACAGATGGCGATAAAATGAGTAAATCCTATGGAAACGTAATAAATATGTTTGGTTCAAAAAAAGCATTGAAAAAACAGATCATGAGCATTGTAACAGATTCAACGCCTTTAGAAGAGCCAAAAGATCCTGACAATAACATTACAAAATTATATGCCCTTTTTGCAACAGAAGCAGAAGTAGAGGCATTGAAAGAAAAATTCAGAGCAGGAAACTTTGGATATGGACATGCCAAAAATGAATTATTTGACAAATTCATGGATTATTTCGCACCATTCCAGAAAAAACGTGAAGAGCTGGAAAATAATATGGATTATGTTTATGAAATTTTACATGAAGGTGCAGTTAAGGCTAGAAGTATTGCGACTGCCAAGATGGATGAAGTTAGGGATGTAGTTGGTCTTTTGAAGAAAAATTATTAAAAGATGAAGGGTTTAGAAAAGAATATGAATATCTTGAAGCAGAATTTCAAATTATAAAAGAAATTATTGAAGCAAGAAAAGATAAAAATATTACACAAAAGGAATTATCCGATTTGACTGGGATAACACAAGGAGATATAAGCAAAATAGAAAACGGAAATGCCAATCCTTCACTAAAAACATTAAAAAAATTGGCTGCTGCATTGGTAAAAAACTAGTAATTTCATTTGAATAACAAATAAAAAAAGGCACGCTCAGGTGTCTTTTTTTTCAACTTTAAATTTTTTAACATTCTATATATACTAATTTTTTGTAAAACTGCTTTAAAACTGAACTCAAAAATTATGACTATTTTACTCAAACCCTAGATTTATATAATTTTTAGAGGTTCTATTTTAAACGGGTTCGAGTATATATCAAGATTAATTGCTTTATTTTTTCAGCCAATATTTTATCTTTTTCTGTTTCAGATAAATCTGTAACTTTTAAAATTTTTACAATTTCAGATATAAAAACTTATCTGCTAAGTGTTGATTTTCCTTCTGCCATTAGAATATTATTCAATAAATCAAACTCATCTTGCGAGAAATTTCTTTCACTTACTTCATTGTATTCTCCCCGATACCATGTTTTTCTGCTAAAATAACTAGAATATTTAGGAGTCTGAAATCTGCGATTATATTTGGCATATATCGTATTTCTTAATAAAGCTAATTCTTCAGGGCTAAAATTTGCTCTCAAAAAATCTGCTGATGGTAAATTTGATGCTAAATAATTAATATTCTCTAAATCTGTCATATTTTGTGAGGGTTGTTCACTAAATCCTGAAAAATCTTTACTAGCTAAATTAATATCAGAAATATCTTGTGAATTTGTATTAGTTTGATTATCATCTTTCAGATGTATTTCGTTATTATTTTCTTTTGTATTATTCTGTTCTATAACTTGTTTTTGAGAGCTACCAGGAATTGTATGTTTGATAGCCACTGTATTATTATTATTCATTTTAAAAAACATATAACCTACTAAGCATGCAATTAATATGTAAAGAAGAGGTAATAAAGCTTTTGAATTTTTATTTGAAGAATTTTTTGTTTGTGTATTTCTATAAAAATCATAATTTCCAGGACCATTTGTCTGAGCATTCTCGTAAAAATTATAATTTCCAGGGTCATTTGTTTGGGTATTCTCGTAAAAATTATAATTTCCAGAGCCATTTTGAAAGAGATACATATTCAGTTTATCAATTCTTGAAAATATATCTGGATGAGTTGACATTAGATTTGCTGCAAATTTTTTAGGAGCTTCATTTGTATCTTGTAATTGCGTCAACGCATCTCTTAACTGTTCGCCATAACCTAAGTCATACGCAAATTTATCTGCTTCATATTCTTGCTTTCTCATAGAATGTCGTACTAAAATAAGTCCTAATTTCGTATACAATCCAACAGCTATTACATAAAGAAGATCTGCTAAACGTGCAAAAATCAAGCCTCTAAGACCTTTAACGACATCATAATCATCATGATCACTGGTTGCCACTCCTAAAAAAAAGCTAATTATCCAAATCATTGCTCTGGCAATCATAAATCCACATGTCATAACTAAATTCCCAATATAGATGAATAAAAGAAAATCAGTATCTTTATTTGATAGATGTGAAAATTCATGAGCAAAAATTCCTTTGATTTCCTCATCATCTAAGTATAGCAAACCTCTTGTTACACAGACTGTATTTCTTCCTAATGCAAAAGCATTAGGATAATGATCATTTATCATATACAATCTAATATTGGGAGATAAAATTGGATCTTTCATTTTAGCTCTGGCATAAACTTCATTAAATAACGGAATTAAACGATTAAGAATCCTCGGATCAATTATTTTTTTACAGCCATTTATCAGTCTAAAAAACCATTCTCCTAATGAAGATAAAGCAATAGCTATCGTACCAACATATACAACTATTCCAAAAAGCAAACCTAATATTGGATAGTCAGGACATATTGACATAAATGGAATAATAAACATTAAAGAATTAAAGAAGAGCCATATAATGATTCCAATATTTTTGGATTTAAATAACTTTCTAAAAAAATCAATTAAATACATAATACTTTCCTCCTAATTAATATTTCATTAGCCATTTGTAAAATTCTAAAAACTCGATAAACACAATATTTTTTTATGCTTAGTTTTCTTCGTTCACTAACAAGGATTCTTACTCCTTGTGATTATAAATACTGCTATTATTCAATATTTATCGCTTTTATTTTTACAATCGCCTAAATATTTTGTTATTACTTT
>ERZ772957.2450-NODE-2450-length-10740-cov-5.999438_pt1 | contig 10740 bp, 10 predicted proteins | sample MGYA00580682_ERZ772957 | MGnify/ENA primary metagenome ERZ772957 (study PRJEB29015, sample SAMEA2737921) | human oral metagenome | biome: human oral; feature: human-associated habitat; material: dental | place: China | collected 2025 ...
AGAAAAAATCATCATTTTAACTATCTTGATATAATCATGCAACATTTGCAGGAAGCCTTAAATGCTTTAGCAAGCTCGATTAAAGAGCACGGGGTCTTGCAGCCGATTGTTGTAGTGCGAGAAGATGGTAAGTATAAGATTGTAGCTGGCGAGAGACGCTTTAGAGCGTCAAAGATTGCGGGTCTATCAAAGATTCCTGCAATCATTCGTACGATTGATGCACAGAATCGCTTAGAGCTTTCGATTATTGAAAATGCTCAACGTGAGGATTTAAATGCAATTGAGATGGCAACAGCGTATGCTAAGCTAAAGAGTCAGTTTAACCTATCTCCTGCGGAAATTGCGACGCGCGTGGGGAAGAGTGAGTCTTCAGTTATTAACACAATGAGACTTTTAAATCTTTCGGATGATGTAAAGAGAGCAATGATAGAGCATAATCTGACTGAAGGGGTGATGAGACCTTTGATTTCGGCTGATCCAGAACTAGTAAGGCAAATTCTGCCAATGATTATTGAAGAGGGCTGGACGGCACGACGAGTTGAACGCTATATTGCTGAGAATAAAAAACGTAGCTCTACTAAAATTGTGAAAGAGAATGTGTTTTTGCGCCAAGAAGAGGATTTAAGCGCTAAATTTGCAGTTAAGGCGAGAGTTAGGGGTAGGACTTTGACCTTAACTTGTAAAAACGATGAAGAACTAAAAAATATTCAAAATGAATTTTACGGAGAATTTGCAAATGATGATGAAACTGTAAGTGCAATTAAGGAAATTTATGAAAATTATCACTATTTAATGGATCCGCACACAGCCGTTGCCTATTCAGTTTACGAAAAACTGGATGAAAAACATCTGGACAAAGACATTCACACTGTAATAATGTCAACTGCTCATCCATTCAAGTTCCCAGCTCCAATTGCAAAAGCGTTAGGAATTGATGATACAAAAGAACCTTATGCAATTTTGGATGAAGTATCAGAAATTACTGGAGTAAAATTTCCTGAAAAATTGACTGAAGTTAGAAATTCTGAGATTAGATTTTCAGATGTGATTGATAAGGCTGATATTCAGGATTTTGTGAAAAAATATATAAAAGATTTGAAATAAAGATTAATTTATTTAATAAATCCAATTTTCAGATTGAAAATTATTGAAAAAAAATAATATAAAAAGAGTCGTAATTTAAACGGCTCTATTTTTTTGAAATATTATATAACAAGGGGCTTAACCCCTTGCTAAAAAATCTATTATTTAAATAAGTATTATTAAATTTATGCTTTTTCAGCCATCATATCCTTAACTTTCATAAGCCTTGTGATACTTGATCTTTCATTTTCATCAAGTTTCATCTGGATATAACGGATTGTTTCTTCAAGTTGTGGAATTGTCATATACTCCAGTGCATTTACACGACGTCTTGTCTTTTCCACTTCATCTGCCATAAGCTGACAAGCCTTTTCTATTTCCGCCAGTTCAAGCAAATCTTTCATTACTTGATTTAAGCCGTCAACAGCATCATCTAGGTCAGCAGAAGTTTGAGCATATCCATAAGGATAGTTTACTTCCCTACTTTCCATATCCTTATTAAAAGTCATTTGAGGCACAATTACACTCATTACATTTTTAGTTTCTATATTTACAGAAAGTTTATCTTCTGAATAGGCAATGGCATTTTCCAGCATTTCATCAGACATTACTCCCCTTGCAAGAAGAAAATCCTTAAATGAATCTTGTAACTTTCCTTCAACTTCTACACGTAACTTTCTATTTTGTTTTACCAAAATAATAAATTGCCGCATAAGTTCATCTTGCTTGTCCTTTAACAGTTTATGTCCACTTTTAGCAGTTTTTAGACGTGTCTTTAAACGGCTTAACTCCATTCTTGTAGGATTTACATTTAATCTTGCCATAGTCTATTCATCTCCTGCAGGTAAATATTTTTCCAAATATTCATCTCTAATTCTTTTCAACTCTGTTCTTGGTAATATTTTTAGTAAATCCCATCCTAAATTTAATGTATCTTCAATAGTTCTGTTATTATCAAACCCTTGAGCCACATATTGTTCCTCAAATGCTGTTGTAAATTTAACAAATGCTTTATCAGTTTCAGACAATGCTGATTCTCCCAAAATTACAGCCAGTTCTTTAGCTTCTTTACCAGCTGCATAAGCCGCAAACAATTGGTTCATTGTATCCGCATGATCTTCCCTTGTCTTCCCTTTTCCAATTCCTTTATCCTTCAATCTTGAAAGTGACGGCAAAACATCAATTGGAGGCATCAAATTTTGTTTATATAAATCTCTTGATAAGATTATTTGTCCCTCTGTAATATATCCAGTCAAATCTGGAATTGGGTGAGTCTTATCATCTTCAGGCATTGTTAAAATAGGTATTTGCGTAATTGATCCTTCACGCCCTTTAATTCTTCCCGCTCTTTCATAAATTGTTGATAAATCGGTATACAAATATCCTGGATATCCTCTTCTTCCTGGAACTTCTTTTCTTGCCGCCGATACTTCACGTAATGCTTCACAATAATTAGTCAAGTCAGTCAAAATTACAAGTACGTGCATCCCTTTTTCAAATGCCAAGTATTCTGCACAAGTAAGTGCCATTTTTGGTGTAGACAAACGCTCAATTGCTGGATCATTAGCCAAATTCATAAACAACACTGCTCTATCTATTGCTCCAGTTTTTATAAAATCTTCCGTAAATGTTTGAGCTTCTTCAAATGTAATTCCAATCGCTCCAAATACTACCGCAAATTTAGAATCAGTTCCCAAAACTTTTGCCTGTCTTGCAATTTGCAGTGCTAATTCTGCATGTGGAAGTCCTGAACCAGAGAATATTGGTAATTTTTGTCCTCTAACAAGAGTATTTAGCCCATCAATTGCAGAAACTCCAGTTTGGATAAATTCTGACGGATAATCACGGGCAACTGGATTTATAGCTGTTCCGTTAATATCCAATGTCTTTTCAGGAATAATTTTTGGTCCATTGTCTTTTGGACGTCCAAGTCCATCAAATACACGTCCAATCATATCTTCAGACACTCCAAGCGAAAGCGGTCTACCAAGAAATCTAACTTTTGAATCTTTCAGGTTAATTCCAGCTGAATTTTCAAATAACTGCACTACAGCCTTATCTCCATTTACTTCAAGCACACGCCCACGACGAAGTTCTCCCTTTTGAGTTTCAATTTCAACAAGTTCTTCATATTTGATTCCTTCAACACCTTCAACCATCATCAATGGTCCTACAACTTCCTTAATAGTTTTATATTCCTTAAGCATTTGCTACACCTCCTTTATTTACAAGTTCATCTATTCCTTTTTCCAATTCCTTTGCCACTTCATCAATTTTATTTAATTCAGCTTCAGGCAAATATTTTGCTCTCGCAATTCTTTCTCTCACTGGCATTGCTACAATTTCATTTAAATAAGCGCCATTTTCAAGCCCTCTTAACCCTTCATCATAAAATTTCAATACTAAATCAAGCATTTTATCCTGTTTTTCAAGCGAAGTATAAGTATCTGACTCCATAAACGCATTTTGCTGCAAATAATCTTCTCTTATTGATTTTGCAACTTCCAGTTTAAGCTGATCCTTTTCTGATAAAGTATCTTTACCAACTAATCTAACAATTTCCTGCAAACTGTTTTCCTCTTGCAGCAATGACATTGCACGGGCTCTATTTCTAGAAAACTCAGGTCCTACATTTTGATTCATCCAATTATCAACTTTTGCTTGATACAATGAATAAGAATTTAACCAGTTAATCGCAGGGAAATGACGTCTATATGCTAAATTAGCATCTAGTCCCCAGAACACCTTAACAATACGAAGTGTAGCCTGTGATACCGGCTCTGAAATATCCCCACCTGGAGGTGAAACTGCTCCAATAACTGTCAATGCTCCTTCTCTTCCATCTTGTCCAAGACAAATTACTTTTCCTGCTCTTTCATAAAATTCTGCGGCTCTTGAACCTAAATAAGCTGGGTATCCTTCATCTCCTGGCATTTCTTCAAGCCGTCCAGACATTTCCCTAAGTGCTTCCGCCCATCTTGAAGTAGAATCCGCCATTATTGCCACAGAATATCCCATATCTCTAAAATATTCTGCAATTGTAATCCCTGTATAAATACTTGCCTCTCTGGCTGCAACCGGCATATTTGAAGTATTTGCTATAAGCACAGTTCTTTTCATTAATGATTGTCCAGTTTTTGGGTCAATTATTTCTGGAAATTCCATAAGAACGTCTGTCATCTCATTTCCACGTTCTCCACATCCTACATAAACTATAATTTCAGCATCTGCCCATTTAGCCATTTGGTGCTGCACAACTGTTTTTCCAGATCCAAAAGGTCCTGGTACACATGCAGTCCCACCTTTAGTTACAGGGAAAAATGTATCAATTACCCTTTGTCCTGTAATTAATGGAGCTTCTGGATTTAATTTCTGTTTATATTTTCTTCCACGTCTTACTGGCCATTTTTGCATCATTTGAACTTCTACATCACCTTTTTCAGTTTTAATAACTGCAATTGTGTCAACTACTGTGTAACTTCCACTTTTAATAGTTTTCAAAGTCCCTTTAATTCCAGCCGGCACCATAATTTTATGATTTACAACAGAAGTTTCCTGAACTGTTCCTAAGACGTCACCAGTTTCAACTATCGCTCCAGCTGATAAAACAGGTTCAAATTCCCATTTTTTTTCTCTATTTAAAGGCTTAACCTCTACTCCTTTATCCAAAAAGTCCCCTGCTATTTCCTGATATTCCTTTAACGGACGTTGAATCCCATCAAACATCGCTTCAATAAGCCCAGGTCCCAATTCAACACTTAAAGGCTCTCCAGTTGTGAAAACCTCTTCTCCTGGTCCAATTCCCGATGTTTCTTCATATACTTGAATAGAAGCCTGATCGCCTCTCATTTCAATAATTTCACCTATCAATTTTTTCTCTGAAACTCTTACCACGTCATACACATTGGCATTTTCCATACCTTCTGCAACAACAAGAGGCCCAGATACTTTTATTATTTTTCCTGTTTTCAATGAATTTCTCCTTTCATCTAAAATATGTTCGATCCTATTGCCTTTTCAACGTATTCGTCTATCTTTTTAAGTCCAATTCCTAGACTTCCCTGATTATTCGGAATCAAAATAACAGCTGGAAGCACTTCACGATTGTATCTTTCAATAGTATTTTCAACTAATGTGGCAATTTGCTCTGTTACAAAGATAATGCCATAGTCATTGCTTGCCATTTCATCAATTGTACTTCTGGCTTCTTCCTTTGTAATGACTGGATACACATCAATTCCCAATGCCTTAAATGATAAAATAGAATCCTTATCTCCAACTACACCTATTTTATGCATAAGTTTCACGCAACCTTTCCCTTATTTTATCCGAACTTATGTTGTTAATCTTGCTTACCATTATCATTCTGACTGCATTAATTTCACGCTCTTTTGCAACTAGATATGTAAATAACGGTTCTGGTCCAAATACAACATATTTTGATTCTTTATTTAATTCCATTAAATAATTATCAGAAATTTTCTCAAGTTCCGATAATCTTTTTGTTTCACTAAATGTTTCTAACCCTTTTGCCAGATACATTCCCAATTTTTCTTTCTTGAACTTATTCAAAATAGTATCTATATTATCATTTATTGAAGCGACAATTTTACTTTTTGAAATTGTCCCACCTTCAAAAATAACAGTTTCCAAGAATCTCGCATCACGATTTTGCTTTTGAACTCTAAGTAAAGTTATCATATTTTGAAAGTCAATTAATCCTTCAACATAATCAGTAATAACTTTTACATCAATTTCTTTTGCTAAACGTGATAAATTTCTAAAGTAATGCTTGTCTACAAGTATATCAATTCTTTGCGGATTATGATTTTCTTCAAAATCTTTTTGAACTTCAACAATTGCCTCTATTATTTCCTTTGGCAAATCATTACTTTGCAGCTCAAATTTTGTTTTAAATTTTCCAGCATCAATCGTTCCAGCCTGCATAAGCAAATTTGAAAAATCTTTTCCTGTTATTTTACTTTTTAATAATACTTTCAAATTATGATAATCATACTTCAAAGATAAAATATCAACAATCGCAGTATTTTTAACCATTTTTCTCACAATTGAAAATACCCGCTCTGTTTCCCTTTTCAGTATTGTTTCATAATCTTGACTACCATGAATATCAGCCATATCTTGAGAATATTCTGTTTCTCCCAATAATTTTAGCACTTCTTCGGGAGTTTCGGCTTCTATCATTCTTTCCAGTCTATTTCTAGTTAAAAGCCTCTTTTCCAGTACCCTAATAGTTACGACACTCTGTCCGTAATCCATTCTATCCATCTTTTTCTCCCTTTACTGATTCATTTTTTAGTCGCATGTACAAAGTTATAATTTTTACTGATACAGCATTTAATTTTTTATTATTTAAATGTTATTATTTTTCAGCTTTTTAATTTTTACTTTTACAATTAACTCTCAATTTATTTTTATGTTAGACCTATTTTTTAATTTATACTAAAAATATTAATTTTTTATTATTCAGCTTTCTAGTTATAAAATAAACCTGTTATGAAAATAAAAGTTTTGAAATTTCAACTTCCAGTTCATCCCTCATAAAGTCCAATTTCACTTCAAAAGTGTAATTTTCCTGAATCCCATTTTCTTCAATAATAAATCCTGAAGTTACAAACTCATTTTCCTTTACTTTTGCACCTGGAAATTCCTTTTTAACTTTTCCCACAAATTCTTTTTTTACAATTAGCTCTTTCCCAGTTATAGTTTTTTTATCAATATTTTGATTCAAATAATTAATATATTTTTTTTCATCCATATTAACAAGTTTTGTTTTTAATTTATCTATAACTTTATCAATTACAGCCTGCTTTGCTTCCAGTTTTTTATTTCTAGCCTTTAAATTAGCGCTTGACTTAATTCTTTCAGAAAGAAGTTCACGATCTCTTCTTGCATTTTCAAGAACAGTTTCTTTTTTTGCATTAATTTTTTTTATTTCAAGATCATATTTATGTTGCGCCTTTTCCTGTGCATCTTTTACAATTTTGTCTGCCTGTGCTTTAGCATCAGCTAATATTTTTGATGTTAAATTATCTAAATTAGACATATTTTCTCCTTCTTTGCTTTTTATGTCATATTTAATTCTTTTTATTTCTTTTATAAAATAAAACTAGAATTTTGCCAATAACATAATTGAAACAACGAATGCTAACAATGCATAAGTTTCAACCATTACCGCATAAATAATACCTTTTGTATTTTGTTCTTCATTTTTAGCAAGCAAACTAATACCAGAAGCTGCAACTCTACCTTGTGCAATAGCTGATCCATATCCTGCAAATGCGATTGGTAAACAAGCCATTAAAATTCCTAATCCAGTTTGTATTGGCATTTCAGGTTTTAATTTTCCTAACACCATAAGTCCGATAACAAATCCATATAACCCTTGTGTACCTGGCAATAATTGCAATACTAACGATTTACCAAACTTTTCAGGTTCTTCACTCATAAGTCCTGAAGCTACTTCCCCAACGATTCCTACACCTTTTGCTGATCCAATTCCTGCTAATAATGTCGCTAATGCCGCACCTAATGTCGCCATTACGATTCCTCCATTTTGTACTAAAAACTGTGAAAAATTCATTTTATTTCCTCCTAATTTTTTTATTTATTAATAATTTTATTAAACTTAATTTTTCTTGAAAATCAAAAAACTAATCATCAAGATTTATATATTTATTTTCTGTTCTAAAATCTTTAAACGGCTTTCCTCCGCCTTCATAAAACTTACCAAAATATTCAACATACATAAGTCTTGAAGTATGAACATAAGCTCCAAGGAAAGACAAGAACATATTAAATAAATGTCCACCTAGCAATATTACTGGAATAAATATCATTCCAACCCAGCTTCCGCTAATCATTCCAGCAATCATATTTATAGCCGACGCAATAAATCCACCAGAAAGTCCCAAAGCCATAAGTCTTGAATAAGACACAAAATCTCCAACATAGCTTGAGATTCCATAAAGGCTATAAAGCCCTCCTCCAAGTTTTGCTCCAACTCCCTTAGCATCACGTCCACCAGTAAGTACGATTCCAACCATTCCAACAATCATAATCCACATTGACACACTTGTTACAGCAGGCGATAAATTTTTCATTTTAAATACTAAATAAGCCATTCCGCCCATAAGTGCCATATACCAGAATAACACATCATAAACAGCATCCAATGCCTTACCATCTCTAATAAGCATATATGCCTTTATTGCCAATCCAATAAATATATGAACCACTCCAAATACAATCGAACCAATTAATAAAGTATTATATTCTTTTGATGGATTTATAAGCCGCCACATTCCAGGTATTTCTGCTCCAAAATATGAACCATATAAAATTCCCCAGAAAATAACTGAAAAACTTAGATAAAAGAAAAATTTAACCGATTTTCTCATTTGTGAACTTAAGTTTACCACTTTCAAGACAAACATTGTTGCAAGCAGTAAGACGAGTCCATATCCTACATCTGCTCCCATCATTCCAAAAAACAAGATATAAAATGGTGTAAACAACGGTGTCGGATCAATTTCATTATATCTAGGATAAGCATACATCCCCGTTAAATTTTCAAATACACTCGCAACTTTTCCATTTTTCAATTTTATCGGTACTGTCGTGTCATCTTTTTCCGCTTCTTCAAACATCAAATAATAACTGCTTCCAGCTTCATTTTTTACAACTTTTTCAAATTCCTGAACTTTTTCCGTAGGAATCCATCCCTTTATTAAAACAGTATTTTCAGTCTGTGCTAACTTTTCTGATTCCACAATACGTAGCTTTTTATTTTGCATATATTCATAAACCGCCTGTAAATCAGTCAAATCTTCACTATAAGTCTTAATTTGAGCCTTCAGTTTACGTTTTTGCTTTTTCAGCTCACCTATTTCCTTTTGCAATTCATTTTTATAGTCTTGCGGAACTGCATCAATATCAAGATTTTCCACACTAAAACTGCTATTTCTAAAAACTTCAGACAATTTTTCCTTTTCACTTTCATCTATACTTGAAATTACAAGATAATAAACTTCATCTTTTACTATTTTAAGTTCTTCATAATAAGTTTTATCAAGTTTAGAAATGCCTCCAATAAAGTCACCCTTTAACTTTAACGGTATCGTTCCAAGAAATGTGTTTACCTTTTTTAATTTTTTTAATTCCATAGGATTTACATCTAGTCGTTCCCACAAATCAATTTCATCATATCGTGTATATTTTTTAGAAATTTCAGATTTTATTTGCGAATACTGCACTCCAATTGAATTTAACTCTGATGAAATCTTTTTCCAGTCATAAGTCAACGCTTTTTTAGACAATGTATCAAAAGTATAATTTTCATTTCCATGAATAATATCCCTTAAACGTGTCTTTCTTTCATCATACTTCTTAATAAGGGAAATTGCACTGCTTAATTGATAAAGTCTTTCATCAATGTGTGTCAATTCTTCATTATTCACATATTTTGTAACACCTTCAACTGTATCCTTATTTATTTCTCCATTTTCATCACGCAACTTAATGTCTACAAAATTTACTTCCTTAAATTTTTGAAGTGCCTTTAATACTTTAGCTCTCTGTTCTGCGAAAACAACCAATTCAAATTTGCTCATTTTAACTATTGCCATTATTTCACAATCCTCTCTGCCAACAAATTGACAACTTCATCTATTTTTTTCTCATCAATATTCAGAATACTGTTAATATTCTCTTCTTCACTACTTAAAAGAGAGTTTACTTTTTTTTCAGCTTCTTCTATTGAATGTTTTTCCAGATTTTGTGCTTCAATTTTAGCTTCAGAAATTATTTTATCGCCATCATCTTTTATCTTCTGATCAACATCCTTCAAAATATTCTTTGCTTTTTCATTTGCATCAGCAATAATTCTATCTGATTCACTTTCAGCCTTTTTTATTTTTTCTAAAATGGCTGAGCATCTTATCATAGAATTCCTGATAAGAAATATCTTTTCCAGTAATGGCAGTTTTTATTCTGGCTTCATAAGCTTTGTCTTCATCGACTAGAGTTGAACCTATATCAAAAAAGAGCCATTGAATCTCTTGGTAATCTTGTTTCATAGCCTTATTCTATCACAAAGCCTTTCTTTTCAAGCTAGGAGGCTGTGATTTTTTGAAAAAGAGGCTTTTCAAGGAGAATCAGGGTCATTTTAGAAGCTTTGGCGCATCATTTTTTAAAAGTTATTTATAATGAATGTATAGAAATCCGAAGGCAAGAAAATCTTTTTAGCATTACACAAACTTTTTTGAGAGTATGTCTGTCTCCTGAAAATGCAATCTCTAAACTTTATTCAGTTTCCCCTTTCGATAGCCTTCGGATTCTATTATTTTAGAAGAAATAGAGGGTTAATATGAAAAAGAAAGCAATTTATTTGTACGTGTGTTGGTTGATCTCTGTCTTTGGTGGACTGCTTAGTCTCTGGGACCTTCTTGCAGGAAAAAGACTAGAGAATCCCGCAGAAGTTATGCAGCTAAAAGGTGAGGTAGCCCAGCAGTATAATCGGTTTTATGATGCGGTTTTTGATTTGAATCATAGTATGAGTCAGGTTCTGATTCTATTTGTGGGTCTTCTTTTATTGGCGACAGTACTTGTATTGCTGATCAAGAAGAAGCTACTTCT
>ERZ772957.2452-NODE-2452-length-10733-cov-8.145720_pt1 | contig 10733 bp, 9 predicted proteins | sample MGYA00580682_ERZ772957 | MGnify/ENA primary metagenome ERZ772957 (study PRJEB29015, sample SAMEA2737921) | human oral metagenome | biome: human oral; feature: human-associated habitat; material: dental | place: China | collected 2025 ...
TCGCGAATGGCGGAAAAATCCCCGCGCTTCGCATCATGTACGGAGCGCCGATTTCCTTTCAAGGCGACCGCAAGAGCAAAGAATCTCTGGATGCGTTTTCGAACGAAATTATGGCGCGCATCGCCGCGATGCGGGACGACCTCAAGAGCATGTCCTAAATTTACTCATATGAATTTTGCAGACATTTTACAGGCAAACGGAATATCATGAGCGGGAGAGAGGGGCGGTAGATTGCAGGTATCCATACTGGCAAGCGGGAGCAAGGGAAACTCCGTGTACGTTGAGCTCGACGGGACGCGTCTGCTCGTCGATGCCGGCATCTCGGCGGCGCGGATTAAGAAAGGGCTTGACCGGCATGGCGTCGATTTGCAGTCGATCGATGCGGTGCTTGTCACTCATGAACACATCGATCATGTGCGCGGGCTCAAGACACTGTCCAAGCAATACCGTCTGCCCATTCTCGCTACACATGGAACGCTGGAGAATATCGACGGAGGAGCGGCGTTTGCCGATGACATGCATATCGTGACGGGCGATTTTTCCATCGGCGAGGTGCGCGTTCAGCCGTTTGCGACCTCTCACGATGCCGCGGAACCCTGCGGATTTCGCATTGAAGGCTCTTCCTGCTTTACCCTTGCCACGGATCTTGGCGTCGTGACCGACGGCGTACAGGCGGCGATCGAGGGGGCGGATGTGCTCGTCCTTGAGGCGAACCACGATCCGGAGATGCTCAGGCGCGGCGGCTATCCGTGGACGCTCAAGCGCAGGATTCTCTCAGACAGAGGTCATCTTGCCAATAACGAAGCGGCGTGGGCGCTCATGCGCATGAAGAAGCGCCCGCGCAAAGTCTATCTGGCGCACCTCTCCGAGGAGAACAACCGCCCCGCACTCGCACATGATACTGTGCAGGAAATTCTCTCTGGCCATGGTGTTCTGATTGATGTCGAAACCTGTCTCCCGGAGGGCGGGGTATCGACGATTATATAACAAAGGAGATGCTATTATGAATATCCGTTCTGTCTTGCGACGCCGAAAGAGCGTGGCAGTCATAGCTGCGCTTGCCGCCGCGTCCGTCATTGTCTTTGGCGGGTGCTCCATGGGAACGGCAGCCGACAACAGTGTCGGGGGAATGAAGTCGATACAGGCGGCAGATACCTCTGGACTCTCTGAGGCCCGGAATACGCCTGTCGTGCGTGCAGCAAAGGCAGTTGGCCCCGCCGTGGTCGGGATCACGAACAAAGCGGTTGCACGAGATTGGTTCAATAATCCCGTAGAGACCGAAGGTGTCGGCTCGGGCGTCATTTTCCGTAAAGACGGCTATATTGTCACCAATAACCATGTTGTCAGTGGTGCAAAGGAGATTATCGTTTCTCTCTCGGACGGACGCAGTCTCAAAGGCAAGCTCATCGGTAAGGATGAGTTTACAGATCTTGCCGTCGTCAAGGTAGATGCGAACGATTTGCCGACCGCCGTCTTTGGGAACTCCGACAATATTGTTGTGGGAGAACCTGCCATTGCCATTGGCAACCCGATGGGGCTTGAGTTCCAAGGCACGGTGACGGCGGGCGTCATCAGTGCGCTGAACCGCACGCTCGACATCAGTGAGCGCCGCCTGAAGCTCATCCAGACGGATGCGGCGATCAGCCCCGGCAACTCGGGCGGCGCACTCGTCAACGCAGACGGCGAGGTCGTCGGCATCAACAGTGCGAAGATCTCGGCGAACGGCGTCGAAGGCATCGGCTTTTCCATCCCGATCAACACGGTGCAGGAGATCATCGATCAGCTTCTGACGAACGGCTACGTCGTGCGCCCCTACCTCGGCGTGGGTATCTTCGACAAGGAGACGGCGTCGCGCGCCGGCTACACGCTGAACGCGGAAAAGGGCGTCTACGTCGAGCATCTTGAACTCGGCGGACCGGCGCATCAGGCGGGCATCGAGCGCGGCGATCTGATCTTGAAGGTTGACAATACAGAGACGAATACGGTCGCGGAACTTCGGGCGGCTGTCGCGGAGCATAAAGTCGGCGATAAAGTCAAACTCGTCATCGAGCGAAACGGCAAGCAGCAAACGCTGACGGCGACACTCAAGGAGATGCCGCAGTCGAACCGATGAAGATACGCATTCTGGCGGTCGGCAAGCTCAAGGAAAAGTATCTGCTCCAAGGCGTCGCGGAGTATGAGAAGCGTCTTTCCCCCTTCGCTTCCGTAGAGCTGATCGAAACGCGCGAGGAGCGTATGCCGGAAAGCCCGTCCGAGGCAGAAAAAGAGGATGCGCTGAAAAAAGAAGGCGCGAACCTCTTGCGCCTCGTGCCGGAAAAGAGCTTTCTCATCGTGCTCGATGTGCGCGGGGAGCTTCTTTCCTCAGAAGCGCTTGCGGAAAAGATCGCCGCTCTCGCGCTTCAAGGGAAGAGCGACCTCACATTTCTCATCGGCGGCGCGTTCGGCATTTCCGCGGCGGTGCGAAAGCGCGCCGACCTTCGACTCTCGTTTTCGCCGATGACCTTCACGCATCAGATGGTGCGGCTTCTGCTCTATGAGCAAGTCTATCGCACCTTCAAGATCAACCGCGGCGAGAAGTATCATTGGTGATCCGAGGAAGCGCATAAAGAAAGGGATGCACCTGCGTCGATCTTGGCGCAGGTGCATCCCTTTTTGCGGCATCATGCGAGTCGGCGAGGGATGGTTTCAAGTTCGTTTTGCAGACGGATTTTTGTTTTCCGTACAGCGATGTCGTTTTGCAAGTCAAGGAAGTAGCGTTCGGAAACGCCGAAATATTTGCTGAGACGCAATGATGTATCCACAGAGATTGCTCGCTTGTCTTTGAGAATTTCTTGAATCCGTGAAATGGGAACGTGTATATCCTTGGCAAGGCGATAGGCGGAAATCCCCAACGGCTCCATAAACTCTTCAGTAAGAATCTCACTGATTTTTGGCGTATCGATAAGACTCATTTCTATTCCTCCGTTCAGGTATGGTAATCTACGATTTCGACATCAGATATGGAGTCTTTGCCTTCCAAGCGGAAGCAGATACGATATTGTTGATTGATACGAATGCTGTATTGTCCCTGTCGATCGCCGCTAAGCTGCTCCAAACGATTGGCGGGAGGAACACGCAGATCTTCCAGACAGGAGGCGTTATCGAGCATGATCAATTTGCGAAGGGCAATTTTCTGAATGCTTTGCGGGAGCTTGGCAGAAAAGCGCTGATGATATATTTTTTCTGTTTCCTTGTTAGAAAAGTTCTTTATCATACGAATAGTATAGCTGTTTTTCGTATGCATGTCAAACAGGTATATAAAAAGAGTCTTTCTTCTCCGTATATGTCCTAAAACCTTATCCTGTATGCTATAATAGAAAATAAAAACGACAAGGGGTTTTCAGCTTGAACGTGAAAAATAAGGCGGAGCGCGCGGAAAAGCGCAGGCGGCGCGTGCGCGACAACGTGCAGATCGTGGTGCTGTTCGTGCTCGCCCTGTTCTTTTTGACGCTCTGCCGCTACGGCTGGGTGCAGATCGTCAAGGGATCGGAGATGTCGGAGCGCGTGCGCATGCAGTCGGGGGAGGAGCGCGTGGCGCAGTCGCCGCGCGGCGCGATCCTCGATGCGAACGGCAGGGAGCTTGCCGTTTCCTCGATGACGAAGTCGCTCTTCGTCGACCCGAGCCATGTCGGGGACGCGGCGCAGCTTGCCGCCGACCTCGCGCCGATCGTGGGCCTCAGCGAGGCGGACATCTTGGAAGACATCGACCAGGGCGGCGGCTTCGTCTGGGTCAAGCGCCGCATGGAGCCGTACATGTCGGATGCCGTGAAGGCGCTCATCCGCGAAAAATCGTACGGCGACTGCCTGGGGTTTCGCGATGAGGCGAAGCGCTACTATCCGAACGACGTGCTCGCGGCGAATGTCTTGGGCTTCGTCGGCACGGACGACAAGGGACTCGACGGCATTGAGCAGCAGTTCGACGGCTTGATCAAGGGCGTCGAGGAGGAAAATTTCATCCTCACGGACATGAAGAGCCGCCCGATTTTAAGCTCGCTCTTCATGCCAGACACGTATACGGGCGATCGCTGCAAGACGGTGACGCTGACGATCGACAGCAACATCCAGTTCATCGTGGAGCAGGAGCTTGACCGCGCGATGGCGGAGAACGCGCCGCAGCATGCGACAGCGATCGTCATGGATCCCAAGACGGGCAATATCCTCGCGCTCGCCATGCGGCCTTCGTACAACCCGAACGAGTTCGGCAAGTATTCGAGCGAGACGTGGAAGAACCTCGCCGTCTCCTCGATCTATGAGCCGGGTTCTACCTTCAAGTCCGTCGTGGCGGGCGCGGCGCTCGAGGAGAAGATTGTCACGCCGAACCAGATCTTCGTCGATCCCGGCTACGTCATGGTCTCGGGCAGGCGCATACAGAACTGGAACGGCGAGAGCTTCGGCACGGTGACGTTCACCGATGTCGTCAAGAACTCGCTCAATACGGGATTCGCGCTCGTCGGACTCGATCTCGGCGCCGAAAGGCTCACAAAGTACGCGAAGCTCTTCGGCTTCGGCGAACCGACGGGCGTGGAACTTCCGGCGGAGGAGGGCGGCATCCTCTTCGAGCCGGAGAACATGCGTGACTCGGATATGGCGACGATGGCGATCGGCCAGAGCATCGCCGTGACGCCGTTGCAGCTCGTGACGGCGATGGCGGCGATCGCCAACGACGGCGTCCTTCTGAAGCCGCATATCGTCAAGGAGATCCGCAATGCCGACGGCTCGACCTACCTGCAGACGAAGCGCGACGAGGTGCGGCGCGCGCTGCAGTCGGCGACGACGAAGACGCTCGTCGGGCTTCTTGAGCAGGTCGTCGCGGCGGGCGGCGGACAGAAAGCGCAGGTCAAGGGCTACCGCATCGGCGGCAAGACGGGCACGGCGCAGAAGATTCGTCCGAACGGTGCGGGCTACATGGACGGCCATTACATCGCGTCGTTCTGCGGCTTTGCGCCCGTCGATGATCCGAAGGTCGTCGTGCTCGTCATTCTCGACGATCCGTCAGGCGGCAACTTCTACGGCGGACAGATCGCGGCACCCGTCGCGGGCGCAATCTTTTCGCAGATTTTCCGCTACATGCACATCGAACCGTCGAGCGATCCCTTCGTCGAGATGGACGAGAAGCGTGCGCAGAAAGAAGCGCAGGCGCCGCCGAAGAAGAAGCCGCGCCTGCCCGATGTCGTGCCGAGCGGCAAGGTCGTCATGCCCGACCTCGACGGCCTGACGATCCGCGAGGCGGCGGAAAAGCTCGCTGAGATCGGCGTGACGCTCGAAGCCGAAGGCTCGGGCAGGGCAAGCTACCAAAGTGCGCCCGCCTACAGCGTCATCGATCCGGGCGAGACGGTCACGGTCGTCTTTTCACCATGAAGGAGGGGGCAGGTTGACCGACTTGCCCCCTCTTTGCCACTGTCTTTTGCACTAACGAAATAAAAAATAAGACCTTTTACTTATGCTCGCTTTGTGATAGAATATAGGAGAAAGGATTCCTATGGAAACGTCGAGGAATCAGCGGCTCTTTGTGACAGGAAAGGTAGTTTCATGGAAAAGAAACCTGTGATGCTGATCGTGGACGATGTGGAGATGCATCGTGCCATTCTCGCGCAATTTTTCAAAGCGGAATACGATCTTCTGGAGGCGGCGGACGGCAATGAGATGATGGCGCTGCTCGCGGAAAAGACCGTCGACATCATTCTGCTCGACCTCGTGATGCCGGGACCGGACAGCTTCGACCTGCTCGCCCGCTTGAAGCACGACGAGCGTCTGTCGGCGATTCCCGTCATCGTCACGACGGCGCGCAATGAACGTACCGTCGAGGTGCGCGCGATGGAGATGGGGGCGGCGGATTTCATCACGAAGCCGTACAATCCGACAATCGTGCGATGCCGCGTGAAAAACGTCATGGCGCGCATGGAGAACGAGTGGCGCAAACTTGAACAGGCGGCGCGCGAGCGGCAGATCCTGGAGATGCGCCACCACATCGAGATCGACGCCCTGACAGGCGTCTACAACCGCGAGGCGTTTTACGAGAAGACGGTCGAGCTTTTGCAGCAGAACCGCAGCGTGCGCTACAATATCTTGTATTTTGACATCAACTGCTTCAAGATCATCAACGACCTTTTCCATATCGAAACGGGAAATCTGATCTTGAAGACGGCGGGCACGTATTTCAAGACGATCACTGAGGGCATCGGCGTCGCAGCTCACATGGAGGCCGACCATTTCGCCATCTGCATGCCCGAGGATATGCTTGACATCGATATCCTGCTCGAAGGCATAGACAGTGCGATCTTCTCCCTCGGCATCAAGAACAACATCCTCTTTTATGCGGGAATCTATCCGGTCGACGATGTCCTGGTGCCCGTCAATCAGATGTGTGACCGCGCCCACATGGCGCTCAATACGGTCAAGGGTCTCTACAAGAAGCGCTACGCCTACTACGACGAGAAGATGCGCGAGACGCTGCTCGAAGAGCAGATGCTGCTCCGCGAGATGGAGCAGGCGCTTTCTTCGGGGCAGTTTTGCGTGCACTACCAGCCGATTTACAGCATCAAGGCGGGACGTGCCGTCAGCGCCGAGGCGCTCGTGCGCTGGCGTCATCCGACGGCGGGCGTCATTCCGCCCGTGCGCTTCGTGCCGCTCTTCGAGCGCAACGGCTTCGTCGTGCGGCTCGACCGCTTCGCGTGGGAGGAGGTCTGTCGTATGCTCGCCGAGCGCATCCGCGAGGGACTTCCCGTCGTGCCGGTCTCCGTCAACGTCTCACGGCTGAATTTCTACGACAACGATTTCTGCGATACGGTCGTCGGCCTTCTGCAGAAGTACGGGCTTGATCCTTCGCTCCTGCGTCTGGAAATTACGGAGTCGGCTTATACGGACAATCCGGTGCAGCTTTTGAGCGTCCTGAAACGGCTGCACGACATCGGCCTCACGATTCTCATGGACGATTTTGGTAGCGGCTACAGCTCGCTCAATATGCTCAAGAACGTGACGGTCGATATTCTGAAGATCGACATGGGATTTGTGCAAAATCTCGAAGATTCTGAGCGCGCGCCCGCCATCTTGCGGCGTGTCGTCGAGATGGCGCACGATCTCAAGATGAGCGTCGTCGTCGAGGGCGTGGAGACGAAGGCGCAGATCGATTTCTTGTCGAGCATTGATTGCGACAAGATCCAAGGATATTATTTTGCAAAACCTATGGCGAGGGAGGATTTTACGGCACTCATAGAGAAAGAAGCAGGGAGGTGATAGCAGATGGCGAAGATCACGAAGGAAGCGTTCGGCGAGCTGAAGAACGGCAGGCTCATCACGCTTTATACGTTGGAGAACAGCGGCGGCATGAGGGTTCGCATCATGGACTACGGCGCGCGCGTGCAGTCGCTCATCGTGCCCGACAGAGAGGGCAAGAGCATCGACGTGGCGCTCGGCTACGATGATCTCAAAGGCTACGAGGCGGACGACAAGTATTTCGGCGCGATCGTCGGGCGCTCCGTGGGGCGCATCGCTTTCGGCGATTTGCCGATCGACGACGAGAAATACGTCTTAGAGTGCAACGAGGGCAGGAATCATCTGCACGGCGGCTCTTTGGGCGGCTACGACAAGAAGGTCTGGGCGGCGGAGGAAAAGGACGGGGCGCTTGTGCTTCGCTACCTGAGTCCTGCGGGCGAGGGCGGCTACCCGGGCGACTTGAAACTCGCCGTGACGTATGCGCTCTCCGAGAAGAACGAGTTCGTTATTTCCTATGAAGCGGAGGCGGACGGCGACACGATCTGCAATCCGTCGCATCATACGTATTTCAATCTCGAAGGCTTCAGCTCCGGCTCGGTGCTCGACCATAAGATCCGCATCTTCGCCGAGAAGTACACGCCGACGGACAACGAGCTGATTCCCGACGGGCGCATCCTGCTCGTCGAAGGGACGCCGCTCGACTTCCGCGAGATGAAGGAGATCGGCGCACGCATCGACGCGCCGTTCAGTCAGATGCGCTGGGCGGGCGGCTACGACCACAATTTCGTGCTCGACCAAACGCCCGCGGAAGAAGAGGCGAGGGAACTGGGTCTCGGCGAGGACGCCGCGTGCCCCGTCGACTACAAGAAGCTCCATAAGCTCGCCCACGCCTATGCTGAAAAGACGGGCATCCACATGCACGCTTACACGACGCAGCCCGGCGTGCAGTTCTACTCGGGCAACCATCTCGATGGCGTGCTCGCGGGCAAGGCGGGCGCGGCATTCGCTCCGCGCGCAGGCTTCACGCTCGAAGCGCAGGTCTTCCCCGACGCCGTGCATCATGCAAACTTCCCGCAGCCGCTCCTGCGCTCGGGCAAGAAGTGGCAGGCGCGGACGGTGTTCGCCTTTGGCTTGGCGTGACGCCTATAAGCGAGCCGTTTTGAGCAAGCGTCAAGAGCCGCGCATCCTTTGAGGCTGCGCGGCTTTTCGTTTGGGAGGGAAAGATACGATGCCGAAAAATATCGAGCGTGCGCTTCTCTATGTGAAACAGCCCGCGCTCTTTCGCCTGCGCCTCTTCGCCGACGGGCTTCTGATCGGCGTCCTCGTGGGCGCTGTCATCGCGCTCTATCACTGGCTCTTGGAAAGCGCCGATCATTTGCGTCCCGTGCTCTATGACTTCCTGCGCGATGCTTCGCCGCTCTGGACGGTCGGCTATGTTCTCGCTCTTCTTGCGCTTTCCGTCGTCGTTCGGTATCTCATGCAGCTCGACTCCATGGTCGGCGGCGGCGGCATCCCCGACCTCAAGGGCGTCCTGCGCGGCGACAGTCACTTGCGCTGGGCGCGCGTGCTCTTCGGCAAGTTCGCCAGCGTCGTGCTCGGCATCGGTGCGGGATTGTCGCTCGGGCGCGGCGGCCCGAGCGTGGAGATCGGCGCCTGTGTGGGGGCAGGCGTCAGCCGCACGGCCGGGCGTTCGCGTGCCGAGGAGCGCTTCCTTTTGACGGCGGGTGCTGGCGCAGGCTTCGCCGCCATCTTCAACGCGCCTTTGGCGAGTCTCGTCTTTTCCTTCGAAGAGCTGGCGAAGAACTTCTCGCCGCAGATGCTCATGGGCGTCCTTGGCTCTGCCATCGCCGCAGGCTTCGTGACGCAGGAGATCTTCGGCGTCGGTCCGATGTTCGCCGTCGGCTCCGTGCCCGCCGTGCCGCTCGGCGGCGCGTATCTGCTGCTCTTCTTGCTCGGCGTATTCTCGGGTGCGCTCGGCAGGCTCTTCAACCGCGTGCTCTGCCTCGCGCTCGACACCTGGGGGCGCTTCGTGCCTTCTCTCGGCTTTCGCACGGCGATTCCGTTCCTCGCGGCGGGCGTTCTCGGCTTCTTGCTGCCTGAGATCCTTTCGGGCGGCAACTTTCTCGTCAATCGCATGGTACAGGAGCCGCTCGTCTTCGGCGCGATCCTCGTCATCTTTCTCGGCAAGTTCCTCTTCACGGTATTCTGCTACGGCTCGGGCGTGCCGGGCGGCATCTTTCTGCCCGTCCTCGTCCTCGGTGCGCTTTCGGGTGCGCTCTTCTCTGCGGCGGCGGCCGCGCTCGGCGCTCTGCCCGCGGCGCTCTGCCCGACCTTCGTCGTCCTCGGCATGGCAGGCTTCTTCGCGGGAAGCATCAAGGCGCCGCTGACGGCGAGCCTCCTCATCATGGAGATCACCGGCTCTTTTGAGCACCTGCTCGCTGTCGTCTGCGTCGTCGCCTGCGCCGCGCTCGTCAACGATCTCACGGGTGGCAGACCCATCTACGACGAGCTTTACGAGCGTTCGCGCGGGCAGGGCGCGAGAGGCTCGCGCCGCCGCGTCATGGCGGAGCTTTGCGTCGCAGCGGGAAGCGCGATGGAGGGGCGATGCGTCTCGGCGATCGACTGGGGAGCGCACGGTCACGTCATGAATGTGCGGCGCGGCACGATCGAGCTTCTGCCGCAGGGCAGCCTCATGCTCAAGGCGGGCGACATGATCTATGTGCTGACCGAGGAAGGCGAGCTTGGAGCGCTGGAAAGAGCAGCAGGGGAGGCAAGCGGCGGCTTTTTGCGCGACTGACGGAGATGTGCTTCTGCGTGTAGCATTTCGACGCTGCACGCGTTTTTTTGACTATACAAAAGAAGACGAATCGCGTAGAATAGAGTGTATGCGGCGGGCAGAGACGCAGGCGACTTTTTGGCAGTCGTCAGAAATGTTCTTGACAAGCCGCCTGTACTGTGATAACATGCAAATCATATAAATTTGGTATGAATTTTGCTGCTGCGAAAGCAGCAGTCACAAGGATGTGATTTTATGAGCATGATAAGGCTTGCTGCCATCAAGAAAAGCTACAAGAGCGCGGCGGGCGAAGTCACGGCGCTAAAGGGCGTCGACCTCGAAATCGAGCGCGGCGAGATCTATGGCATCATCGGCCTTTCGGGCGCGGGCAAGTCGACCTTGATCCGCTGCATCAACATGCTGGAGCGGCCGACCGAGGGCAAGGTCATCGTCGACGGCAAGGATCTGACCGCGCTCAGCGAGGCCGAGCTTCGCGAGGAGCGCAAGGGCATCGGCATGATCTTCCAGCACTTCAACCTGCTGTCCTCGGCGACCGTCTACGACAACGTCGCCTTCCCCCTGCGCCTTTCCGGTACGGATGAGAAGCAGATCCGCACGAAGGTCGAGCCGCTCCTCGCGCTCGTCGGACTCGCCGACAAGGCGCAGCAGTACCCGGCGCAGCTCTCGGGCGGGCAGAAGCAGCGCG
>ERZ772957.2453-NODE-2453-length-10729-cov-10.074293_pt1 | contig 10729 bp, 10 predicted proteins | sample MGYA00580682_ERZ772957 | MGnify/ENA primary metagenome ERZ772957 (study PRJEB29015, sample SAMEA2737921) | human oral metagenome | biome: human oral; feature: human-associated habitat; material: dental | place: China | collected 2025 ...
CACCGAAGCCCGTGCTCTGCGACTGCTGCAGCGCATACTGCGGATGATCGGGGAGACCCACATAGTAGACATCCGTGACCATGGGCAGTGTGCGTAGCCACTGGGCGATGGTGAGCGCACTCTCCGCTTGACGCTCGACGCGCACGCCGAGTGTCTTCAGGCTACGCAGCATGAGCCACGAGTCCATCGGGGAGAGGTTCGGACCCTCGGATTTTACGAGAAGTTCGATTTCCTTTGCGAGTTCGGATTCCGCGTCCTGCACAGCGAGGACGCCGCAGATCACATCGTTGTGCCCGCAGAGATACTTCGTGGCGCTCTCGAGGACGATGTCTGCGCCGAGGGTGAGCGGCTTTTGGAAATGCGGTGAAAGGAAGGTATTATCTACAACGAGGAGGGCGTCATGCGCGTGTGCAGTCTCTGCGAGCGCACGGATGTCGGTGACGAACATCATGGGGTTCGAGGGAGTTTCAATGAAGACAATCTTCGTCTCTTTCCGCATTCTTTCCCGAACGAGCGCGGTGTCGCGCATATCGATGTACTCGAAGTCGATGCCATAGCGGTTGTAGATGTCGTTTGCGAGTCGCACCGTGCCGCCGTAGAGATCTTCGGGCAGGAGTACATGGTCGCCCACCTTGCAGAGCGCAAAGACGAGGTTGACCGCCGCCATGCCAGAGGAGAGCGCCCATGCACGCCCGCCCCCTTCGAGAAGGGCGATCGCGCGCTCAAAATCGCAGCGCGTCGGGTTGGCGACACGCCCGTAGTCGTAGCCCGTGCTCTCACGGAATGCTGGATGGCGGAATGTTGCGGACAAATAGACGGGCGTAGTGAGTGCCCCCGTCGCATCATACGCGTGACAGCCATGTACCTCGGCAGAGAAATCCTTCATAAATATGTCCTCCCTCAAAATAATATCCTCTGTTTGGTTTCCATTATACGCGCCCGTTCCATTCTATGTCAACAAGAAAATATATAAAACATACTTGACAAGAATGTTATTTCCGTGTATGATGTCCACACGATCAAATAAAACATATAAACTAACAATGTTTTGGAGGGCGGAGTATAACATGGCAACAGCAAAAAAACAACTGGTACTGAATGCGATGGATCGGAAAGAAGTAGAGCGTGTACCCGCAGGCTTCTGGTTTCATTTTCTCGAGGATGAGATTCATGCGGATGCCTACACGCATCCGGAGCTGGAGCAGAGGGTGCTGGATGGTGAGATTCGCTACATCGAGGAGGGGCAGCCCGACTTCGTGAAGATCATGACGGACGGCTTCTTCTCCTATCCGAACCCCGTCGTACAGAAGGCACGTACGGCTGCGGAGCTTGCAAAGGTGCAGCCGCTTCCCGATGATCATCCCTTCTTTACGCGGCAGGTCGCCTATGCAAAGGAGATCACGCGGCGTTACGGCAGCGAAATCGCGACATTCTACAATCTCTTCTGCGCGGGCACGACGATCAAGTTCATGCAGCCGGGCACGCTTGCGGAGGATGAGGCATTCCTCGCACAGCTTGTGCGTGAGGATAAGGCGGCAGTGCGGGCGGCGTTCGATGTGATCTCTGCGGATCTGGCGAAACTCGCCCACCGCGTCATTACGGAGGCGGGCGTGACGGGCATCTACTTCAGCCTACAGAACCTCGTCGGCGAGGGGGCAGATCGTGCGGTCTATGAGGAGGTCTTTGCACCGGGGGAACGGGAGATCCTGCGCGTCGCGAACGCTGCAAGCCCCTACAATATCCTCCACATCTGTGGCTATGCAGGACACCGCAACGAGCTCGACTGGTATAGAGACTACGATGCCAAGACGATCAACTGGGCGGCGGTTGTCGAGGGAATACCGCTTGCCGAGGGACGCAGGATTTTCCCGCAGCACGCGCTGCTTGGAGGATTCGGCAATCTGCCCGAGGACGTACTCTATCGTGGCACGCGTGTGGAGATCGAGGCGGAGACCGAGCGTATCCTCGCGGCGGCGGGGCGCACGGGTGTCCTGCTCGGTGCGGACTGCACCGTTCCGCGCGACATTGATTGGAAGCATTTTGACTGGGTTCGCGGCGCGGCAGTCGCACGATAAAAGGAGAGAATAACATGAATTTCAAGAAAATCGGCAAGGCAGCACTCACGGGTCTCCTCGCGGCGGCGCTCGCAGCAGGGCTCGCCGGCTGCGGCAAGGACAGCGCAGACGGGGCAAAGTCCGCAGACGGAAAGAGAACCATCACAATCGCGCACACGAACTACTATGTGCCGTATGACTACGTGAACGAGCAGGGCGAGTCGGACGGCTTTGAGGTCGCCGTGATGAAGGAGGTAGCGAAGAAGCTGCCGCAGTATGAATTCAAGTTTGTACCGACCTCGGATGACGATCTCCTCATCGGTGTCGAGTCCGGCAAGTACAACGTTGGCACAAAGGGGATCTGGATCACAGAAGCGCGTAAGAAGAAGTATGTGTTCCCGAAGAACAACATCGGCGCGAGTGTGATCGGTCTTGCGATCCGCAAGGATACGGCAAATGAGATCAAGGATCTGCCGTCCTTTGCGAAGTTCAGCGGCAAGCTCGTCCCGATTGCGCCGCAGGATGCGCGCTACATGGTTATCGACACCTACAATAAAGAAAACCCCGACAACCAGATCAAGCTGACCTCATCCGAGTCCTTCCAGAATGCGGATGCCTACAGCTGGGTCATGGAGGGGCGCTACGACGGCTATCTTGAGGTCGAACTGAGCTACAAGAACAACATCGAGAAGGAGGATGCGCCCTATCATGCGTTCAGCGACAAGCTGACGTACATCCGCTACAAGGGGATTCCGACCTATCCGATCTTCAACAAGAAGGAACAGGCTTTTGCGGATGAATATGACAAAGCGATCGAGGAGCTGCGTGCCGAGGGCAAGATTGCGGAGCTTGAGCAGAAATATTTCGGGGAGAGCCTGACGGCATATCTGAACTGATGAAAGGAGCCACACGGGATGGAAACACGGGCATTTGACATAGGGATGATCGCGCAGGTGCTGCCCGACCTCCTCGCATATCTCGATGTGACCCTCCTCGTGGCGCTCGTCAGCATCGCACTCGGATCTCTCCTCGGGGGACTTCTTGCGTGGGCAAATCTCGGCGGCAGCGCGCTGCTTCGGTGGTCTGCTCTCGCGTATGTGTACGTCATGCGCTGCACGCCATCGATTGTTCTGTTGTTCATCGTATTCTATGGCCTGCCGAAGATCACGGAGGCGGCAGTTCGGTACGACATGAATGACCTGCACCGTGCGGTCTTTGCCATCATCACATTTACGCTGCTCTTTGGCGCGTATATCTCGGAGGTATTCCGCGCGGCGTACTCAGCTGTTCCGCGCGGGCAGTACGAGGCGGCGGTGAGTGCGGGGCTGACACCGTTTCAGGCATTTCGGCACGTGATCCTAGGACAGGCGGCACTCGTGGCACTGCCGAACTTCGGCAATGCGACGATCAATCTGCTGAAGGAGGGGTCTCTCGCCTATACAATCGGTCTGATTGATATGATCGGCAAGGGCAATCTCATCATCGCACAGAATTTCGGAGCATACGGGATAGAGGTCTACCTCGCCGCGCTGCTCATCTACTGGGTGCTTGTGCTGCTGCTGGAGCAGGTCTTTGCTCTGGTGGAAAATCACCTTGATGTCGGTACCGGTCTGCGTGCCGCCGATACGAAGGAAGCGACAGGGAGAGGAGGGGATACCGTTGGAACTGGATCTTGACTTTATGCAGGAAACCTTCCTGCTCGTGTGGCAGGGCGCGGGCGTGACGCTCGCGCTGACCGCACTTTCCCTCATCCTCGCCGCACCCATAGCGTTCTACTTTGCCGTCCTGCGTGTGCGCGGGCGGCGCGTCGGCGGGACGATCGCACGCTTCTATGTCTCCTTTGTACGCGGTACGCCGCTGATCCTGCAAATTCTCCTGCTCTACAGTCTCCTACCGAGCCTTGTCAATGCCGCAGTAAAGGATTTGGGGCTGACGATCAACGTATTTGAGGCAGTCGATCCGTTTTACTATGCGGTCTTGATCTTTACGCTGAATACGATTGCTCTCCTCACCGAGGCCTTTCGCGCGGCGCTGCTTGCGATCCCGAAGGGACAGCTTGAAGCGGGACTTGCGAGTGGGCTGAGCGCATTTCAGACCTATCTGCACGTTATCATCCCGCAGGCACTTGTCGTGGCACTGCCAAGCATCTGCAATATCACGGTCAATCTCATCAAGGGAACGTCACTCGCGTTCCTTATGACGGTCAAGGACATCATGGCGGTCGGCAAGATCGCTGCGTCCTATGGCTACAACTACATCGAGGCATATCTCGATGTGTTCATCGTCTATCTCGTGCTCTGCACCATCGTTCAGCTCCTCTTTACAGCGGCAGAACGGCGTGTCGGGGCGTTCCGAAGTCTCTAGGAGGTGGAGTATGTTATTCGGGGTTCAGAACGTACGCAAAAATTTTGAGCAGACCGAAGTGCTGAAGGATGTCAGTCTGGCGGTGAACAAGGGGGATGTCGTCGTTATCCTTGGGCCCAGCGGCTCTGGAAAGACCACCTTCCTGCGCTGCCTCAACTTCCTCGAGCGCGCTGACGGCGGCACGATGGACTTTCACGGGACACAGCTCTCTCTTGCGGAGGCGAGTGACCGTGAAATTGCAGACGTGCGAAAAAAGACGGCATTCGTCTTTCAGAACTACAACCTCTTTGCGAACAAGACCGCGCTCGAGAATGTGACGCTCGGACTGACCGTCGGGCGCGGCATCGCAAAGGACGAGGCGCATGAGATCGCAAGGGAGGCGCTGCGGCGCGTCGGTATGGAGGCGCGTGCGGACTACTATCCCGCGCAACTCTCGGGTGGGCAGCAGCAGCGTGTCGGCATTGCGCGCGCGATTGCAGCAAAACCCGATGTCATCCTTTTCGATGAGCCCACCTCGGCTCTCGATCCCGAACTCGTGGGCGAGGTCCTGCAGGTTATGAAGACACTCGCCGATGAGGGTACGACAATGATCGTCGTCACCCACGAGATGAAGTTTGCACAGGAGGTTGCGACCCACGTTGTCTTTATGTCGGACGGTGTCATCGTCGAGGAGGGCAGTGCGAAGGAGATCTTCACCGCTCCGCGCGAGGAGCGCACGCGCCGCTTCCTCCGCCGTATTCTCCCCGAGGAGTACGAGCCGGCGGCACTGATCTGAGCGACATCACGATGAAACATAAAATGGCGGCAGTCCGTGAGGTTTTCCTCGCGGGCTGCCGCCGTTTGCGTGCAGTGATTCCTATTAAGGAAGCACTGCTCCGTGGTTCCGCCATGAACACATCCATACACAAGCAGTGCTTATGCCGTTCAAATCGCCCCTTCCACAGCGAAGCGGTGGAGGGGTGGCAGCAGCTTATGTGTATGGATATCGATCAAAGGTCGATTCTTAAATAATGTTTGACGGTGGAGAGCCGAATGTAGTACATTGTGAACAAAGGTGGATGAGGGTATGCTGGATTATATCATTGCAAGGACAAATCGCTTCTTGGAACAGATGCCAAAGAGTAAGCGAAAGAAAAAAGGGCAATTTTTTACATCCGTTGAGACGGCTCGGTTTATGGCGGAGATGTTTGACTTGTCTGCGATTCCGGAGGAGCTTCACGTTTTAGATCCGGGGGCAGGGAGCGGGATATTGGCTGCCGCCTTGTTGGAACGTCTGGCGCAGGAGCGTAACGTGCAGAAGATTTTTCTTGTCTGCTATGAAACAGATTCTGAAGTGCTGCATGTTTTGCAAGAAAATTTATCTCATATCGCTGACCTGATGGGGGGAAAATTGGCGTATGAAATTCGTAAAGAAGATTATATCCTGTCTCAGCAGGATGATTTTAACGAGACCATGTTTGCTGACGGGAACGCACAAAAATATGATCTGATTATCGGCAATCCGCCATATCTTCGTGTATCCCGCACACATCCTGCAGCCCTTGCGATGCCTGACGTTGTGCATGGGTCACCAAATCTGTATTTCCTCTTTGCTGCGATGTCCCTTTTTAATTTGAAATTGGATGGGGAACTGGTCTATATCATTCCGCGAAGCTGGACTTCGGGGCTGTATTTTACTGCTTTTCGGCATTATTTTCTTGGGCAGGGAAAAATTACTCAAATACATATATTTGTCAGCAGGGATGAGGTGTTTTCGCGTGAGCAGGTTCTTCAGGAAACAATTATTATCAAAGTGAAGAGAACGGATACCATGCCGCGAGAAGTTAAAATTACGTCGAGCTACGGAAATATGACAAGATTTTGTGATGTTGCAAAAATTGATGTCCCATACACTTCTGTTGTGAAGGGCGATAAACTTTATGTATATCTTCCAACTTGTTCGGATGAAATTAATGTACTGGATAAAATTAATACCTATCAACATACATTTCCGCAAGAAGGTATTCGCATGAGGACGGGTATCGTTGTTGATTTCAGACAGCGGGAAGACTTGCGCGAAACTGCCGATGTACATCATGTCCCCTTGTTTTATAGTCAGCATATAAAAGACGGGCGGGTTCACCATGATCCATCGGGGAAGGAATTTGATTGGATTGCAGATGAAAAAAAATCACTCATCCAAAAGAATCAAAACTATGTTTTTTGTAAACGGTTTACGTCAAAAGAAGAGAAGAGACGATTGCAATGTGGGATTTACAACCCCAAAGAGTTTGAACAATATTCATTTATCGCAACACAAAATAAGATTAACTATGTTGAGCGCGTTGATGGCAAGGAGATGGATTTGGATACAACGTATGGGATTTATGCTCTGCTGAACTCGACTCTGTTTGATATGTACTATCGGATTTTGAATGGAAGCACGCAGGTCAATAGTACGGAGATCAATACGATCCCGATTCCCCCCATGAAGATGATTGAAGAAATAGGAAATCAATTAAGAGCGTCAAACGATCTGTCGACGGACAACTGTGATCGTATTGTTATGGAGGTAGCGTATGCGTAAAATGGATCAGGCACGAAAAATATTGAAAGAACTTGGAATGCCCCAAGCCCAGCTTGCAGATATTTGTTGTCTTATACTTTTGGCGATGTGCGGGCTGAAACCTCGTACATTATGGAGTGAGGCAACAAACGAATGGATTCGGATACACGATGTGATTGCGTTTGCAAATCAATATTATAAGACCACTTATGCAGAAAATAGCCGCGAGACATTTCGCAAACAGGGAATGCACCACTTTCGGAATGCGGCATTGATTGAGGACAACGGAGCGGCTACGAACAGTCCGAATTACCGTTACCGTATTACAGGAGAGATGTTGGAATTATTAAGAGTGTACGGAACAAAAACATGGAGGAATGAGCTTACTGAATTTCTGAAACGTCATGAAAAGTTGATGGATCTGTATGCTTCAAAGAAGAAGATGCAGATGATGTCGGTTAAAATCAATCATGCCGATTACAGCTTTTCGCCGGGAAAACATAACCAACTGCAAAAAGCTATTATCGAGGAGTTTGCACCGCGTTTTTCTCCTGAGGCAGAGTGTTTATACGTGGGAGATACAACGAAAAAAGATCTTGTAAAGAATATGGAGCGGCTTCACTCATTGGGGTTTGAAATAACAAAGCATGATAAAATGCCGGATGTTGTTCTGTACCGAGAAAATGTGAACTGGATCTATTTTGTCGAAGCGGTTACATCGGTTGGTGCGATGACCCCAAAACGGGTTATCGAAATCAATAAAATGACCCAAAGTGTTACAGCAGGGAAAATCTTTGTGACAGCGTTTCCCGATTTATCTACATACAAGGTTTTCTCAGGGGAGCTTGCATGGGAAACAGAGGTATGGATTGCAGAGATGCCGGATCATATGATTCATTTGAATGGAGATAAATTTTTAGGTCCGAGATGAGAGCGGGGCATGTCAAGGAAGCACTGATCAATTCAGCTTGCATCTCTTGGCGTGTTTTTTGCACGAACTGTGCCCTCGATTCTCCATCGTGAATTGTGCTATGAGAGATGCCCACGTGTAGGTAATCGAGCAGTCGGCATAAAGAGAATGTAAAAGGGACGTATCGTCGCCCCCTTGTTATGGCTCTATGGCATTACGGCGTAAAGATATGACCGCAGCGCATACAGATAAAGCGCTTTTCCCACGCCGCGACTTTTTTGTGGTATGCCTCCATCTCACGCGCATATTCCTCTTTGCTTGCGCGATTGGCATCGTTCGTATTTCTGCGGTCGCTCCAGAGTTTCCAGATGATGAGGGCGGCGACCAACCATGCGAGCAGATTGCCCATGCCGGCAAGCCCGGAAATGCGGTAGGCGACAAACTCCAGGATGAACGCCACAATCGGCATCAGGCAGCCGAAGGCAAGACATCCATGGGTCATTGTATTGTGTTCGCGCTGCGACAGCGTCGGCTCCTGCGGCGGTGTGATCTCACGTGCGAGATCCGTCACGGTGTAGGTCGGGCGCGTGACATTGCCGTATACGGCAGTTCGCCCCGTTTCCTCCGTCTTGGTCGATCCGTCCGAATAGGTGGTGGTCGTCGTTTCCACATCGTAGCCGACGATCTCCCGATGGGTTGCCGTCCCCGTCGCGTGTCCCCGCTTGTAGACGAGCGGCACAGATGCCGTGTTGTCACTGCCGCAGTGCGGGCAGGTCAGATGATTGCTTTCCATAGATGCCCCTTCCCTGTTTGTACAAAAATGCTGTCCATGTATTATAGCATACAATGTAGATGTCCTGCTGCAATAACAAACGGGTCTGCTTGAAAGATTTCTCCAAGCAGACCCGCTCTTTCGCTTGTCTAACGTCCGCGTGTACAGCCGCAGCCGCCACGTCCCGCATATCCGCGTTCGCCGCGTGCCGGGGCACGGTCGCCGTCCCAGCAGTAACCTGAACCATCGCCGTAGCAGTATGCCGTGTTCTGACGCTGCGGCAGTTCGCACACGCCGTCTTCACAGCCATAGGCGATTGCCTGTGCACCTGTAGCGAGGATGAGCCCCGCAAATAGTCCCGCAATGATCTTTTTCATAACCATTTCCTCCCAAAATACAATAGTATGTTTACATTTATTCTATCATATTTGTCAATGCAAAGCAAATTATAATTGACATATGCCGAAAACTTTGATAAGATTATAACTGTCATATGACAGAAATGGAGGAGTTATGCCGCGACCAAAGAGATGCCGGCGCATCGGCGTTTATCCCGATTTTTGGAGTTTTGCGCCGGAGGATGCGGAGGAGGAGACGGAGGAGTCCGTTGTCCTCCAACTGGATGAGCTTGAGACGATCCGACAGATCGACTACGGGCGGCAGACGCAGGAGGAATGTGCCGCCGCGATGGGCGTGTCCCGCGCGACGGTGACGAGTATCTATGAGGCGGCACGCTACAAGCTCGCGGAGGCAATCATCTGCGGGAAGCGCATCCGCATTGCAGGCGGCGCGTATCGGATCGAGAACCCGATTGTGCCGGAGATTCAGGACAAAGGAGAGTATATGATGAGAATCGCAGTACCCTATGAAAATGAGACGATTGAGCAGCACTTCGGCAGGGCAAAACAGTTTAAGTTCTATGATGTCGAGAACGGCACGGTACAGTCCTCGGAGGTTGTGGACACGGTCGGTGAGGGGCATGGCGCACTCGCGAGTTTCCTCCACAGTGCGAAAGCGGACGTTGTGATCTGCGGCGGCATCGGCGCGGGCGCACAGACGGCTCTCGCGGAGGCGGGCATTGAACTCGTATCCGGCGTGAAGGGGAATGCGGATGAATGTGTCACACAGCATCTCGCAGGGACGCTTGAGCGCAGCGCAGATGAGGGCAAGTGTACGCATCGCCACCAGCATCAGCACGGCAAGGATCATGCGCACGGGCATGGCTGCGGTCATGAGGAGCATGAGCATGGTCACGGCTGTGGACACGGCACACATGAGGGACATGAGGGGCACGAAGGTCATAAAGGGCATGGTCCTCATGGCGGACACGGCGCACACTGAGCTTACACAATGGAAAGCACCGCTTCGGCGGTGTTTTTTTGTTGGAATAAACATAGTTAAAAATTATATATAAAATATAATTATGAACTATACTGTTATAAAATACAAAAACACACTAGAATTGATTTCTGAAGAAAATATGAATAGGCATATTCTCAATAGCTTGATATAATTGAGAATATAGATGAGAACGAATATGTATACCTATAAGATTCCTATATAAGAATGTAAACATGAATTTGGTTCATAATTATTTTTTATGATTTTTGCAAAAACCCTTGATTTTTTGGAAGACCTGTTATATTATATACATGAATCAAACAGCAAAGATATTCACGTTAATATATAGGAGTGTATTCTTATGGGAAACGATATTGCAGTGATCTACTCCTCGCGTACGGGGAATACGAAAAAGGTCGCGGAGCGTCTGGCGGAAGCACTCGACGCATCCTGCCACAGTGTCAAGGACACGTCGGCAGTGCCAGAGAGTGCAACGCTCTGTGTTGGTACATGGATCGACCGTGGAACGGCGGATGCTGCGGCGAAGAAGTACATTGAGAGCCTGCGCGGGCGGCGCGTGTTCATCTATGGCACGCTTGGAGCAGAGCCGGACTCGGAGCACTGCGCGAAGTGCATCGAAAATATCCGTACACTGTTCGATGCGTCGAATGAGATCCTGGGCGCGATCCTCGTGCAGGGCGCGATCGACCCGATGCTCATCGAGATGTTCAAGAGTATGCCGA
>ERZ772957.2454-NODE-2454-length-10729-cov-7.190182_pt1 | contig 10729 bp, 3 predicted proteins | sample MGYA00580682_ERZ772957 | MGnify/ENA primary metagenome ERZ772957 (study PRJEB29015, sample SAMEA2737921) | human oral metagenome | biome: human oral; feature: human-associated habitat; material: dental | place: China | collected 2025 ...
TGGGCAACATCAGCACGAGCGGCTCTATGAGCGGCAAAGGCAAAGGCATCGTGAACCTCGGACTCAATACCGCAGACTCCTCGTGGACGGGAGACTATGCGGAGAGCAACGACGGCACGGTCAACCTCTGGATGGGCAGCAATGCAACGTGGACAGGAAAAACGGGAGCAAATTCCAACCTGAACATGAACCTGCTTTACACCGGCTCTCTCTGGAAACTCACGGGCACAAGCCATGTAAAGAATCTTGCAGCATCTTCCAGCGAGGGACGCAATGTCTTTGATATGAGAGGAACGGCTGCGACAGACAAACTCAATATCGACCAGTTCGGCGGCAAGGGCTATTTCCTCTATGGAAACACGGTCACGACAACGCATGATGCGGACACGGATACCGACGTGAAGCACGTCACCGTGAACGGCGCCGACGTACATGTCAAGAAGGCGGAAAGAGGCAGTGAGATCACACTGCATACCGCCTCGAACGGGAAATGGGACTGGACGATCTCCGCAGGAGCGGTTGAGAAGAACCTCACCTCGCGTGTCGTCAAGATGCTTGCGAACAAGCTCTACTATGAGGGCGCCATCACAAAGGAGGACAATCTCGCCCTGAAAGTCAAAGTTGGCGAGGGGCTTACGACATCCTCCGCCGCCCGCACCTTTACAAAGGCGGACGGGCTGACCTTTAACAAGACGACGGGACAGGCGGACTATGTCTATACGCCCGTTCCCGAGCCTCTGCCGTCGACGGAGATCAAGAAGACGAAGACCCTGACGAAGGACTTTGTGGCGAGCGCGACGGAAGCACATTCGAAGGACGACGGAGGAAATCCGATCGTCTCCGCCCTCTACGCAGGCTCCTCCGCCTATACCAAGGCGAATCCGATGATCGTTGACATGAACGGCCATGCGCTGCGCGTCGAGGCGGCGAGCAGCGACCGCATTGCGCGCGCCATCAATCTCACGCCCAATGCTGCCGTGGAGATCAAAAACGCTGCGAAAAAGACGTTGACGATCAAGGCGACGAACAGCAGCTCGCGTGCCGCCACGGCGATTTATACTGGCTCGAACGCTTCGCTCAAGATCAAAGGCCCTGTTGTCATCGAAGAGGTTAGCGCGGACAATCCAAGCGTATCGGGCATCACGACAGGCGGCACGATCGGTCAGACGAGCGATGTTGAGATCGATGGCGATCTGACAGTCAAGAAGATCGAGGGCAGGACGACGGGAGATGCCGGAGACGGGCGCAATCTGTCCGCTCTTCATGCCTTGAACGGCAAGTCCACAATCACGGTGACGGGCAATGCCGACATTCAAAACGTCAAGGGCAGCGTCATCCGCGTCGCCGGCTCCACGGGCTATGAGGCAGGCGGCACAGTGAGCATCGGCGGCGGCATTCTCTCGGCTGCGCCGGATGCGGACAAGTCGAAGCAGTATCGCGTTGTCAGCCAGACGAGCGGCAAGGTCAATATCAACATGAACGGCGCTGTCGCAGGGACAAGGAAGACCGTTCTCGAGGGCGATATGTATGCGGTCAGTTCTTACGGAAAGAGAAGCGTCGAATACGGCGGCGGAAGTTTGGTCGACTATAACAACGAAGCTGCGACGAATGTCGCCTTGACGACATCGGATTCCTCGTGGCATGGCGCACATATCTACGAAGAAAGTTCGACGAAGCCGAACAGCGGCGGCTTCTCCGCCCTCAAGGCAGCAGATTTCAAACTCTGGCTGCAAAACGGCGCGCAGTGGACGAACGAGCAGCTATCAAGTGCACCTGAGACATGGAAGGGCAGCCGCGTGACCAGGCTCACGGGCGGCAGCGATACGGCTCACGCAGGCGTCATCTTCCAGAAAGATGCGAAAGACATCACGATCGACAACTACAGCGGTCACACGAAGGTGTTCTATCGCCATACAGTGAGCGGCGATACGCCGACGGTACAGGGCGGCGTCGTTTCCATCAGCAAGGCGGCGGCGGGCAGCGAGATCACGCTCGTTACGGACAAGAACGATCTCGATCTTGCATCTCCCGGCAAGCGAAAGAGGAATCTCGTCAACGCGACGCTCAACGCGCTCGCGGGCAAGCTCCAATACGCAGCCTACAAGTCGGGCGAAAGGCATCTCAGCGGCAAGGCTGTCATCGCCGACGGTCTTACAGCATCGAGCGCCAGCCTGCGCATGGAGAACATCACCTTTGACAGCAGCACGGGACAGGGGCGTTACAACTACACGCCGCTGCCCTACAATCAGATTGTCACGAGCTTCACGACGCCCGTCACGGGTGACGCATCGACCGATGCCGCTTACTTTGCGGGAGGCGTCCTCGACGACGACGGAAGCTACAGCTTCACACTCGACACGACGATCACGGGCACGAACGGCGTCAAGGGTTCGTCTGCCCATAAGATCGACGCTGCCACCGCAGCGGGCAAGACGCTCACGATCAGGACGAGCGGCGCGGCTCTTGACGCGGGCGCGGGAAGCAATATTGCGCTCGGCGGAGGCAAGACCGTCATGGAGACGACGGGAACGCATGTCATCGACACGGCGGCCGGCTCGAAGACCGCGCTCAAGGGTGCATTCGATATCAAGGGCGCTGTGCGGAACGCAGGCGTGCTGACACTCGACGACAAGGAAGGTACGAGCCGCCTTGCCGGCGACATCGAAAACAGCGGCACGCTCTCCCTCAGTCTGAAGGGAGCGAACAGCACGTACACCGGCGCTGTCCGCGGCAGCGGCGCGAGCAGTCTTACGCTCGGAAGCGCGGCGCGGTGGACGAATACGGGAGCGAGCAAGCTCCGTGCATTCTCCGGCACGCAAGGCGGTATCGTCGATATGCGTTCGAGCGGCGACACGCGCATCGAGAGCTACAGCGGCAACAGTACATTCTGGTACGGGCATACGATCGCCGAGGGCGTCGATCGCGACGGCGAGAAAGCCAAAGTGCCGGCAATCAGCGGCGGCAAGCTCACAATCGCGTCGGCAGCAGCGGGAAGCGAGATTCATCTGCGCACAGACAATGCCGGCTACAACTTCGATTCAACGAAGGCGGTGGAAAAGAACCTTATCAGCGCCACCTTGAACGGTCTTGCGAACAAGCTCTACTATGAGAACTATGCTGCGCAGCCGTCGCATCTCAAGGCGTATGTCGAGATCGGCGAAGGACTGATCGACTCCGGCGCGCGCATCTCGAAGGAGATTACGACCTTCGGCAAGACGACGGAAGCAGCACACGGAAAAGATTTCCAAGGAAAGGATTTCAACACGGAAAACAAGCAGGGCGCCTACGTCTACACGCCGAGCTGGGATGTACCCGACACGCAGAAGACGACGGACTTCACGTCGGCGCTCACAGGTGATTGGAATGAAGCAGCGCAGACGGGCGCCGATCTCGTCTATGCCAAGGGCGGCGTCATTCATGGCGGCAAGTACGGCTTCACGAAGGATACAAAGATCCACCCGGCAGCGGGCAGCGGCATCACCAATGCAGCATCGAAGAAGGACATTGCCATCAAGGCGCAGGGCGCAAATCTCACCGTTGAAGCGGCAGATTGGGCGATCGAGGCGGCAAAGGATCATAAGATCGACCTCACAAGCGACAAGCGCGTTACGCTAAACGGCATGGGCGTTCTCTCTGCTGCGAGCGGCTCTGCAGTGAAAGTCGAAGCTGCAGGATTGACGCTCAGCGGCGTGCTGCAAAACGACGGCGGCAAGGTGACGCTCAACGGCGGCAATGCCAAGAGCACGTTCTCGGGCAATCTCTCGCAGAGTGGCGGTGGCAGCCTGCTGATGCACATGAAGGGCGCAGGCTCCTCGTTTGCCGGCAACGTCTTGAACCTCGGCGGCAGCGTCCGCATCGACCTGTCGGGCGACAACTCCTCGTTCCGTGGGATGATCAGCGGTCCTGCCGATACGGCGGACGTATCCGGCCTGCGTTCGGCAAAAACAGCGACGCCGGCTACGACGGAGTTGATTCTTGGCAAAGCGGCAAACGTGGAATTCACGGGAGCCTCCAAGGTCAAGACCTTGACGGTCGGAGAAAATTCCGTAGTCAAGGCGCCGGACGGCAAAGAACTCAAGGTCGATACCTTGAACACGGGCAGCGGCTCGACAGTCATGGCGCAAACCGGCACTACGCTCACGGCCGGCGCACTCGCTGCAAACGGCAGCCTGAAGCTGGCAGCCGACGGCAATATCCGAACGGACAAGCTCACGATGTCGGGCGGCACGATCCAGAAGGTCGGCGGCGGTACGGCAGCCGTCAAAGAAGCCGAGGTCACGAAGGAAACGACACTCGACGCTGCGGCGACGGGTATGAGTTTTGACAAACTGTCCCTTGGCAATGCCATGCTGAAGAATACGGGCGCAGCCGACATCTCCGTCAAGAAACTCTCATCGAATACGGGCGGCAGGCTCTTCCTCGGCTCTGACGCCAAGGTGCAGGCGGAAGAAATCTCCGGCGACATCAATGTGCTCAAAGAGGCGAAGGTGCACAAGGACGGCACGGTCACGGCGAACAGCGGCAAGCTGACCTTCAAGAAGGTCGATGCCGCACAGGCAAACAAGCTCACACTGTCTGCCGTCGGCATGACCTTGGAAGACGCACGCACAGGCACGGCGGAAGAACAAAAAGCGAAGAAAGAGCGCAACCAGAATGCACTCCTCTCGTTCTACAAGCAGACCGTAAAGGCGGATGTCGCAAGCGACGGCATCGCCAAGGGCAACACCTATAAGGACGCCGAAGGCAAGGAACACCAAGGTTATCGCATCAAGAATCTCAATGTCAACTTGGCGACGATGGAATCCTTGACCGGATCGAGCGCTATGGCGTTCGGCAATATCCTGTTCGACTCTGCAGGCAATGCGGTATCCGTGGCAGAACAGCAGATCGGCTACGGCGACTATGAGACGATGGTCATGCAGAGCACGAAGGGCGCCATGACGTCCTCCATGATGGTCTGGAGAAATGAGATGAACGACCTCATGAAGCGCATGGGAGATCTTCGCCTCTCGCCTGAGGACACGGGGGCATGGGTGCATTTCTACCGTGGCAAGACATCAAGCGACAAGAACAAGGCAAGCTTCCGCATGAACTACACGACGATCCAAGCCGGCTATGACTGGAAGGCGGGCAAGGATTGGCGTGTCGGTGTCGCGGGCAGCTATATGAAGGGGAGCTCAAGCTATGCGACGGGAAGCGGCGATAACAAGGCGGGCAACTTCGCCGTCTATGGCACATGGACGGGCAGGAGCGGCGAATATGTCGATATCATCGCGAAGATCGGCCGCATGGCGAACGATTTCAGTGTGACAAACGAATGGGGCAACGTGACTGCCAAGGGCGACTACCACACTTGGGGAGAATCCGTCTCAGCTGAGTACGGCAGACGTTTCCACAGGGACAACGGCTACTATTTCGAGCCGCAGGTCGAAATGACATTCGGTCATATGAACGGCGTGAACTATGATATGACCTCGAACGGCTACGGCACGCTCCAAGTCGAGCAGAGCGGCCTGACGAGTGTCATCGGCCGTCTCGGCATCGCTATGGGGCAGGAGACGAAGCGCGGCACATGGTTCCTCAAGGCGTCGCTTTACCACGAGTTTGCAGGAGATATGGACACGACGTGGAAAGTCACGGGCAACCCGACAAAGTACACGAAGCAGGATGGCAAGGACACGTGGGTCGGCATTCAGCTCGGCGGCACGGTCAAGCTCAATGATAGGACGAGTCTCTACGGTGACTTCGAGAAGACCTTCGGAGGCGACATCAAGACGAATTGGCGCGTCGATGCAGGACTTCGTTGGAGTTTCTGAGGAAGCTGCCGAAAGGAAGGATGAAAGAAAGGAGGATGGCGCCGTCGTAGAAACGACATAAAGGAAAAAGAAGCGAAAAGCGGGGATTCAGCACGAAAAAGATTTCGTGCTGAATCCCTGTCATATCTTAGGAAGGAGCCGCACATAAGAGATACGAGCTTATGCGCGGTTCTCTTTTGTCCCGTCCAGATTCTTGACGCTGGATGTCCGTCTATGCTAGACTGAATCTGCCATGTTTTTCAAAATGAAGGAATTTTTCAGACGATAATGAATCAGGAGATTTTATGCTGGAACTGGTGAATATATCGAATGCAGGCTGCGATATAGAGAACTTGCTGCAAAATAAAACGGAAGCCCTCCATGAATTCATTCAGCGCTACGGACTCGATGGCATCGAATTCATGCTCTGTGCGCCGTGGGATCGAGCGATGTATCCGCTCGTATACATCAAGGGGGTGCATCTCCTTTTCTGGCCGTCGTGGCTGGATTTTTGGCGCGGGGATAAAGCTGCGCTCCTTGCAGAGTTCGGCACGGAGGAAAATATCCGCGCCTACTACGGCTCTCTTGATGTTGATGACTGGGTGGAAAGCTGGAAAGAGAATCTGCGCCAAGCGGCGACTTGTCGGCCGCAGTATCTCGTCTTTCATGTCGCGCACAATGTGACTTCGGAGATGTATACGCGCGAGTTCGCTCATACCGATGAAGAAGTCATCGAAGGGACAATCGAGCTTGTCAACGAGATTGCAGCTGAGATACCGCAGGGTGTGCGCCTGCTCTTTGAAAATCTCTGGTGGCCGGGATTGACATTTCAAAAGCCGCAGTTCGCACATGCGCTTTTGGAGCGCGTTTCCCATGCGGATGCGGGCTTCATGCTCGATGTCGGGCATCTGATGAATACGAATGCCGATCTCACGAGCGAAGAAGATGGTGCACGCTACGTGAAGGAGATTTATCGAAATCTTGGCGAACTTGGCAAGCGAATCTACGGCGTGCATCTTCATCAATCGCTTTCGGGAAGCTATACGAAGCGCATGATGCGGGAACATGCGGGCGAGCATCGCAGCCTGTCTTGGCAGGAAGCCATGGAATACGTCCTGCAGGTCGACCGCCATCAGCCGTTTCAGACGGATGCGGCGCGGCGCATTGTCGATCTCATCCGCCCCGACTATCTTGTGCACGAGTTCATACAGCGCTCGCGTACCGATTGGGAGGAGAAGCTGAAAGCACAGCAGAGAGCTTTGTGGAATACGATTTCATAGAAACTGAATGTGTCGGTGATTCCTTAAAGCTCAGAGGTGCATACATTCATACATTCTGATATTCCTACTTGACAAGAGCATTGTTCAATGCTACGCTATCTTTCAGGAATCGACAAAACTTCATACAGATTGGATCAGGTGTCGCAAGACTTAATAGGGAATCCGGTATATGCCGGAGCGGTCTCGCCACTGTAGCAGCGAGCCGGTCTGCACGAGAAAAATCTTTGTGTTTCTTGAGATGGTCACTGAGGAGTCAATCCTTGGGAAGGCGCAGACAGGTGATGAACTGAAGCCAGGAGAACTGCCTGATCGACAATCACCGTTTGACCTGCGAGCGATGGGAAGGAGATTTTCGGCAGCGTATTTGCCTTTGGGCAAAGCGGCTTTTGCGATGCCATTGTGATAGGAGTGTGCCCTTTCTGCTATGCAGGGAGGGCTTTTTTGTATGGGAATGGGAATGTGTGCTGTTCTCGGTATTTATCCGTCGGTAAAGCAGGGGCGGCGGCTGAATATAAATTTGTCTGTGGGCAGAATTTTAGGAGGAGATTGAAATGGGAAGAACAGGGTCGAGGAAGAAACTCGGCGCGACGTTGGCGGCGGCGCTTACGTTCGCTGCTTTGTATCCTGCGGGGGGGCAAGTGTTTGCCGCAGAAGCGGAGTCGACGCAGGACGCCGTATCGGAGCATTCGCTCGACGAGACGGTCGTCACAGCGACGCGCACGCCGGTGCAGGAGCTCAAGGCGAATGCAAATATCACGGTCATCACGGGAAAGGACATCGAAAAGCGCCACTATACGGATCTGACGCAGGCTCTGCGCGATGTCCCGGGCGTCACGGTCAATCAGTATGCGCCGGCTGGGTATAACAACAGCACGAAGTTCTATATCAATGGCTCAGAACATGTGGTTGTTCTCATTGATGGTGTGAAGCAGAATTATGTAGGTGGCTTTGCCGCGTCACTGACATCAGCGATGAAGGATCTCAGCGGCATTGATCGCATCGAGGTACTGCATGGATCGGCATCGACGCTCTATGGCTCGGATGCTAAGGGCGGCGTTATCAACATCATCACGAAGAAGGCGAAGAACGCGAAAGCGACGGTAGAGGCGGCTTACGGCAGCTTTGGCAAGCAGCTCTACAGCGTTGCTTACGAGGGCAGCGAGAATGGTCTTGATTGGCGGCTCAAGTATCAGAAAGACAAGAGCAACGACTTCAAAGACGGTCATGGCAATCAGGTGCCATCCATTTTGGATGCGGATTCCGTCAATGTGCATTTGGGAAAAGAATTGAGCAAGGCTTCGTATCTTAGTTTTGATTTCCGATCCTATCAAGATTCGGATCGATATCAAGCGCGTCATGAAATGGCATACCCTGCGAATAAGGGGGAATATGATCATTTCACGGGTAATTTGACGTGGGATAGCCAGATTGATGATACGACGAAGAATCGAATGAGTATTTCACGTAATAAGTATGATTACAATCTTCTTTCATTTGGTGCATGGTATCCGCCTACTGGAGACCCATATGACTTCAGTGTTTGGACATGGCGGATTAGTGATCAGTTTGATAAACGTTTAGGCGATCATCTTTTGACAATGGGATTTGACTTTACGAAAGATGATGTGATGATTACATCATCCTCACCTAGCATTGACACTAGCTTTTTGAACCGTTCGTTTTACTTACAAGATCAATGGAATATTTTGCCGACATTAAAATTGACAGCTGGAATGCGTTATGATAACAACTCTGTATTTGGCAGTCATACGAGTCCGAGCGTCAATTTGGGTTACGACATTAATCCGATGACACATGCATATATTTCTTATAGTGAGTATTTTATTACACCAACACCGTATGAACTTTACGGTAAGAGTCCATGGGGAAATCACGGAAATCCTAACCTTAAGCCAGAGTCGGGGAATACGCAGGAAATTGGGGTTGCGCACGATTTTGGCAAGGGACTCAGTCTTACCGCAAGTTACTTCAAACGGCATTCAAAAAATCGTGTTGATTATGATCGTGCAACCAGTAAGTATGTAAATCTAAGTAACGAGTATGCACATGGTTGTTCGCTGCAGCTTGCAAAGCGCTTTGATTCGCATGTGAGTGCACGTCTTGGTTATACGAACACACATGTCGATAAAGCAGAAGGACGAGCTGAAAATGTTAATGGTTACTTGCCGAAACACCAGTGGAATATTGGTGTAGACTATCGTAACCGTGCGTTTGATTCGTCCTTGTCAATACGAGGTGTTGTTGATCGTCCAGGACGTACGGTTAGGGGAGGAGCATATTTCCCTGCCGATAGCTACTGGATCGTTGATCTTGCGATGAATTACAAAATCATGAAAACGACGAAGGTTTACCTTAAGATCAATAATCTTTTTAACAAGTTCTATGCCGAGCATTCTGGTGTATCAGATAATCCTAGCACGGCTGGTCAGTGGTGGACTGCTCCGGGACGCAGCTTTGTTGTCGGTGTGGAGCATAGCTTCTAAGCGTTAAAACGCGTCAAGCATATACCTTCGTCTATTCATACCATCTGATTTATGGTATGGTAAACCACACAAAAAACGTCCAGTTCGTGGATGTTGTGCGCCGCCATTACATGAAACCAGCAATCCGTCTGCGCACGTTGGGTTTGACTTGGCAGCCACGTCGAGGGAAAAAGCGAACGAATCTATAAAAAAGGAGCATCTGCGCGGGAAAATCCCTGCAGATGCTCCTTTTTGTTTTGCGTTTACATTCCGCCGTTCTTCAATATACCGAAGAGCATGCCGAGCACGCCGGAGGCGGCGAGGATCGTGATGACGCCATATTTGTAGTGCATGGCGATCAGGGCGAAAGCGATGATGACGATGCTGCTCCATTCAGTCGCATCAAAGCTTGTGGGAAGACTCTCCGTGTTCCAGACGGCGAGCAGGATGAAGTCGATCGCCGCGCCGCAAATGAGAGCGATGACGGCGGGGCGCAGACCGTTCAGTATGCCGCGGATCGAGCCGATGTCGCCATACTTGAAGAAGAGTTTGGCGAGTGCAATGCCGAGGATTAGCGACGGGAAGGCGAAGCCCGCTGTCGCAGCGACGGCGCCCCAGGTGCCCGCGACCGTCATGCCTGCGAAGGTTGCGGCGTTGATGCCGATGGGACCAGGCGTCATCTGTGAGATCGTGAAGATGTCGATGAACTGCGCGAGTGTCAGCCAGCCGCGCTCATCGACGACGGCGGCTTGGATGAGCGGCATGGAAGCGTAGCCGCCGCCGACACAGAAGATGCTGACCTTGGCAAACTCGAAGAAGAGCTGAAGATATATCATGATCGCGCCCCCTCAGCCGAATTTCCTGTCCTGCATGAGGACGAGGCCGATGATGCCGTCGATGATGACAAGCAGCATGATGTTGACGTCGAAGAACACGTTGGCGACGAAGGTAGCGAGGACGATCGCCATGGGAAGCAGGAGGCGCGTCTTCGCCTGCTTGATGAAGAGGTCGATGGCGACCTTTAGGATGAGAGCTGTCGCGCCGCACTGCATGCCCTTCAAGGCGAGCTGCACCGTCGGATTGCTGGCAAAAGCATCGTAGCAGCGAGCGATGACAGAAAGCGTGATGAGGGGCGGCAGCACCGTCGCGAGGAGAGCCGTCAGGGCGCCTG
>ERZ772957.2462-NODE-2462-length-10697-cov-8.734542_pt1 | contig 10697 bp, 9 predicted proteins | sample MGYA00580682_ERZ772957 | MGnify/ENA primary metagenome ERZ772957 (study PRJEB29015, sample SAMEA2737921) | human oral metagenome | biome: human oral; feature: human-associated habitat; material: dental | place: China | collected 2025 ...
GCCTAAGTCTTCTTGCTTTTTATTGACTGCATACAGCATGATTTTCAAGTTCGAGTGACAATAAATGATGTGCTTGCTCGTTGATACATGTAGTTGTATGGAAGTAAATCCGCTTTGTTTATCAAGACTTAGACATTTTTACTTGATGCAATGGCAAGTTGTGTGGAACATAAAGCAGAAGAACATATTATCGACATTGAAGTTGAATTAAATAACCATTGACGAATAAATTAAATAACGTTATGAAGGAAAAACTAGACGCCTTTTTGGCAGAATTTAAGCAAGAAGCCGTGCTCGATGCAATTCAGATTAAATTATCGTCCAATCCAGCTCTGGGTATTACACGGAGTAAGGTTGGGGGAGTGTTCTATTTGCCCAAATCGACAGAAGTTCCAACCAACAGCAAAGGTGAACAACTGATGTTTTTGGCGCAGATAAACTGCGAAGAGTTGCCAGACAACTCCATCTATCCAAAGAAAGGGATTATGCAGTTTTGGATTTTTGGTGGCGATTATGACATGGGGAACGACTATGACAATCCATGCTCTGATGAAAACAAACGTGTTATTTATTATCCTGCGATAGAAGATCATTATGGTGCGGAAGAGTTGGCTGCCATTTATAATCCTCAGGATGACGAGGATGGTGAACTGATTACTCCAATCTGTACAGACAAGCCTTTATCCATGTCGTTCAAACTTGAAAAACAATGGCGATTGCCATCCGACTATCGCTTTGAGAAAGCCTTTATGGAAAAATGGAATGCTTGTTTCCCAGAAAAACGGATAGAAGAGCTTTGGCAACTAGATGACGACATTGCTGAACTTGTTTGTGAAATGCTGGATATCGAAGAGCATACTCAGATTGGTGGCTATGGGCATTTTACACAAAGCGACCCACGTATGTACGAGTCTTTGGCTGATTATACCGAGATGATATTTCAACTGGATTCGTATAGTGGCGATGAAGACTGTGAGATTATGTGGGGCGACTGTGGAGTAGGGAACTTCTTTGTGACGAAAGAGCAGCTGAAGAACCTTGACTTTGCGAATTGCTTGTATAATTGGGATTGTTGCTAATACATTTTTTTTGCGATATGCCTGTATGAATGAGAGAGAAGTCTTAGATTTGTTGTAGGATAAAGAAAGCCATTTATGTTGATACAACATGCATAAAATAGATTGGATTGAACTGTTTGTTTTCCGACTTAAATAGAAACATAAAGATGAAAGTTATCAGAGATTTTGGCGAATATTTCAAGTATTCGCTTCACGATGCACGCATAAATAAAATTGAGCATAGGCGAGGGAATATGGTATTGCATTTTAATTATATCTTTTCGTATGATGAAGGCGCAGAACAAACTCATAAGGCACAAATCATTTTTGAGCAGACAGACATTGATGATGTTCGTGTATTGGTGTTCAACGATAGGTGGTTAGATGATTTTCAAGGCGAATGTATCGATTTAGAAACATACCAAAGTAAGTATAAGGATAGTGAGTTTGAGGTTATTGACGAGAGTTATAACTGGGGAAAGGCTGTGTTTCAAGGTTGGCTTTGGACTGGGGGTGTGCCAGTATGCTGCATAATGGATATATGTTTTACGGGTAAGATGGTATATGTGATAGAGGAATAGGGAATTGTCTTATTTGCTATATGAGTAACCAGGAACGACGGTTATAATTGGGTACAAGCAAATTAAGGAGGTTTGCTCTTACCGAATAGTGCTACACTCAATTCATGGCTGTATTACTTCTGCAACGGGTATTCTCACACCTGGCTTATGGAAACAGTAGAAAATATTGTACGTACTATCATATTGAACGTCCCAATATAGCGTTGTTCTCCATCCCCCATTGTATAAGTCGTTTTTGTCTTTATTGTTTGTGTTGTGAAATTTGATTTGGGGAACTACAAAATGAGTTGAGTCTCTCCTGTCGTACGAGAAAAAGAAATTAAAATTTTGTACGACCTTAGATGGTAAGTCGTGAGTTTTGATACCAATGCTATCCAATGCATTGCGATATAAAGTTATAGTAATAACAGTAGAACCTCCCTTCGCCAGCACGACATCCCTTTCCCTTCTTGACAAGGTTTGACCTAATACAACATCAAATGAGCGTGTTTTATCCCTTATCCTTATATGTGAGTGATAACTATTCCAACCATGTACAATACTTATTGGCAACAACAAAGTATCAGAAGTTTCATTCTTTACAACATATTCGAACCGAATATACCTGCTACCACCTTTGGGAATGGGACAGTTACCCTTTATCATGCACAATGAATAGTTGTCAAACACCCTATACAGATATGCATCTAGCTGTGGTGTTGTTTTAGTGCAAGAAGTACTTAATAAGGATAAGCTTAAAAGACTGCTCGATATGATTTTCTCTATGAAGACAACTTGACTTTTTCTCTTTCCCATCTTTTGCGGCAGAATTAGTATAAATGCTAAATTGCTCCATCCAAGCCAACTGGCTGTTGTTGTTTAATAGACTTCTGTAATTCATCCCACATCTCTTCTTTCAAAGCAATGTTTCTCCTTGTAGCGTTGCTTATTAAAGAGCGATTGGCTTAGTGAGTTGGTAAGTTCCTGAGTTTTGAGTGTTCGAACGTTTCCTAACGATACGTTTGTTAGCTATTGGTTCGAGATTTTATGCGAAAGCCCCCACAAACACAGAAACTCACCAACTTATGAAGTTATAGATTAATGCTGTCGGCCTCTTTAACCTCTTCTTCGTCAAACCATTTCGATAGTTTGTCGTGAGCCTTTGTCTTCACGTCTTCGGGAATGTCGGTCCACACTTTGCGCAGCACGTAGAGCAAAACACCGAGGTCGTCGCCCAAGCCCGCAATGGGAATGGCGTCGGGGATGACGTCTAGCGGACTGATAAGGTAGCCAAGTGCGGCCACAATCATCGTCTTGTCTTTCAGCGAAACGGTGTCGCTTTGCAGCGTATAGTACAAAATAAGGGCAGCATACACCAGCTTTGCACCTGCACGCTTTGCTATTTTCGATATTTTCTCGATAAACCCGCTTTGCGTAAACTTATCTTTGTACGACATAAAGTCGGGTAAGTCTGTCTTTTGTTTTTCCATGTTGGCGATTGTTTTTGATTTAAAAAATAGTTAGGGTATCATGTAAACTTCCTTGGCAAGCATTTTAGCCGCCTTCGGTCAGCTTTTAAAATTCAACACATCTTCAATGTAACGTTCAATGCGTTCGTCGGCCATGCTTTTCAACCGATGTTTAATGCGCAACTTCGTGAGTAGCTTTACTAGTCCTGCCAGACAAAGACCAATGGCTAAGGCAACAAAGATGGCCCAGTTTCCGCCAGGCATGTCCTTTTGTGGAAAGGCCGAAAACACCACAACGGGCAAAACAATCATTACGCCCATAATGGTGTATTGTGTGCGCTGCGAACCAGCACTGTCTAGTATGGCCTGCTTGTCAAGCAGGTAATCGGCAATTTCTGTTTTCGTGAGATTGTATTGTTCGGGTTGGGGAAACCCAGGAAATTCGCTCTCGACACGTATCTTACTCGACACGCGTTGTTCGAAATCCATTAGTTCTATGTGCATAATCTGTTGACTATTAATGATAAAATGGCAACAAATCCTTAAAGCTTGCTCAACGAAATCTCGTCTAGCTCACTAAGGTATTTGCGCCTAAGTTTATAAAATTCAACCCATTCTTTGGTTTTGAGGTGCTTGCGCACATCGAAATCAAGGTTCCATTTGCCCGCCGACTCTAAGCGACCCATCATAAATCCTAGGGTGAGATGCTTTAAAGAAACGGCCGGTTGGTAGCGCGCCTGCGTATCTTTCTCGTCGCTAGCCACGTAGGTAACGAGGTTGGCGTTTTGCATATCGAAGAGCAACTGCTGCACAATGCGAACGGGTATGTTGGTTTCTAATTTCAGTTCTACGGCCGTATAGGCAGGTTTCCCTTCGTCGAAACGCTTGCATATCTTGCCCAATAGCAGCGCGCTAAGCATCATTCGGTAGCGATAGCTTAGGTCGTCCATCTGTCCCAATAAGTCGAAACTTTCCATGTTCTGACTCGTATAGCTCAATTCGGCACCAAAAAGGCATATGCTCCACGATATTTGTACCCACAGCATGAACAATGGGAGGGCTGCAAAAGAACCGTAGATGGCGTTGTACGACGAGAGGAAGATTTGCGAATGTATGTAGAACACCTGCAATATCTGCATGGCGATACCCGAAAGAATGCCTGGAAAGAAGGCGGCCGAGAAGTTCACTTTGGTGTTGGGCATAAAGATGAATAGGCAAACGAACACTGCCGACATCAGCACGTAGGGCATAACGGTGATGACAAGGCGCATCATGGGGCCTAACACCACGTACTCGTTGATGTCTTGCGCAAAAGTGGCCATAACGATAGACATACCCGAAGTTACCACAATGACGATGGGAACAAGGAAGAACATGGCCAAATAGTCGGTTATGGTGCGGAAAAGACTGCGCGGATGCTGAACTTGCCAAATGCTGTTGAAGGCTTTCTCAATGTTGCTGATAAGCATCAGCACGGTGAACAGCATGAATAAAAGGCCAATACCGAGAAACACGCCGCCTTTGGTGTGTACAAGATACGAGTTGACAAAGCCGATAATGGTCTCTGCTGCTTGTGGCTGGCTAGACAAAGCATCTCTAAACCACACCTCGATATATTTGGAAAAGCCAAAGCCGCGAGCAATGGCAAACACCACGGCCACGATGGGTACGATGGCCAAAACCGTGCTGTAAGTGAGCGCCGAGGCCAAATCGGTAACGCTACGGGTGGTGAAAAACTTCACCGTAACCACTAAACGTTTCAACACCATGAGGCATACGTAAGCCAATGGCGACACGTCTTCGCGCCGTATCTGCCACATTTCTACCTTAAAAAACGTGATGATGGTGTTTAATGACTTCTTCATAATGAAAAGCAAAAAAGAAAAAGAAAGCAGTGGCCCTATAAGCCGGGTTCTGTACTCTAATGCCTCGTGGGGCAAAAAAGTGCCTGCCATTTATCTAGACCGTGGGTCGCCCCAAGGCTCAAGCATTCTACCCTCCATCGTAAACATGTTTCAGGCGGACAACCTTCAAACGATGGTATACGCGAACTTGCAGCTCCCAGAAGGTACAACCCGATGATCGCCCATCGGTTGGTGGTCTCTTACACCGCCTTCTCACCCTTACTCCAACGCGCACGCTACAAGGAGGTGCGCGAAGGGGCGGTTATTTTCTTCTACCTTTACCCGTTGTCGCCAACAGCTTCCATTTTCAGAAGTGGGATGTCCTTTGCTGCCCGGACTTTCCTCTCGCATCCTAACGATGCCAGCGGCAGAGCCGGGCCACTGCCTTTTAGCTTGCAAATATAGCCATTTTTTTGCGGATTATATGTAAATGTATGGCGAGAAATGTTACAATTTAATAAAAAAGGCGTTTTGTTTAAGTTTTTCGTGGAACTTTGTTGACGAAAGAGTAGGGGAAGGGGGCAATGTCTTGGCGAACCAATAGGCGGAAAAGCAAACAAAAAAGAAGAGTTTGTGGATAGGCGAGTTTGTTTTGTTCGTTGAACTTTTGAGGTGTTGAATTTGTGGGTTTTATCGTATGTCGGTTCAACTAAAAGGTTCATGAACCTGTCTGTTAGAAAAAATAGGATGCTGTATGCTCGCACACAGAAGAACTTACCCTGCCAAGGATCTTGGGCACGTTTACGGATGAAAGCCGCGTTGCGTTAGAAAATGATGTGAATTAAAATGGCTAAATCATCATCTTACGTTAAGCTTAGGCCTTATTCTACATGCCGTCGTGCTAACAATATACGGGGTTTCGCCATCAAAGTGTTATTTTGAACAACCTGTAATCTCAGATAAATCAACCCCGGAACATGGACTTGTAGCAGATAGAATATCCGCTTTTTTTTGCAGAAAACAAATAAATTAGTATATTTGCGAGCAATTTATAACGTTTAATTCAAAACAAGAAAGAATGCTTACACTTAAACTCATCAGTGAGGAAACTGAACGTGTGATTAAGGGGTTGGAGAAAAAACACTTTAAGGGAGCAAAAGATGCTGTCGAAAAAGTGCTTGAAACCGACAAGCGCAGACGCGAGGCTCAGCAGAAACTGGACAAGAATAAACAAGAGGCGAATAGCATGTCGAGGCAAATTGGCATGCTGATGAAAGACGGCAAAACCCAAGAGGCAGAAGAAGTGAAGGCTAAGGTTGCCGTATATAAAGAGAACGACAAGCAGTTGCAAGCGCAAATGGACGAGGCCGAACAAGAACTTACGACTTTGCTATGCAACATTCCTAACATACCGGCCGACGAAGTGCCCGAAGGAAAAGACGCTAACGACAACGTTGTGGTGAAAGAAGGAGGCGTTATGCCGCAACTTCCCGAAGATGCCTTGTGCCATTGGGACCTCTGCAAGAAGTATAATCTCATCGACTTCGACCTTGGTGTGAAAATCACTGGTGCCGGTTTCCCCATATATATAGGTAAGATGGCTCGCTTGCAACGTGCCTTAGAGGCCTTTTTCCTTGATGAGGCACGCAAAAGCGGATATCTAGAAGTGCAGCCACCGTTGGTGGTTAACCAGGCGTCGGGTTACGGAACAGGGCAACTTCCCGATAAAGAAGGGCAGATGTATCATGCAGAACAAGACGACCTTTACCTCATCCCCACGGCCGAAGTGCCTGTTACCAACATCTTCCGTGATGTTATTCTCGATGAGAAAGACCTACCCGTGATGCGTTGTGCCTATTCGGCTTGTTTCCGTAGAGAGGCTGGTTCGTATGGAAAAGATGTGCGTGGATTGAACCGTCTGCACCAATTCGACAAGGTGGAGATTGTACGCATCGACAAGCCTGAACACTCGCACGAGTCGCACAAGAAGATGTTGGAGCATGTTGAGGGACTACTTCAAAAGCTAGAACTGCCCTATCACATCCTGTTATTGTGCGGAGGTGACATGAGTTTCACTTCTTCTATCTGCTACGATTTCGAAGTTTGGAGCGCAGCACAAAAGCGTTGGTTGGAGGTTTCGTCGGTGTCTAACTTTGAAAGCTATCAGGCCAACCGCTTGAAATGTAGGTATAGGCGCGCCGAAGACAAGAAAATAGAACTTTGCCACACGCTCAATGGCTCGGCACTTGCCCTTCCACGCATCGTGGCAGCCATCATCGAGAACAATCAAACGCCCGAAGGTATCCGCGTTCCGAGGGTGTTGGTGCCCTATTGTGGGTTTGAAATGCTCGACGACAAGAACTTCTAGTTGCCTTGCCCATAGCCATTAGCATGGCCGATAATGGACTTAAACGCAACAAGACAATATCATTAAGGCGCACAAAAGCGCAAAACAAAAACATTAGAAATGCACTGGGCGGTGTTCGCCTTATTAAAAAGAGCGGACACCGCATCAGGGTTTTTAAACCAAAACACAACCTGCGACTTGTATATTTAACATAAACAATCAACATCAATTGCAAGGCCATGAATAAGATTATTAGAAAAGAACAGTTCTCCGAAAAGGTGTATCGTTTCGACATCGAGGCTCCACTGATTGCCAAAAGTAGAAAGGCCGGAAACTTTGTTATCGTAAGAGTGGGCGACAAAGGCGAGCGTATGCCGCTAACCATTGCCGATGCCGACACAACGAAAGGTACAATCACACTCGTGGTGCAAAAGGTTGGCCTCTCGTCTATTAAGCTATGCAACCTCAACGAGGGCGAGTATGTTACCGATGTGGTTGGTCCGCTGGGCAATCCCACGCATATCGAGAACTTTGGAACGGTTGTCTGCGCAGGCGGTGGCGTGGGTGTGGCACCGATGTTGCCCATCATTCGTGCGCTGAAAGCGGCCGGAAACCGCGTCCTATCCGTATTGGCAGGACGCTCGAAAGACCTTATTATATTAGAAGATGAGGTAAGGCAGAGTTCAGACGAGGTGATTATTATGACCGACGATGGGTCGTATGGAGAGCAAGGCGTTGTAACTGTGGGTATCGAAAAGTTCATAAATGCCGAGCATATAGACCGCGCTTTCGCCATCGGGCCTGCCATCATGATGAAGTTTTGTTGTCTTCTCACCCAAAAATACAACATCCCCACCGATGTTTCGCTTAACACCATCATGGTAGATGGTACGGGAATGTGCGGCGCATGTAGGCTCACCATCGGCGGAAAAACCAAGTTTGTTTGCATAGATGGCCCTGAATTTGATGGTGCTTTGGTTGATTGGGACGAGATGTTCAAACGTATGGGCACGTTCAAGAAGGCCGAAAGCGAAGAGTTGCAACGCTTCAACGAACACATTGAACAAGTGGAAGAGCGGGTTGTTCAAACCATTTCGGACATCACCATGGACGTAGAGCCTACCACAGAGGGTATAGACGTGCTGACAGATCGTAATGCCGAATGGCGAAAAGAGTTGCGAGCAAGCATGAAGCCCAAAGAAAGAACGGGCATTCATCGAGTGGAAATGCCCGAATTAGACCCCGTTTACCGCGCCACTTCGCGAGTAGAGGAGGTGAATAAAGGACTTACAAAAGAACTGGCTTTGGTGGAAACCAAGCGATGTCTTGACTGTGCTAAGCCCACTTGCATGGAAGGTTGTCCGGTTAGCATCAATATACCCTCGTTTATTAAGAACATAGAGCGTGGCCAGTTTCTTGCTGCGGCCAAGGTTTTGAAAGATACGTCGGCCTTACCTGCCGTGTGCGGTCGTGTTTGTCCGCAAGAAAAGCAGTGCGAGAGCCGTTGTGTGCACCTCAAAATGAACGAACCCGCTGTGGCCATTGGCTATTTGGAACGTTTTGCTGCTGATTACGAACGCGAAAGTGGCAATATCTCCGTACCCGAATTGGCACCAGCCAACGGTATAAAGATTGCCGTAGTAGGGTCGGGACCTGCTGGTTTGAGTTTCGCTGGCGATATGGCTAAGTTCGGTTATGACGTTACGGTGTTCGAGGCCTTACACGAAGTGGGGGGCGTTTTGAAGTATGGCATACCGGAGTTTAGACTTCCCAATAAGATTGTGGACGTGGAAATAGACAACCTTAAAAAGATGGGTGTGAAATTTATCACCGACTGCATTGTAGGAAAGACTATCTCTGTAGATGATTTGGAAGAGCAAGGCTATAAGGGTATCTTTGTTGGTTCTGGTGCCGGATTGCCTAATTTCATGGGCATACCTGGCGAGAACGCCATCAATATCATGTCGTCTAACGAATATCTTACACGTGTTAACCTCATGGATGCTGCCAATCCTAACACCGATACGCCCATAAACTTGGGCAAACGCGTAATGGTTGTGGGTGGAGGTAATACCGCAATGGACTCATGTCGCACGGCTAAGCGTCTTGGTGCAGAGGTTACGCTGGTTTATAGGCGTTCGGAGGCAGAGATGCCTGCTCGACTTGAAGAGGTGAAACATGCCAAAGAAGAGGGTATCGACTTCCTGACATTGCACAATCCGCTTGAATATCTTGCAGATGAGCAGGGCGCTGTGAAGGCCGCTGTGCTGCAAGTGATGGAGTTGGGAGAACCTGACGCGAGCGGAAGACGTAGTCCGCAGCCCATCGAAGGCGTTACGAAGACGCTCGATGTCGACCAAGTGATTGTTGCGGTAGGCGTATCGCCCAACCCGCTTGTTCCTAATTCCATCCGAGGACTTGAATTAGGGCGCAAGAATACCATTGTAGTGAATGAAGGCATGCAATCTAGTCGCCCGGAAATTTACGCTGGTGGCGACATCGTGCGCGGTGGTGCAACGGTTATTTTGGCTATGGGCGACGGTAGGAAGGCTGCCGCCAGTATGCACAAGCAGTTGACGGAAGAATTGCAACTTGCGATCTAAGCGTATGCCATAGTTATTACACGGAGATATAATACATTAAGTGTTGTCTTAACACTCCATTTCGTGTTGCCTTTTCGGATTTTGAGCCATCCGAAAAGGCAACTTTTTATTTACCGCAGGTTCTAGAAATCTAGTGAAGAGTGAACTTATAGCCAAACAGAATAGATATGGAAAGCCATAAGTGCATCGTAAGCAAACTTGTAAGAACAATTTTCCAAAAGCAATTATGTTTGATTGTAAACCGAAATAGACAATCACAACGCTTATCAAATAATTCAAGTTGTTTCCATTGTTTCCAGTTTAGCCTTCGTTTGCTTGTTGGCATCTTGCCAGTCTTATTCCTTTGACGTAGCCCGCCACGCCTTCAAGAATAGGACAGAGAATATGCCCAACAACTAAATTAAATCTGCACAGGCTCTAATTGCCGATCTGTATTGAAAGAACCAATGCGTGGATGTATTCATATGAATCGGACATGATAGGTTGATACAACTCTATCCAGTTGGAAGGCATGGCACTATATCGCATTCATACTAATTCTTTTCAGGAAGATACGAAAGGAAAGTCAAGATGGTTTCTGCGTTTCCTCGAAACTGTTTTCCGTTGGTCATGAGCAGCATGCCCTGCAACTGCTCGCCCTGGTGGGCGTAAGCGTACGTGTTTTCCGTGCTGTTGCTCACGCGCGTATATGCGGCATAATTGTTTTTGTCTAGTTTTCAGTAAGGGATTTAACATTATGAGTGCCCTTTCCGTCCACTAAACGCCCACCTTGCCGCAAAAAATCGATTCTCGCGAAGGTTTGTTTTGATGCAAAAA
>ERZ772957.2464-NODE-2464-length-10695-cov-4.137688_pt1 | contig 10695 bp, 8 predicted proteins | sample MGYA00580682_ERZ772957 | MGnify/ENA primary metagenome ERZ772957 (study PRJEB29015, sample SAMEA2737921) | human oral metagenome | biome: human oral; feature: human-associated habitat; material: dental | place: China | collected 2025 ...
GACGCATCGACCGCGTCGCGGTGCGTCCGCTCGTAATGGTGCGTCGCCTCCGTCCCGGGGCCGAAGCAGACCGCCCGCACCTCCGCATCCGCTACGGAGGCCGCCGTGATCCGCGCCGTCCCAACTCCAACGGCCTGGACGCTCCCGCCCAACACCGTGGCGACGGCAGGATTTGACGTGCTCCACGTCACGGCCCTTTCCGTGGTCTCGGGCGGGGTGAAGGAGATGGCGAGCGCGGCGCTCCCCCCGACGGTCAGCAGCAGGGACTGCGGCGTCAGTGCAAGGGCCGTGGGAAGCACCGCCGGACGGGTTACACGGATCGTGCAGTCCGCGGAGTCCGGCTCCACGCGCAGGCCCGTCACCGGAACCTCCAGTGGAACGTCGCCGCTGCCGGGTATCCCGCCCATGTCTTTCAGACCCAGTGCGGCCGTGACCACGAAGAGGTTTTCTTCAGGATATCCGGACACCGCGTCCAGGCGAACTTGCCAGGTTCCCCCCTCGTTCTCCCCGGAGACGACGGAAAAGGAAAGCACGTCCCCGCTCGTCGTTCGCACATCGTACACACGGCCGTCCGGCGCCGGAAGCGACGCCGTCCACCGGCGTGACGCCGCATCCTCCAAGACGGCGCCAGCGCCCTTCATACCCAGCCGCGACATCTGGGCGGCCACCGTCACGTCCTCGCTTGCAGGAAGCTCCACCAGCAGGCCAAAGCCCTTTGCGCGCGACACCGTGCCGTCCGACCGCCCCACGATCTTCGCGTTGGAGATGCCCGCGCTCCGCATGGCCGCCATGCGCTCCGCGTTCGCGATCGGCTTGGACAGGAACCAGTCCGCCAGCGCACGTTCCGCGGAGGGTGTACGGTTGTCCTGCCTCAGAGACAAGAATGCGGACGACGAAGTGCTCGGAACGGGAAAGCCGGTGTAGTAGACCATGCCCTGCCCGTAGGGGGTCGTGGCGGCCAGCCAGTTCTCCGCAAGCAGGCGGGCCTGCTCCAAGTTCACGGTGGCCCCCCAGGCCGTATCGCCTCCTCCAGGGACCGACAGAACGCAGGCAAAAGCCACGCCCACATACCTCTCAGAATCTTCCTCGTCACTCCATCTCCCTTCTTTTTTCTTCGTTATTCAAAAATCGAATTGAGACCGAAATTTATACGTTTCATTGAAGAGCTCGTCAAAGACTTCGCCTGGGTTGATAAAAACACCGAGACGGGTTGTAGGGAAGGGGGTGTGAAGAAGTCCCCTTCCCCCCCCATTTTCTGACGGCCCGCGCGTAGTCTTCTCGGAGGCCGGAACGGCGCAGAATCTCCACGATGCGGGCCGAAAGCTCCCGGTGCGCCTGGCACTGGCGCACCCAGGCCAGGCTCATGCAGCGATACGCCTCCTCCGGCATGAAGGGCCGGAGGAGCACACCGGTCTCGACAAGAAACAGCAGATGTGTCGGGCTGCTCAAGGCCTCCCCCTCCATGGACCGCATTTTCCGCTCCTTCTCCCAAACGTACTGCGGCCAAACGTCCCTGGACGTGCCCTCGGGGATTCCCCAGTAGTCCGCGACAAGTCGGATAATCTCCTTGGAGCTGTTCGCCATCCGTTTATCGCGTTCCGTCAATGTCACAGTAGAATCAAGGTAATACCAGCTCAAGTAGTATGATCGAATGGGCCAAATGCGCCTCATTTCCCTTAGTTCATGTAAAACCTCCCCCTTCCCGTCGTAGTACCCCTTCGCATCCGCCTCACCCAGCCGATACAGGGGATCCCGCTCTGGGCTTTCCTCTCCTTGTTCCATCCCCACCCCGAGCTCCGCCATGAGGCGGCGCTCCTCCATGCGGCGCAGGTACTCCAGGCGCAGTGCGTCGAGCCGGCGTGCGCGGGAGAAATGGTCGAAGACGTCGGGCAGACGTGCGCACGCCCAAAGCTTTAAAATATCCCAAAGCTTTGGGTCCTTGTCGGGGCTCGCTATTCTCGCTATTATCTTATCCTCCGGATCCTTCCCATGGCAAAGGGACAGAAGCCCCGTGGGGGTGAAAAGCGTGTCGAAACGTCTGCCCTCGAAGTAATCCCGGACGGCGACGTCCAAGGAACCGCCCTGCCTGCGAAGGCCGTCGAGGACGCAGGCGGGAATGTCCCGGGACACTCCCTCGAAGAGGACGACCCGAGTCTCGTCCGTCTCCTCCGCCTCGTCCTCCACGTAGGGGTTGAAGGCCGGCGGCATCTCTCCGTCGTTCCAGCCCATCCCGCTCTTCGCCTCCCCACCCCCGGCACGGCGGTCGAAGGGGAAAAGCCAAAACGCCAGCAACAGGCACGCGGCCAAAACATAACGAGCTCGCCGCATCATCGATACACCTCCTGTGAAATGAAAGACCTCACGGCCCCAGGACCGTTTTCGCGCCGTCTCCACAGCGCAGGGTCCTCATCGAGGCCATGGAATCAAGGCCATGGAAGTTACCATTTCCACAAAAAACAAAACCTAAAATTTGAATTAAAAAACTCTTTGACAAAGCTACCGCTACCTCGCAGGGTTTGTCAATAAGCTCTCAAGCTCATTTTTCCCAAGTTTTCATTTTCCGCTGTGACGGCGCCTGTTTCAGGGCAATGTTCCTCCACTGTCAGCTCGTGCTGTCCGCAAAGACGATCGCTCAGCGCGGTATGCTCTTTCAGAAAATGAGGAACGAAAAAAATGAGGGCGAACCTGCGAAAACTCGCAAGTCCGCCCCGGATCACCCCTAGTAGCGCTCTTTCAGGAAAAATGCTCATTCTGGCTCAGCGCAGAGCGACACAAGGGGTGAGTTTTTCTTTGGCTATTGACAGAGCTGTCCTCCCGCCTCCTCCCCAGGACCGTCCGGGACCGCGAAAGTCCGCGAGTTCGCTACTTCGGGCCGGTCCAGGCACAGCCCATCCCATCGAGCGGATATAAGCCCGCCGCCGCTAAGCTATCTCCGACTGGAGATAGGCGGCCAGCAGGCGAATAGACGCATCGACCGCGTCGCGGTGCGTCCGCTCGTAATGGTGCGTCGCCTCCGTCCCGGGGCCGAAGCAGACCGCCCGCACATCCCTGCCGCTCCTCACCGCGACCGAGGCGTCCGAGGCATAGTTGATGTAGGCGTCGATCCGGTAGGGAATCCCCTCGTCGTCCGCCAGGCGCTTCAGCTGGAGCACCGCCTCGCGGTCGTAGGGCAGGACGCCGTCGCGCGACAGGATTGTCACGGCGTGCTCGCTCGACGCGCATCCCTCCGCCACCACACCGACGTCCACGGCCGCGGCCTCGACGGTCCTCGGGGGCATCACGGGGGTGCCGTGCCCGATCTCCTCGTAGTTACTGATGTAGAAATGCGTCGTGTGAGCGGGGGAAAGCCCCTGCTCCCGCATCGCCCTGATGGCCCCCAGCAGGATGGCGACCCCGACCTTGTCGTCCAGGAAGCGGGACTTCAGATATCCCGTCTCGGTCAGCTCGCTCCTGGGGTCGAAGAAGACCAGGTCCCCGCAGTGGATCCCCAACGCCTCCGTCTCCTCCTTGGAGTCCGTCCGGATATCCAGGCGAAGCTCCACATTGTCCAGGTCGTGCGCCTCGTCGCGTATGGCCTCGGCAAAGGCATGGCGCGCCGCATGGTCCGGGAGTACGGTTCCCCGATACTCCCTTCCCTCCAGGGTACGGACGAAGCAGTTCTCCCCCGCGAAACTGCGCCAGTCGAAGCCCCCCAGCGGGAAGAGCCTCAGCCTGCCGTTCGGCTTGATCCGGCGCACCGTGGCGCCCAGGGTGTCCACGTGCGCGGAGACCACCCGGTGACGCTCGTCGTCGGCCCCCCTCCAGGCGGCGATGAGCGCCCCCTTGTTCGTCTCCTCGAAGGGAAGGCCCAGAGCCTCGAACTCGTGCGACACCCGCTGAACAGCCTCGACACAGTCCCCCGCGACGGATGGTATCGCCAGCAGCTCCAGAGTCAGGCTCACCGCGTAATCCAGAATACGATCCATGTTGTACGACAATCTGCCAGCCCCTTCACACTGGGAGTTTTTCCACTCGGAACCTTTTCATGCCGAAAGTTTACCAGAAGACCGGCCTCCTGTCCGCAAAAAAAGGACGACCCTTGCGGGCCGCCCTCGATTCAAAAAGGACAAAAAGCTGCGGGACTACTCCGGCTTCCGGAGCCACCACTCGATCAGAGCCCCTGTGGCGACGAAGATGGAGCTGTAGGTCCCCGCGACGATGCCCACGAGCATGGCGTAGCTGAAGGCGGCCAGCACGGGCCCTCCCCAGACGCACAGGGCCGCGACGGGGAAGAGCGTCGTCAGCGTCGTGTTGATGGTCCGGGAGAGCGTCTGGTTCACGGACCGATTGACCAGCCCCACGATGCCGGCCTTCGGGAGGTCCCGCCAGTTCTCGCGTATGCGGTCCAAGATGATGATCGTGTTGTTCAGCGAGTAGCCCACGATCGTCAGAAGTGCCGCGATGAACGAGGAGGCGATCTCCATCTGGGTCAGGCTGAAGAAGCCCAAGGCAATAATCACGTCGTGCACCAGCGGGACGACGCTCACCACCGCGAAGCGGAACTGGAAGCGCACGGTGATGTAGATCAGGATGGCGACGAGGGCGATGGAGATGCCCACGATCGCCTGGTTGCGCAGTTCCCGCCCCACGACGGGGCCGACCTTCTCGAAGCCGATGACCTTCATGTCCGCGTACTTCCCCTGCAGGACCTTGACGACCTGCTCGCGGCTCCCCTCCGTATCCTCGTTGGTGCGAATGATGATGCCCGTCTCGCCGAAGTTCTGGATCATCGCCCCCTTGGCCACGACGGCGGAGACGACCTCACGGACCTCCGCCACGTCGGGCCGGTTTCCGAACTCCACCTGGATGACGTTGCCCCCCGTGAAGTCGATGCCCAGGTTCAGGCCCCTGAAAAGCAGGAGCCCCAGGCTGAGGACGACCAGGACGAGGCTCAGGAGAAGCGCCGGTCTGCGGTACCCCATCAAATTGAGATTCATCGCATCCACCTCCTAGCTGCGCCTCAGGGCGTTCTGCTTCCGGCTCATGAATATCTGAAGGAGTGCACGGGTCACGACGACGTTGGAGAACACGCTGGCCACGAGCCCGATCGAGAGTGTGACGCCGAAGCCACGCACCGATCCGGATCCGAAATAGAAGAGGACGACGGCCGCGATCAGCGTCGTGATGTTCGAGTCGAGGATCGTCACAAGCGCCTTGCGGAAGCCCGAGTCCAGCGCCGCGAGGGAGGTCTTTCCGGCGCGCAGCTCCTCGCGGATGCGCTCATAGATCAGCACGTTGCCGTCCACTGCCATGCCGATCGTCAGGATGATGCCCGCGATGCCGGGCAGGGTGAGCGTCGCATTGAAGGCGATAAGCCCCGCGAAGACCAGGAGCATCGTCACGGCCAGGGCGACGTCCGCTGCCAGCCCCCGGAACTGATAATAGATCAGCATGAAGACGAGCACCATGCCCGCCCCGAAGAGGCCGGCCTGTAACCCCTGACGGACGGAGTCCGCGCCAAGGCTGGGGCCGACCGAACGGTTCTCGGCGATCTCGACCGCCACGGGCAGCGCGCCGGCCTTGAGCATGATGGCCAGGCGCGAGGCCTCGTCCGGCGAGAAGCGCCCCGTGATCTGCGCGTTGCCGCCCGAGATACGGTCCTGGACGACGGGTGCGGAGATCACCACGCCATCCAGCACGATGGCTATCTGCTTCCCCACCAGGCGGTCCGTGGCCTCCTCGAAGAGCTGGGCGCCCTCGGAGTTGAAGGAAAGGGAGACCCCCATACGCCCCAGGCTGTCAGGGTTCACCGCGGCATCCTTGAGCTCCTTGCCGGAGAGCAGCACCTTGCCCAACAGGTAGTAGCGTCCTCCCTCCGTCCCCTCGCGCTCGTCCTCACTGGGGGCGACGATCGCCCCCTCCATTCCGGCTGCCCGGGCCGAGAAGTCCGCACTTGCATTGTTCCCAAGCTCCGCGACCGACCTCCAGCGCTCCTGGGCTCGGGCAAACTGCTCGTCGCTGTCGTAATTCTTCCTCTCGGGAGAGGGCGGAGGCGGGGCGCTGACGTCCAGCACCTCACGGAAGTCCAGCTGCGCGGTCTTTCCGATCAGTTCCAGAGCGGCGTTTGGGTCCTGAATGCCCGGCAGGTCGATGATGATCCTGTCCTGGCCGCTCTTCTGGATGATCGGCTCCGCAACACCGTACTGGTCCACGCGGTTGCGCAGCACGGCCAGCAGGCGGTCGATGCTGTCCTTCTCCACGGGGGCCTCCGGGGTATCCTTGGCCTGGAGGACGATATGGGCCCCGCCCTTCAGGTCGAGCCCCATATTGAGCCTCCCCACCACGGGCCACGCGTAGGCCAGCGCGGCCAGGACAACGATCACCACGACCCAAAGCCGCAGACGATCTCTACGAATCATGCTTATCCCCCTGAATCCAGATTATCGCATCGCCCACATCACAGGCGATGCCGCAGAACGGGAACGAGGCCGCAGCACCGCGGCGGCCCCACTGCCCAAATTTTTGCCTTTTCTGCCTTTTTTGCCTAAAGACGTTTTGCATAAATATGCGTTTTCGTTCCGGTCGACGCTTCCCTAAACCTCAATCCTTGTCTTTGTCCTTGTCCTTCTTTTCCTCCGAGGCGGGCGCCGACGGAGTGACGACCCTCTTGGTCTGGACGGCGGACTTGAGGATGCGCACCCGCACGCCCTCCGCCAGCTCTATAAGGAACGTATCGTCGCGGACCTCCCGCACCGTGCCGAAGAACCCGCCGATCGTCACGATCTGGTCCCCACGGCCGATGCTCGAGATCATACTCTCCTGCTGCTTCTGACGCTTACGCTGGGGACGAATGATGAAGAAGTAGAAGAAGAGGACGAGTATCGCCAGGGGAAAGAGCATCCCCATCATGCTCTGAGCCCCTCCCGCCGCGCCGCCCTCGCCGCCAGCCGTACCTCCGCCGGGGGCTCCGCAGGGAGAAACCGCCGTCGTCGTAGCCTGATCCGCCAATGAGATCTCCTCCTTAAGAACTTGAACTGAAAGACAAAACCGCTCCAGTCACAAAACTGCCCCTCGGCGGAAACACGAGCACCCGACGAGAGGCACAACTCGCAAAAAGGAAACGAAACTGAAGGAACGCAACTTTTGATTATATCAGATGCCCTGTCGCAGGCCGCCCGGATACGCCGGAGACGACCTCGGGATGGGAACGCCCTACGCCTTCCAGGCCACGAACTCGATCTCGACCTGCGCGTCCTTCGGCAGCGCCTTGACGGCGACGAAGGAACGGGCCGGAGGATTCTCGCCGAAGTACCTCGAGTAGACCCCATTCACCGCGGCAAAGTTCGCCATATCCGTCGCGAAGACCGTGGTCTTCACCACGTCCTGCAGGGAATAGCCCGCACCCTCCAGGACCCCCTTCACGTTCTCCAGGACGCACACGGCCTGGTCCTCCACGGAGCCCGAGACCATCTTCCCGGTCTTGGGCTCCAGGGGAATCTGCCCCGAGGCGAAGAGGAACTGCCCGGCCTGGACCGCCTGGCTGTAGGGCCCGATGGCCGCAGGGGCCTTGTCGGTGCTGACGATTTTTTTCATAAACTCACCCTCCAAAGATTAAGAAAACAAGTCAAAACATCATCGGGCGGCGCGGCCGCACTTGCAAACCCCACGGTCAAAGGGCCGGGTTCTACGTCCCCCGCAACGTCCTTTGGGCTATTTTCTGGAAAAATGGCTCAGCCCCGCATAACGGGCGTTCTCCCCCAGCTCCTCCTCGATCCTCAGCAACTGGTTGTACTTGGCCACGCGGTCGGTGCGGGCGATGCTGCCCGTCTTGATCTGGCCGGCCTTCGAGGCCACGGCCAGGTCGGCGATGAAGGTGTCGGCCGTCTCGCCCGATCGGTGCGAGATCACCGACGCGTAACCCGCCGCCGCCGCCATGCGGATGACCTCCAAGGTCTCCGACACGGTCCCTATTTGGTTCAGCTTCACCAGGACGGCGTTGGCGATCCCTCTTTCGATCCCACGCCCGAGGATCTCCGGGTTCGTGACGAACAGGTCGTCGCCGACCAGCTGGACCTTTCCGCCCAGCGAGCGGGTCAGGGCCGCCCAGCCCTCCCAGTCGTCCTCGGCCATGCCGTCCTCGATGGAGAGGACGGGATACTCCCGGACCAGGCCCTCGTAATATCCGATGAGCTCCTCCGCGGAGAAGGTCCTGCCCTCGCCCTCGAAGACGTACTTGCCGTCCTTGAAGAACTCGGACGAGGCCACGTCCAGCGCGAAGCCGATGTCCTTCCCCGGCTGGTAGCCCGCCTTGGCCACGGCCTCCATCAGCAGGTCCAGGGCCTCACGGTTGCTCTTGAGGTTCGGGGCGAAGCCGCCCTCGTCCCCGACCCCCGTCGAATAGCCGCGCGACTTGACACAGTCCTTGAGGGCATGGTAGGTCTCCGCCCCCATGCGCAGCGCCTCGGAGAAGGACGGCGCGCTGTGGGGGACGATCATGAACTCCTGGATGTCGACGTTGTTGTCCGCGTGGGCCCCGCCGTTGATGACGTTCATCATGGGGGTGGGAAGGATGTAGGCGCCGACCCCGCCCAGATAGGCCCAAAGGGGGAGCCCGTGGCTCTGGGCCGCGGCCCGGGCAGTGGCCATGGAGACCCCCAGGACGGCGTTAGCCCCGAGGTTCGACTTACCCGGCGTCCCGTCCAGCTCCAGCATGGCCCGGTCCAGGCCGCCCTGGTCGTCGGCGTCCATGCCAATGAGCTCGGAGGCCATCTTGTCGTTCACGTTCTCGACGGCCCTCAGGACCCCCTTGCCACAGTAACGCTTCTCCTTGTCCCGGAGCTCGAGGGCCTCGTGCACCCCCGTCGAGGCCCCCGAGGGGACGGCGGCCCTGCCGAAGCTGCCATCCTCGAGAAAGACATCGACCTCCACCGTGGGGTTGCCCCTGGAGTCCAATATCTCCCTGCCGTGAATCCCGACTATCGTAGCCATACGCCCAGACTCCCTTCCTTTATTCTCAAAGCTATTCTCAAAGCTTCACGCCTGAAAAACTTTCTCTTGCCCGAAACGCCGCCCCTTCCCCATTCCCGGCGCGGCTTCCAAGCCTGTCGTCTCAGGTACATTATAGAACAAAACGGAACAAACCCCAGGCGACGCTACCCATCCTCCCAGGGGTTCCGGTCCGGGGCCACGGGGCGCTCCCCAAGTGTCTCCCAGGCGACCGTCCCCGGACGCTTCAGCAGCGCCTCGTCGGAGCAGAGGACCCGGACCTTCAGCACCCGGTTCATGTAGGCCACCTCCAGCACGCCCCCCTCCCGAACCTCGGCGGAGGACTTGCAGGCCCGACCGTCCAGGCGCACGGCGCCCAGCTCGATCATCTCCTGGGCCGCGCTGCGGCGCTTGACCAGACGGGCCAGCTTCAAGAACTTGTCGATCCTCATCTCGCACTTACTCCGCTCCGCGGATCGCCTCGGAGACGATGCGCTTCGCCTCCTCCTGGATCCGGGTCAGGTGCGCCTCGCCCTGGAAGCTCTCGGCGTAGATCTTGTAGAGGTCCTCCGTCCCCGAGGGACGCGCGGCAAACCAGCCGCTCCCCGTCACGACCTTGAGCCCTCCGATCGGGGCCCCGTTGCCCGGGGCCGCGGTCAGCCGCGAGACGATCGGGTCGCCCGCCAGGGCGTCAGCCTCGACCTTATCGGGGGACAGCTTCGAGAGCGCGGCCTTCTGGGCCGGCGTCGCGGGCGCGTCGATGCGCGCGTAGCAGGACGTGCCGTACCGTGCGGAGATCTCCGTGTAATGGCGCGCGGGGTCCTTGCCCGTCACGGCCAGGATCTCCGCCGCCAACAGGTCCATGATGATCCCATCCTTGTCGGTCGTCCAGACCGAGCCGTCACGGCACAGGAACGACGCTCCGGCGCTCTCCTCGCCGCCGAACCCCATGGAGCCGTCCAGCAGCCCGTCCACGAACCACTTGAACCCGACCGGCACCTCGCAGAGCCTGCGCCCCAGGCCCTCCGCGACGCGGTCGATGACGGAGCTCGAGACCACCGTCTTGCCCACGGCGGCGTCCGCCCGCCACCCCTCGCGGGTGGAGAAGAGGTGCCGCACGGCGACGGCCAGATAGGCGTTGGGGTTCATCAGCCCTTCCGGGGTCACGATGCCGTGGCGGTCGTAGTCGGTGTCGTTGCCGAAGGCCACGTCGAACCGGTCCTTCATCTCCACCAGGTTCGCCATCGCCCAGGGGGACGAGCAGTCCATCCGAATTTTTCCGTCGTGGTCCGGGGGCATGAAGGAGAACGTCGGGTCGATCCTGGGGTTGACGACCTCCAGGCGCTTCAGGCCGTAGACCTCGGCGATGGGCCCCCAATAGCCGATCCCCGATCCCCCCAGGGGATCGACGCCGATGTGCAGGTCCGCGCCCGCGATCGCCCTCATGTCGAGGACGTCCGCCAGGGCCCGGACGTAGGGCATGACGTAGTCATGGAACCTCGTGGTGTCATACTTCAGGGCCCGTTCGAAGGGAATGCGCCGAATCCCCTCGACACCGGAGCGAATCAGCTCGTTGGCGCGCCTCTGGATCTTCGACGTGATCTCGGGCGAGGCGGGCCCGCCGCTCGGCGGGTCGTACTTGATGCCGCCGTCCTCGGGAGGGTTGTGCGACGGGGTGATCACCAGGCCGTCGGCCTCGCCTCCGGAAGCGCGCCCGCGGTTGTGGACGAG
>ERZ772957.2466-NODE-2466-length-10683-cov-3.730617_pt1 | contig 10683 bp, 7 predicted proteins | sample MGYA00580682_ERZ772957 | MGnify/ENA primary metagenome ERZ772957 (study PRJEB29015, sample SAMEA2737921) | human oral metagenome | biome: human oral; feature: human-associated habitat; material: dental | place: China | collected 2025 ...
TTGGCGCGCCTTGTGGTGCGGATGGCGCCTGCGGGGGAAGCGGCAGTGCAAGGGGTAAAAGCGAAACGCGTATGCGCCCGAGTTTTCCGAGGGGTGCCTTGTGCCTCTCGGGAAAGCTTTCGCGGCCCTTGCGCGAGAGCGACCGTGGGCGAATCTTCGCTCCCAAGGCGAGACGGGGTGGGGCGTGCACGGAGGCTGCCCGTGGGAATGCGGCGAAGAGGCTGCTGCGAGGTGTTGCGTGCCTGTGCGCTGGGACGTGTGGTGGAGGTGCCGTACGCTGGCCGGTTGCCGACGGCTTCGCCGGGCGACAGCGCGCTTGTGTGGATGACACATGACGCGCGGTGTCCATGCCCGTGAGGTGCCCGGGGCGCTTCGAGACGTCGTGGCGTGTGGAGGCTCCAGTGTCTGCCATGGCGTTGTGCCTGGTGGTGGGTTGAGAAGGTTGCTCCGTACCACGTTGATCGTCTCAACTTGGAGGTAGGCCCATGCGGCTGTTCTTGGCCTTCGGACTCGGGGCAGGGTGTCCTGGCGGAGCATCGTATAAAGAAGACCCGCCAGTGTGCATGCTCGAAAGCAGAGGCCAGACGGGTTTACTGACTACGGTCTATTGCATTTGTCGAATGCTCGGTTGAGTTTGAGGTTCAAGCGCTTTGAGGTCACAGTTTGTGACTTCAGGCTGTGTTAACCCTATTCTGACATGGCGCGGCAACACTCTACTCCCACGTCAACCAATACGGAGAACATGGGGGCAGCTTGGCGAGCAGCTCGATCGGGTCGTCGGAGCGGCAGGCTTCGTGCACCGACGTAAGTCAAAAGAGACAACCGCATCAGAATAGGGTTAACCACAGCTTACCGCCAAAAACTGAGGCTTCGTGAGTTCGTGTGGATGGTTGCGTCACCGCCCCGGCGGCGTGGGCCTCACCGCCAGGGCGACGACGCAACAGTGTACACAGATCGGTGGAAATGGCCTCTCCGCGCCGTTTTGGAGCGTTTGTGTACACTGTTGCGACGCGAGTCACGATACGAATTGCGACGCGAGTAGCGCCAGGTGGCACGAGCGCCTCAGCCACCACGGCGTGTCGGCGGCGCCTCCTTGCTGGCCCCTCTCGCTTGGTCGGGAAGACAAACTCTGAGCGAGCGGCGCCGCTGCCAGGTTGGCATCTTGGCCGAGGCATTAACCCACACGAACCCTTGAAGAGCCTGATCGTTTCGTGCCTTTGCCTCGCCTTTGCCTCTTAGAGCGAGATCTCGGAGTAGGCCCTGTCGTAGTCTACCTTGGGGGCGACGTCCGTCTCTCCCTCGCGTATCGCTTTGATGCGAATCTCGCGGAGTTTCTCGACGTATTTCTGAGGGTAGTTGTACCTGAGGTTGAGGGCCCACATTTGTGCGACGAGGTCCATGCGGTCGATGAGGCACTGGTAGCACGTAAGCTCAAGCTGGTACTGGTTGTAGTAATCGGACCTGCTCTCTATGTTGGTCCTCTTGGCCTGTTGTTGTGCCTTCTGGATGGTCGCCGTAAGCTGTGTGACGGTCTCCGAGTCGCCGCTGCGTGTGTCCCTGTCCGCGACGTAGTCCTCGTCATAGGCGGCCTCGCAGGCACTGACCTGCTCGTCTAGGGCAGCAAGCTCGTCATAGAGCTCTTTCACCGCCTGTCGGTCGCGCTCCCTGTCCTTGGCGGCCTTCTCTGCGGCCAGGGGAGACTGACCCGAGCCGTCGGATGCGTCGTCGTCACCCTCGTGGTATCCGCCCGGCACGACGCGCTCCGCCTGTGGGTCGGCGAAGTCCTTGCTGCGACAGCTCGAGATGCCTAGGGCCAGACCGGCGACAACGATTGCGAGGGTCAGAAACGCAAATATGAGGACGTGTCTGTGACCAGCCTTGCTCTCCTCCTTGTAGAGACGCGGGTGGTGGCGGCTGACTGGCAGAAGGGAGATGGCCGCAGGGTCGCGGGGGATAGCGGGGAGTGGAGAGGTAGGATCGGGGTCGGAGTCAGTGGACGTACCTTCCTCTTCGCACTCATGCGCCGGAATCTCTGCCTGCGCATCCTTTGCGGGCCTTAGTGGCTCCTCGTTGTCTTCTGCTGGGTCTGTGTCCTCTTCTGGCGCAGCGTGCCGTGCTCCCTCAACATGCGTGTCCTTCGCAGGGTCCGTCGCCTCTGTGTCCCCCTCCGCCGGATCTGTCGGTCCCTCGCTGACTTTTGCGGTGTCTGCGTCCTTCGCCGCGTTCTCATCCTTGTCCTCTGGCGCGGCATGCCGTGCTCCCGCGCTCTCCTGTGCGGGGTCCGCCGGTTCTGCGTCTCCCTCCTCGGATTCTGCTATCTCCTCGTCGTCCTTCGCTACGCCCTCCTCTGGCGCGGCATGCCGTGCTTCCTCGTCTTCGGACACCGCAGACGCTGGATCTTCGCCTGCCGTGTTAGCGTCACGCTCAAAGGGGCTGTCATCTCCTTTTGTCTGGGGGACAGTGGCAAGACGGTCATCCTGTGCGTGCGCGACCTGCTCCTCGCTTTCTTTCCCGAGTGCGTCGGGGGCGTCGAGGACGTCTGCCCATTCCCTGATGTCGCAGCCGCAGCGCATGCAGAAGTGCTGTCCCTCTTTGAGGTGCGCTCCACAATTCGGACAAAAGAGTGCTGTCATATAAGCTCCAAGTCCCTGTGCCCTGTGTCGATCCCATAAATCCCCTATAATCTAGCATATCTGCTTTTTGCCCCGGACGATAGGCCCAATCGGGCGGGACGGCCACATTCGCGTGAATGTGAGCGGATCTTCCGAGTGCGGCAGGTAGGAGCATGCTCCCAGGCAGGTAAAAGAGCAGATGCAAAATACTTGACAGTGGGGGCCAACAGCGATAAGGTACTTGACAGCAGTAATTCCTAGTAATTCAATGGGTATTAGGGATGCGGTACGTACAGGCGCGGTCGCGCAGCCAAGAGAGAGGGAGTAGCAATGAGCGAGATCATCGATGTCTATGGTCGTGAGGTTCTGGATTCCCGCGGCAATCCTACTGTTGAGGTGGAGGTTGCTCTTGCCGATGGCTCCGTAGGCCGTGCCATCGTTCCGTCTGGTGCGTCAACGGGCGAGTTCGAGGCCGTCGAGATGCGTGATGGCGATAAGGATCGTTACATGGGCAAAGGCGTCCTGAAGGCCGTATCCCATGCAAACGGTGAGTGTCGTGAGGCCATCGTTGGTCTTGAGGCTACCGAGCAGCGCGCCGTTGATGCGGCGCTTCGGGCAGCAGACGGCACCGACAACAAGGCCAAGCTTGGTGCTAACGCCATCTTGGGATGCTCGCTGGCGACTGCGCGCGCAGCTGCCAGCTCGGTGGGCCAGCCCCTTTACGCCTATCTGGGCGGCGTGAACGCCCACACCCTGCCTACCCCCATGATGAACATCCTCAATGGTGGTGTGCATGCGGATAACAACGTGGACTTCCAGGAGTTCATGATCATGCCCGTCGGTGCACCTGACTTCAAGACGGCACTCGCATGGAGCGCAAAGGTCTACCACACCCTCAAGAACGTACTCAAGGAGGCGCATCTCTCTACTGGTGTTGGTGATGAGGGCGGCTTTGCGCCTGACCTCAAGACTAACGCCGAACCTTTCGAGTACCTGATGCAAGCGGTCAAGAAGGCTGGCTTCAAGCCGGGTGATGACTTCAAGTTTGCGATGGATCCTGCTACCTCAGAGTTCTACAACAAAGAGACTCATATGTACGAGCTGAAGGGTGAGGGACGCAAGCTTTCGAGTGACGAGATGATCGACTACTGGGAGGAGCTCGTCGACAAGTATCCCATTATCTCGATCGAGGATGGTCTCGACGAGGAGGACTGGGATGGCTGGAAGAAGCTCACCGAGCGTTTGGGCAAGAAGGTCCAGCTCGTAGGCGATGACCTCTTCGTTACCAATACCTCGCGTCTCAAGAAGGGTATCGAGCTTGGTGCCGCTAACGCGATTCTCGTTAAGGTGAATCAGATTGGTACCCTGACCGAGACGCTCGAGGCCATGCAAACTGCACAGCGTGCGGGCTATACCTGCATCGTCTCCCATCGTTCAGGCGAGACAGAGGACACCACGATCGCCGACCTCGTCGTTGCCACGAATGCTGGCCAGATCAAGACGGGTGCGCCTGCTCGCTCCGACCGTGTGGCCAAGTACAACCAGCTTCTGCGCATTGAGGATGCACTTGAGGGTGCGGCAGATTTCGCTGGCAAGAGTGCCTTCTACAACCTGAGCTAGTTTTCGTTCTGCGCTAGCGTTTTGTTTGTTTTTTCCTACCTGATACCGGCGGACCCTCTCCCCGCTGCGTAATTCAGGTCTTCGCGCACCACCGACGTTCCCCCTTTCCTGCGTCGGTGGTGCCTTTTTGTCAGACGCTCACTTCAGAGGGAATGAGGAGGCTGCATGAGTGGGCAGAGTGCAATGGACGCGAGTTGTGGGAGCGATGGACTGAGCGCCTGCAACTCTGTGGAGGACGTGTTGAACAATGGCTTTGCCGTCACCTTCGTTCGCAGCTCCGCCACCGTCATTGCGGGAGCCAAGCCGGCGGCTGTCTTCTCCTTTTGCCCCAAGGGCGTGTTAGGGGCTGCGGGAGGATACATGGGGAGGGCCATGGGTCATCACGAGGGTCTTGTGCGTGCGAAGCTGCGCTCGGTTCTTTGCGCCTACGCGCGCGAGCTTCCCCGGCACGGCATTCGTCTTGAGGTTGTGGGGGCAAGGGCCGGACGTGTGCAGCTGCTCGTTTGGAGGGGAGAGCTCGTCTCTCGCGTCCTTGCGGATCCCGAGCGCAGTGACTTTCTCCAGAGGCTGGGCCATGGCTTGGATGCAGGGGAGCTGATGCGCTCTTTGAGGCGGAGGCTTTGTGAGTACCATCTTGGGCTCAGGAGCGAGTTTCCTCATGAGATCGGCCTTGTCTTAGGCTATCCTTTGGAGGATGTCATCGGCTTCATGAGCGGCAAGGAGGAGACCTGCCGTGGGCTCTGGCGAGTCTACGGTGATCCGGCACGCGCGCGAAGGCGCTTTGAGTTCTTGCGTCGTATCGAGAGCCGCTGTCGCAACAACTTTGCGTCGGGAATTTCTCTTGGCTGCCTGCTCGCGGAGCCATTGTTGGCATGAGCCCAACGCGGCACTACCCTTCAGGCGTCCGCCTGAGGGTTCCATTTCACTTTTAGGAGGTCAGTATGAGTAAGGTTGCGGTCGTGTATTGGACCCAGACGGGCAATACCGAGGCAATGGCAAACGCCATCGCCGAGGCTGCCGGCGCCGACGCCATCGACGTCGCCGACTTCGATGCGGGTCAGGTAGCCGACTTCGACGCCTTCGCCTTCGGTTGCCCGGCGATGGGATCTGAGGAGCTCGATCCGGATTTCGAGGAGGTTTGGAACGATTGCGTCCCCAAGTTCGCCCAGAAGCCTGTTGCCCTCTTTGGTAGCTATGATTGGGGCAACGGCGAGTGGATGGATACATGGAAGTCAGAGGCCGAAGATGCCGGCGTCAACATCATTGATACGGTCATCGCCAACCTCGAGCCTGACGATGAGGCAATCGAGCAGCTTAAGGCCCTCGGGGCGAAGCTTGCGGGATAGGGTCTCGAAACGCGCTGGTGCCCGATGCGCCGACAGGCGCAGCCGCCACGGGGCAGCGTCCCTTCGCTGTGTCTGGGCCGTAGGCATCGCGTAAGCCGGGGACCCTCATCGGGCTATGGTCTACCAGTCGTATGATTTTTTCGGCACCCGATGCGTTTATGCGTATCGGGTGCCGTCCTCCTGAGCCCAAAAAAGTGGGTATAGTAAGCTTTGGATGACAAAGGGGGGAGCAAGCATGGTCGTAGACGTTATTGTCATCGTCGTGGTCGCCGCACTCTTCTTGCTGTGCGTCAGGTCCTTTTTTAAGGGTGGGGATGCGTGTTCAGACTGCGCGATGGAAGAGGACTGCTCCATGCGTGGCGAGGGTGACTGCGTGGTCGCCAAAACTATGATCGATGATGCGGAGCGTGCTGTCGCGGATAGTGAGGCGGCCAAGCAATGATGCGTCGTTCGCATGATGCGTTGGGTTCTTGAGATGGGAGTGGACGTTGGTTCTGTTATCGTCTGAAGGGCACGGGTAGGCGGACCAGAGCGGTCTGAGGGAGGGTCCATGAGCGATGACAGGAACATCGACTTCGTCTTGCGTACGGTCGAGAAGCGTGACGTGAGGTTCATACGCCTGTGCTTCACCGACGTGCTCGGCAACCTCAAGTCGTTCTCGATATCCTCCGAGAATCTTGAAGAGGCATTCGAGGAGGGAATCGGCTTCGACGGCTCCTCCATAGAGGGTTTTGTGGCCGCTGACGAGTCAGACATGCTCGCCTTTCCCGACGCGACGACCTTTCAGGTGCTGCCACGACGTCAGCAAAAGTACGGCGTCGCGCGCATGTTCTGTGAGGTGCGCACCCCTGATCGTAAGCCCTTCGAGGGTGATCCTCGCTCCGTCCTCCAGCGTGTGTTCGTAACGGTGGACGAGATGGGCTACGTCATGAACGTGGGACCCAAGCTCGACTACTTCTACCTGCACGAGACCGATGATGCCACCCCGATCCCAGCAGACCACGCCGGCTACTTCGACCTTACCTCGTCGGACTCCGCAACCGACCTCAGGCGTGAGACGACGCTTGCCCTCGAACAGCTCTCCATTCCCGTCGCGTATTCCTACCACAGCAACGCACCCTCGCAAAACGCGATAGAGCTGCGCTATGCAGAGGCCGTGACCTGTGCCGACAACATCATGACGGCACGATTGATCATCCGCCAGCAGGCTCATGCGCACGGCCTTATGGCCTCCTTCATGCCCAAGCCCTTTTCGGGAACATCGGGATCTGGCATGTATCTCTACCAGTCCCTCTTCGACCATGAGGGCACAAACCTCTTTTGGGGCCCAAAGAGCGAGCATGTCGCTCACCTCTCTGAGTTGGGCCGCAGCTACGTCGCGGGACTCCTCAAGTATGCCTCGGAGTTCCTGCTCGTCACGAACCCCACGGTCAACTCCTACAAAAGGCTCGTCGCCAATGGGGAGGTACCCATCTTCGCGACCTGGGGTCGCAAGAACCGTGCGGCCCTCGTGCGCGTGCCCACACATAAGCCTGGCAAGCACCAGGCGACCCGTGTCGAGCTCAGGAGTCCTGACCCCGCCGCCAATCCGTATTTGGCGATCGCAGCCTCGCTCGCTGCGGGCGTGCGCGGCATCATGGAGGGCCTCAAACTTCCGGAGGAGTCCTTCTCGGGTCTTGAGGACCTGGGTGAGCGGGAGCTCGCGCGTCGAGGCATCCATCGTCTGCCGCGCACACTTGGCGAGGCGATAAAGAGCTTTGACAAGAGCGAGCTCATGCGTGAGACGCTTGGCGGACACATCTGCGACTATCTCGTGGAGCAGAAGTGGCGCGAGTGGGACGAGTATTGCTCGGTCGTGACCGACTGGGAGCGCAAGACCTACTACGCGGGCATCTAGCTCGTCGCGCGCCGACACCTTTGCTCGTGTCCGGAGGAAGACCCAGTGCGTGCGGGTAGGGTGTCTTGCGCCTATATATTCATTTTTTTGATAATTAACTTCCCGTTAATCGAAGCTTGCTAGAATGTCCACCTGCTTTGAGAGGAGGGCGTCCATGGCGTCATCCCTCACATGTCTCGGGGAGGTTGCATGAGGGTGAGAGCTTCGTCTGGACGTCTCCCTAAGAGGGTGGCGTGGGTCGCTGCCTTGGTCCTGGTCTTGGCCTGTGTCCTTACGGTGGCACTGGCAGGGTGTCATGGATCCTCTCCCTCTGCTGAGGGTGCAGGTTCGGGCGACGAGGCTGCCTACGCGCTCGTGAAGCCCGGCAAGCTGACTGTCGTCTCGGACTTAGCCAACCCACCCTTCGACTACTACGACTCGGCGAATGTCCCTGCCGGCTTTGAGGTGGAACTCATGCAGGCCGTGGCCCAGAAGATGGGCCTTGAGTGCGAGTACCTCCCGGCGCAGAAGTTCGACTCCATCATCCCCATGATCAAGCAGGGTGGCAGGGCCGACGTCGGTGCGTCTAACTTCACGATCACCGACGAGCGTCTCAAGGAGATTGACTTCACGGACGCCTATATAGACTCCAACCAGGGTATTGTCACCTCGTCCGACATCGCCGATACGGTCGCCTCCGACTATGGTTCTGTGCTTAACGTCCCGGGTGTCTCCGTTGCGGTTCAGTCAGGTACGACGGGGGAGTCGTGGGCGCAGGAAAACCTGCCCGCCGCGTCCATCAAGTCGCTTGACGATCCCGTGACGGCGCTCACGGGCGTGCAGAGCGGCCAGTTCACGGCTGCCATCGCGGATCTTCCCGTCATGCAGTATGAGGTCAAGAACTCCTTTTCCTCCCTCAAGGTTGCACTTCAGGTTCCTACAGGAGAGCAGTACGGCATCGTCGTATCGAAGAATAATCCCAACCTCACGGCTGCCGTCAACGAGGCGCTCGAGGCATGCACGTCAGACGGCACCATCGACGCGCTCGAGGCCAAGTGGTTCGGCAATGCCGACGCGTCGCAGATCACGGCGACCGCCGCTATGGCAGGGGCTGCCGTAGACTCATCCGGTACAGGCAGTGTCGCCGTCTCGAAGGCGACGGCACGTCCCAACGAGAGCGGTGGCTCTGGTGTCATCGGCGGAGAGGGCACGAGGCTTACCTGGGAGGGTACGGTCCACGTTGACTCGGGTGTCTCGTCCGTGACCCTGATGCTGCCGGACAAGGCAAGCTTCGACGGCTCCTCGACGCGCATCACGGTGCTCGAGGGGCTCAAGCGCCAGGGCGTCGACGGCAGTGCCTCGGCGAACGGCAACACCCTTACGGTGAGCTTTGCCAGGCCGATAGCCAATGGCTCGCTGTTGCGCCTCGAGGTCACGAACATGAGCTTTCCCGACGCCGGTGGCAGCTATGTCGTCACGGGCTCCTATACGACCGGCGAGGGCCAGACGGCGTCCCTTATGGACTCAAGTCCCATTGCCGTCATCGCAAACACTCCCTTGCAGCGGGTCGTGAACTGGCTCGACGGCCAAGCCTGGGTTGGTGCCTGGAACTCCGTCCCCTTCCTCAACATGTTCTTCAAGCCCCAGCTCTTGGTGACATCGTTCGCATCCCTCTTTCCGGGCTGGTTGCTCTGCCTGTTCATCGTCGTCCTTGCCTATCCTCTTGCCATCGTCTTGGGTCTCGCGTTCTCACTCATGAAGATCTCGCAGCACCGCCTTTTGCGCGCCATTGCGAGCGTATACATCAACGTCTTGCGTGGGACCCCCCTCTTCCTGCAGATCTACATCGCCTTCTTTGGCCTTCCGATGCTTGGTGTCAACATCGACAACACGATGCTCGCCATCGCCGTCGTCGCCATCAACTCCTCGTCCTACCAGGCCGAGATCTATCGGGCCGGCATCCAGTCCATACCGCAGGGACAGTACGAGGCAGCCTCGTCTTTGGGTATGACACGCCTGATGACGATGATCTGGATCATCCTGCCTCAGACCGTTCGCCGCGTCATCCCTACCGTCACGAGTGACTTCATCACCTCCTACAAGGATACGTCACTGTTTTCCTCCGTGGGCGTCATGGAGCTCATGATGTACTCCAAGAACCTCACGACCACGACGGGCAACATTACCCCCTACATCGCCGCAGCTGTCTTCTACCTCATCGTCACGCTGCCCCTCATCAAGGTGGTCAACATCGTGGAGCGACGCCTCTCCAATGCCGAACAAGGTCTGGGCGCACGGCCTAAGGTGGATGGCGCACCCCTGCCAGAGGAGACCCCGACAAAGGGCGACGAGTCCCTTACAACGCACGGAGGTGTCGGTGATGCAGATGCAGACTAGGAAAGGGATCGGTATCCACCGCCCGTCGTCACAAGAGGTGCCTGCGGCGCTTCCCGCAGACGAGGCGGCGAGAATCGCCTTCGAGCACGACCAGAGTCTCTCCCGGCACCGCTTCGTTGAGGGGGAGCACCCCGTCGTGCGCATCGAGCACCTGGGCAAGACCTTTACGGATGTGCCCGTCCTGCGTGACGTGAACCTCAACGTCTGGAACGGGGAGATCGTCGTCGTGCTGGGACCCTCCGGCTCAGGCAAGTCAACGATGCTGCGCTGCATCAACCTCCTCGAGCAGCCCACACAGGGCCATATCCTGGTGGGCGACCAAGAGCTCACCGGTGCGAGCAAGGCGAACCTCTCGCTGCTCCGGCGCGACGTCGGTATGGTCTTTCAGTCCTTCAACCTCTTTCCGCATCTCTCGGCCAAGGAGAACGTCGTCATTGGCCAGATGAAGGTCCTGCGCAAGTCGCGTGAGGAGGCCGAGCGAGAGGCCATGAGGCAGCTTGAGGCCGTCGGCTTGGCGGATCGCGCCGACTACAGGCCTCCCCAGCTCTCCGGTGGCCAGCAACAGCGCGTCGCCATCGCGCGTGCCGTTGCCATGCACCCCAAGGTGCTCCTCTTCGACGAGCCCACCTCCGCGCTTGATCCCGAGCTCGTGCGGGGTGTTCTGGCGGTCATGCGCGAGCTTGCGCTCAACGGCGACATGACGATGATCGTCGTCACCCACGAGATGGGATTTGCCCGAGACGTGGCTGATCGTGTGGTCTTCATGGAGGGTGGCGTCATCGTCGAGCAGGGCCTTCCCGAGGACGTCTTCGATCACCCCAAGGAGGCGCGT
>ERZ772957.2467-NODE-2467-length-10677-cov-3.457918_pt1 | contig 10677 bp, 5 predicted proteins | sample MGYA00580682_ERZ772957 | MGnify/ENA primary metagenome ERZ772957 (study PRJEB29015, sample SAMEA2737921) | human oral metagenome | biome: human oral; feature: human-associated habitat; material: dental | place: China | collected 2025 ...
CAATTCCGGCATCTTTCAGCCAGTCTATAGTTCCAATATATTCCCTGTTTCTGGCGCCCGGTGCAATTTTTGTAATTTGATAGCGTTTATTTTCCTTTGCAAGAAAGGCAGGAATGTGAGTATATACATTCTTTATCTTTGCTTTATCAAGTCCTTTTGCATATTTTAGAATATCCTCTTCGTACGCCTTAAGAATCTGAATCTGGTCCTGTAATATGCCGGAAAAATTATTTTGTTCGATGAACTTATTTACAATATGAGGCATTCCACCTGTAATCATGTATTCCTTAAAACAATTCATCCAGACATCGAATTCATTTTCGGAGAATGGTTCGGTATTTTTTATGTGAGTATACATACCTTCAATCTGGCTTGGTGAATATCCTTTTGCCCAAAGAAACTCTTCAAAGTCCAGAGAGTTCATTTGATAATCTTCTTTAAACCCGACGCTTACGGATGTAACCTCTTCATAGTTTATACCCAGAAGTGAGCCGGAACAGATAACATCATAGCGGCCGTCGATTTTGAAAAATTTAAGACACGTTGCACAATCAGGGCAAGCCTGCATTTCATCAAAAAGAATGAGCGTTTCATTCGGAACAAACTTAAACTCAGGATTTATCAGTGATATTTCCTTTATGACATTTTCCGGGGAATAACCTGAAGAAAAAATTTTTAAATACTGAGGTTCGGTGATAAAATTGATTTCTATAAAATGTTTATAGCTTTCTGCAAAGTGCTTTATGGATGAAGTTTTTCCGATCTGGCGCGCCCCTTTTATTATAAGAGGCATCTTGTCCGGATTCTGCTTCCAATGTCTGAGAAAGTCGTCTACTTTACGGCGGAGTTTGTATTCCATGGGCGTATACTATCACGTTTTATCACATTTTTCCAGCATTATTTGAGATAAAAATCACATTTTTCCGGATGTTTTAGGGCGTTTTATCACATTTTTCCAGCATTATTTGAGATAAAAATCACATTTTTCCATGTATTTTTGAGCGGTTTATCACATTTTTCCAAAATAGGAAAACTTTATCTAATTTAACAATTTGGAATCTCTACCAGTATCTTATTTTGTTTCTTCACTATATAATTTTACAACTTCCCAATATCCTGATTTGTTAGAACCGACACGATGTATAGTGCCGGTTTCCACCAATTTTGCCAAAGCTCTTGTTACCGTTGTACGTGACATTCCGATTTTTTCTGCAATCTTTTCTTTTGATAAATTAGGATTTGCTAAAATCATCGCGAGAACTTTTTTTACCGGCTCATTTACCGGCTCATTTACCGGCTCATTTACCGGCTCATTCGATTTGAACATCATCATAATATCGTTAGGATGAACTGTATATTCAGGTTCTGCAATTCCGTATTCCTTACATATTCTACAAATCTTTTCTACTCCTCGTCCCCAGCTTTCTATAAAGCCGGCTCTAAAGAATGTGTTTGCAATATCAGGGTTGTGTGGTAATGAACGGTGTTTTTGATTGGGAATATCTTGCATGAGTTTTTTAGGATCAGCTACGCCGCAAGCGGAACCATCATCGCGCTTACCTATATAAAGCGTTCCGCCCTGTGCATTGGCAAAACCGCAAATCCATTTGAGATATTCATCCCGCCATGATTCTTTATATTCGATTAACTGGGATTCAGGCATTGTACTTCTCCATCATTATCTTCTAAATTATAGCGCATAAAGAAAATATTATTAAGATGAAGGTTCCGATGTCTTTTGTCTTTCGGTTTTTTGCCGATAGTGTAACTATGAATATCATCACGTATCATGCGTCCGATATGGATACGGTGCAAAACGATCCTATGCTGTTTGCCGTTCAGGTAAAGCATAGAAACGCATATACAGGCGGGCAGGCTCGGCAAGCGGCGGTAGCCGCCGATATGCGCTTTTTTTCCGATTTTCAGAGTACAAATATACCGTATGTAAAGAAACGGGCAGCTTTTAATCATACTATTTCGTTGGTGCGTTTGAACCCTTTGCCTTTTTTGCTGATTTTCAGTATCTTGTATGCGATTTTGGCTGTTCCGCTCTTACGCAACGGGGCAGGGGCTTATTCCATACGGAAAATGAGCTTTAGTGAGGAGCCTTCATTCGGACGTGCGCTGCATTCATATATTTTTCCCGAACAGGAAAGCTTTACCGATCAAGAAACGGTGCTTGCTTCGGACGGTTATGTTTCGACGGTTACGTTTAAAGATTATACGGTAAAAAAGGGCGATACCGTAAGCGGTATTGCTTCCCGTGCAGGGTTGCGGAATTTCGGGACGCTGTTGTCGGTAAACAACATCGATAATGCTCGTCGGATCAGTGCGGGACAAGTGCTGCAAGTGCCTTCTAGCGATGGCCTTTTGTACACGGTGAAAAAGAACGAAACGCTTGCGGGGATTGCAGCTGCTCATAAAGTTACTGTTACTGCACTGCTTGATGCGAACGATTTAACGCAGGAAACCTTGTCCGTCGGGCAAAAGCTTTTTATACCCGGTGCAGTGCTTTCTTCGTTTGAGCTGCGAAAAGCGCTCGGCGAACTGTTTATTTATCCGATACGCGGCAGGCTTACTTCACCGTTCGGATATAGAAGCGATCCTTTTACCGGAGCGAGGAGTTTCCATTCGGGTATCGATCTTGCAGCGCCTACCGGCACCTCGGTTAAGGCTACGCTGGACGGCAAAATTGCGGAGACGGGGTTTAACCGTATTTTTGGAAATTATATCATTATTACCCATGATAGGGGGTATCAGTCGCTCTACGGGCATTTATCAGCCGTCTATGTAAAACGGGGGCAATATGTTACGCAGGGCACTGTTGTCGGTGCCGTCGGTAATACGGGGTATTCCACCGGCCCGCATCTTCATTTGTCTATTTATAAGAATGGAAACTTAATCAATCCGTTTTCCGTTTTAAAGTAGAAATAGGCAAAAAAACCGGAAGAGAATCTCTAAAAAACTGAGGTTTTGAAGGGTTGTTAATAATACGCTGAACACCGCTAAAAGTTCGATTTGCTTTTAGCGGTGTCTTGTTGAGGAGGATTTTGTGAAACGAGTCGTATTCACTTTATGCGCATTGATGGGCGCATATACATTTTTGTTTGCTTATAACCCGCCCGCTGGAGGAGAGTCTGCCAATACATTCTTTTCCCCCGACTTATTAGGCGGTCAGGTAAGCGCTACCGGGGGACCGTTCGGAGATGGAAATCCTCCCGAATTGGCAACGAACCCCGCGCTTTCGGCCTATGTGCAAAGGATTACCTTTGATCTTTCCTATGCCGCCGTTATCGGTTTTAATAAAAATACCGCAGGCGATTTAGGAGTAAGGGGGCATCTGGCGAACATCGACTTCTTATACCCTGCCCGATGGGGTGTGATTGCTGCCGATGTTCATTTGTTTAATTCGTCGTTTGCTTCACTTCCATGGGGTACTGCCGGTTCGATGCGGCTTTCGTATTCAAAAGATTTAACCGATGATTTGGCGCTCGGTATCGGTTTATACGGTATTTTCGGTACCGGCTGGGGACTCGGAGCCGATCTCGGCGTGTTGTACCGGCTCGGCGATCTCGGATTTGCGAAAGATTCAAAGATCGGTGCTTCAATTACCGGAATGGGTAAACCCTATAATGCCGGTAAGGGCGGTATAAAAGGTTTGAATAAAACGAGCGGTTTCCCCGGTATGTTTACGCCGAGGGCAGGGTTTGCCACCACTTTTGTATCGGTAAAGAACTTTAAGCTTGGTATGGCTTTTGATTTGTCCTTCCCGACCTTTCAAAACATTGTTTTTGATACCGGCCTTCACATGAAGTTTGCCGACATGGTTACCTTTAAAACAGGGTGGAATTTCAATCTTGTGGAAACACTGAATCACCGGCAAACTTATATACCCTCATTCGGGCTTGCCGTTTCAATTAAGCTGAATGCAAAAGATAAAAGCGAATCGAATGCGTGGGAACAGAGCGATATTACGCCGCAGTTTGCCGTCAAACCTTTCTATAATAATATCTGGGCAATCGGTGCGGGAGTAAATGTACAGGTCGGTAAGGCCGATACGGCAGCTCCGGCTATCAATATCGATTATCCCGAAACAAAATATATCTCTCCCAATAGCGACGGGGTGCAGGACGTACTCGAGTTCCCGCTGTCGATTACCGATCAGCGCTATGTAATGGCATGGGAGTGTACTTTTGAAAACGAAAAAGGTGAAGTTGTCCGTACGATTGCGAATAAAGAAGCTCGTCCGCAGCTGAGTAGAAAGTCTTTTTGGAAACTTCTGACAAAGCCGAAGTCCGGCGTTGAGGTGCCGGAAACTTTGCGGTGGGACGGTATGCTTGATTCCGGATCGGTGGCACCCGACGGAACTTATTATTTTACACTTACGGCTTCCGATGATAATAACAACACGGCAAAAACGGAACGTTATGCCGTAGTGGTTGATAATACGCCGCCGATGATTACCGTTACGCCGCCTACCGGTCAAAATGCGCTGATTTTCAGTCCCGACGGGGATGGAAATAAGGATGCCTTCCTTATCAAGCAGAACGGTTCCGTTGAAGATAAGTGGACGGCAACCGTTACCGATGCCGGAAACAAGGTTGTGCGCACCGTCGACACCGTAAATGCTGCTCCTACCGATTTTGCATGGGACGGAAAGAACAATTCCGGTGAATTTATCCCCGACGGTATTTACATCTATAAAATTGCCGCTACCGATCGCGCAGGAAACAGTGCATCACAGTCGGTTCCCAATATCATAGTAGACACTATTAAACCTTCAGTCGGTATTTCGATTAGTACCAATGCCTTTTCTCCGAATGGGGACGGCGTGAAAGATACCATCACCTTATCACCGGCAATTCCGATTCAAACCGGCTTGCAGGAATGGAAAATCGATATTCAAAATGCAAAGGGAACAACGGTATACACAATCTCCGATAGCCGTATCGCTGCAATCACCTTTGACGGAAAAGATAAAAACGGAACGGTTTTGCCCGAAGGCGATTACAAAGCGGTGCTTTCCGCTCGTTATGTAAACGGCTATGCGCCAAGCGAGACATCTCCTGTTTTCGCCCTCAATGTTACCGCTCCTAAAGCAACGGTAAAAGCTTCTACCGCTATTTTCTCGCCTGACGGCGACGGAAAGCTGGATACGGTTACCTTTACTCAGCAAATGAGCGCCGGTGATACATGGACGGCAGAAATTTATGCGCTTGACGGTGTCGGAAATATGAGCGGTAAACCGGTACGCAGCTTTGCAATTACAAAAGATAACGCTGCAAATTTTGCTTGGGACGGACGGAACAACTCCGGCGCTTTGATGGCGGACGGGAAATATGCCTACCGCTTGGCAGGTAAAAACGATGCCGGCAATACCGGTTATTCCGAACCCGTTTCGGTAGAGTTGAATACCGAAAAGGCGGATATTATCTTATCCGCAAATATGCTGGCGTTTTCGCCGAATAAAGACGGCGTACAGGATACCATCGTATTTACACCTAACATGAAATCGAGTACCGCGGTGGCATCTTACGCCTTTGGTATATACGATAAATCAGGGACTTCCGTAAAAACACTTTCAGGAAACGGTACTCCTCCCGCGTCAATCCCTTGGGACGGTATTGCGGACACGGGGGATGCAAAAGGACAACTTTGCCCGGACGGTACGTATTCTGCCGTGATCGATGTAACGCTTGCAAACGGACAGACGGCTAAATCAACCGTTTCTGGAATTACGCTTGATACGGAATATCCTGAGGTGGAAGTTTCGGCGCCTTATCTGGTGTTCTCGACGGATAGTACGGCAAAACGCCCGAATTTACCCGTAGCGCAAAAAGCTTCCGCAGAAAACCTGTGGACGGGCAGTATTACCGCTGCCGGTAATAGGGAAGTGCGGATCTTTACGTGGGAAGGACAAGCTGCCGATTTTGTGTGGGACGGAACCGATGCTTCGGGAAATAAAGTACCCGACGGAACTTACCGCTATACCATTTTCGCACAGGATCCTGCAGGAAACAGAACAATCAAGTCGCTTGACAATATCGTGATTGACTCGCGTGTTCCGAAGGCCTATATCACTGCGGAATTACCGGCATTCTCGCCCAACGGCGACGGAGTAAAAGATACGCAGAACTTGACCGTTCATACGACGATTAAAGACGGACTGGCTGCATGGTCGGTTGTTATAAAACCGGCAGATAACAAGACGGCGGCTCCGGTAAAAACGTGGTCGTCGGAAAAGGGCGGTATGCTTGCTTCTTCCATTCAATGGGATGGCAAAACCGACTCCGGCAGGGTTGTATCCGGTACCTTTATAGCGGAGCTTTCGTTGAGCTATACGAAGGGTGACGAGGTGGCCGTCAGTACCGCTCCTTTTGTCTCTTCGACAAAAGCGCCTGAGCTTGGCGTTAAGCTGTCGCCTAAGTATTTCAGCCCGGATAACGATGGTAACGAAGATGAACTCTTTATTAACCTGTCTGCAAAGTCGGATACGCAGCTTAAACTGTGGTCGTTTGAAATCCGCGAACCGGAAGATACCGGCAATAAATTGTTCTGGAGTACCGGCGGAAAGGATAAAATAACCGAGCAGATCATTTGGGACGGCCGTTCGTTAAAGGGCGAAACCGTACAATCGGCGACTGACTATCCGTATACCTTCACCGTAACGGATGAAGTCGGACTGACCTCCGTTGTAAAAGGTTATATCCCGATTGATGTTTTGGTTATCCGCGACGGTGATAAGTTGAAGATTGCGGTTCCTTCTATTATCTTTAGAAAGAATGCCGCAGACTTTGAAGGCCTTGAGCAAACAGTTGTCGATCGGAACGTTAAAGTATTAACCCGTATCGCGGAAATCTTGAATAAGTTCCCCGATTACAAGGTTCAGGTTGAAGGACATGCAAATAACGTGAGTGGAACGGAGCGTGAAGAAAGAGAAGATCTTATTCCGCTTTCGGGAGCGCGTGCCGATGCTGTCCGTAGGTTCTTAATTGAAAAAGGCGTGCTTTTCCTTTTAACTGCCTTTGTGTATGCAGCCGGTATGTATGCAAAGGTAGTATTTTTTACGAAAACGGCAAATAAGGCGGCTGAGCACATTCAAATGGATACGGCACGGCGCCTCTTGCAGTTACGAATGGAACGCTTTGATTCTATGACCTCAGGGAATATCGTCTCCCGATTTTCTTCGGATGTCGATACCGTACGCAATTTGTATGCGACTGTGCTTGCAGAAATTTTCAGCACCGGTATTCTCATGGCGGTATTGTACATCACTTTGTTTACGATAGACATTTCAGTGTTCTTTTTGAGTATCGGTTATTTACCGGTGATGTACCTTTTTGCACGGTATTATCTGCACAAAAGTCAAAAGCCTATTCAGCAGAACCGGCAAGCACTCGGTGAATTAAGCGGTTTTTTACGGGAATCGGTAGCAGCAGTTGAAAGCATTCAAACGTTTTGCCGTGAAACGGTAATTGAGCAGCAATTTGAAGCTATCAATAACACTGCATATAGTGAAAAACGGAAGTCTCTCGTATTGTACGGCCTTTTTTCGTGGAATATTATCGAAAGAATGCGTTCTGTGGTGTATGCGCTTGCTATCGGTGTGTTCGGTCTTTTGTATTTTAAGGGACTCGCGATTCCTGTTGGTACGCTCTTTATCATTATCAGCTATAATGGAAAAATCATTGATATTTTCCTTATGTTCTTTTTACAAATCAACAATTTTAAAAGCGCCTTTGTCGCAGCAGGGAGAGTATCGGAAGTCATTGCTTTCGAGCATGAACCAAGCGGCGGCGAGCGGCACGTGCCGCAGGGGACTATTACCTTTCAAAATGTACGCTTCAGCTACAAAGCCGATACTCCGGTATTAAAGGGGGTAAGTTTTACCGCACGGAAAGGAGAAACACATGCTTTTGTCGGAAAAACCGGCTGCGGAAAGTCAACTATTATGAATGTTCTTTTGCGGTTTTACCCGCATCAGGAAGGCAGCATCCTTTTTGACGGCCGTGCCGTTGAATCGCTTGATAGCGCTGCGCTTCGATCAAAAATTGCAGTGGTATTACAGGAACCGTATCTTTTTACCGGAACGCTTTTTGATAACATCGGTTTAGGCGATTCGGCTTTTTCCGAAGCAGCGTGTATAGAAGCCTTGCGGGCGGTCGGCGGGGCTGCCTTGCTTGAAAAGAACACCGAAGGGATTCATGCGGAAGTACGTGAAAATGGAAAGAATTTTTCGCACGGTGAGCGGCAGATTATCTGTTTTGCCCGTGCAATGGTGCGCGATCCTGTCATTCTTATTTTAGATGAAGCAACAGCGCACATCGACACCGAAACGGAACAGCTGATTAACCGCGGTATTGCAGTATTGAAGCAAGGACGCACCACGCTGATGATTGCCCACCGGCTTTCAACGGTACAGCACGCTGATGTTATCAATGTTATTGAAGACGGAATTATTACGGAACAAGGCTCGCATGAACAGCTTTTAGCGCTTGGTAAAAGCTATGCAGCCTGGTATACCCTACAAACAGGCAAAGAGGAGCAAGTCTAATATGCAATGTACGAGCTATGCAAAGATTCCGCAAAAAAGAGGCGGAACATTTCGGTTTTACAGCTTAATTGCCATAATTGTACTGCTGCTTACTTTAAGCATGACTGCAGGCGCTATCTTCGGTTCAGCGCCCTTAACAATAAAACAAGTAATGACGGTGCTGCAATTTAAATGTACCGGTGTAAAAACAGCTGATTTTTACCTCCCGCACTTTTTTATTGTATGGGACTTACGCATACCGCGCTCTATTCTTGCCCTTGCGGCAGGCGGTACGCTTGCCGTTGCAGGTGTTGCGATGCAAGCTATTACGCAAAATGTACTTGCGGATCCCTACATACTCGGCATTTCAAGCGGAGCTTCTGCAGCGGTTGGCTTTGTATTTTTTATGGGAGGAGCGCTCTATTTTTCTTCATATAGTATTCCGCTATTTGCTTTTTGCGGGGCGATATTCTCACTCATGCTTGTGTATAAGATTGGGAAGGTCGGCTCTTCGTCGAGCACCCGCCTCGTATTAGCCGGTATTGCCGTTTCGATGGCTTTCCATGCATTAACGCAGTTTTTTATTACCATTATGCCTGAAAATGCCAATTTAGCCCTTCTTGTATCGTGGATGATGGGCTCGCTTGCCGGAGCTCGCTGGAACAATATTGCCGTGCCCTGTATCGGTTCTCTCATCGGCGTATGTTTTTTCTTTATAACTGCACGGGCTTTTAACCTTATTTCACTTGGGGATGAAACAGCCTTAAGTTTAGGGATCAATGTTAAACGTATTAAACGGATGACGGCTATTTGCGTAGCCTTTACAACCGGCTTGATTGTTGCCGCCTCAGGGATTATCGGCTTTGTCGGTTTTATTATTCCGCATATTATAAGGCTTATTGCGGGATCCGATCACTGGCGGCTTTTTCCGCTTTCGTTTTTGTGCGGCGGTTTGTTTTTAATTTGGATGGACATTTTAGCACGCACAGCCTTTGCTCCGCAGGAAGTTCCCATCGGTGTTTTTACCGCTCTCTGCGGCAGTCCTTTCTTTATTTGGCTTTTGTCCCGCCAGAATAAGAATTTAAAGTAAACGACACCATGCTTAAAGGAGCGTATACGGTATGAAAACGGACGATGAGGTGATTGCAATACGAAATTTAAGTTTTTCGGTGCAGACAAGAAAGATTATCGACACGGTTTCTCTTGCCGTGCAGCATAAATGTATTGCAGGAATTATCGGGCCGAACGGCAGCGGCAAAACAACGCTTTTAAAGCACCTGTACCGAGCCCTGCCTGCCGATAAGAAAACAGTGTTTATCAATGGAGCGGCGGTAGAAGAGTATTCATGCCGTGAAGCGGCGCAAGTGCTCACCGTTATGCGGCAGGAAAACACAACCGATTTTGATTATTCCGTGCTGGAAATGGTGCTGATGGGACGCACCCCGCATAAACGTATTTTTGATCCCGAAACCGAAACGGACAGAACAATTGCAATACAGGCATTGGAATATACCGGTATGGCAGATTGCGCCGAACGCAGTTTTTCCACCCTTTCAGGCGGAGAAAAACAGCGTGTCCTCATTGCCCGCTCCATAGCGCAGCAAGCTGACATTTTTGTGCTTGATGAGCCGACAAACCACCTCGATGTACACTATCAATGGCTGCTCATGGAAACAATCAAAGGGCTGAACAAAACAGTACTCGCTGTCTTCCATGAATTAAACCTTGCCTGTGCTTTTTGTGATTATCTTTTTGTTATGCACCAAGGGAAAATCGCCGCATGCGGCACTCCATACGAAATATGCACCGAATCCTTGCTCGCCGACGTTTTCCGTATTCAAGCTGAAATCATCAAAGACAAACACAACCGTCCGCACATCTTATACCAGCACTCACTTGCCTGATATGAGAGCGTATGAAGATTACCTCAACTAAAATGAAGGTATAACTTCGGTAGTCTCCTACTTACTCATATATTTGAGCTATATCTGTCATAAACTTCATCCATAGCAGTGAATCTCCGTCTGTACAAACTGTCTCATAAGCGCAAAGATTAAGTACACTGCTGCTTGATAATTCTGTTCACGCAGCTTCAGATTCTCTTCGGTGAAATTATCATACGGTATTCCACTGATGATCGACTG
>ERZ772957.2475-NODE-2475-length-10649-cov-9.647725_pt1 | contig 10649 bp, 10 predicted proteins | sample MGYA00580682_ERZ772957 | MGnify/ENA primary metagenome ERZ772957 (study PRJEB29015, sample SAMEA2737921) | human oral metagenome | biome: human oral; feature: human-associated habitat; material: dental | place: China | collected 2025 ...
CGACCTCCTTCTTCGTCATCTGCTCCTCCTCCTCGCCCGCCGCCTGTGCGGAGAATGAGAGCGCACGCATACCGATAACGAGGGACTCGATCATGATGACAGAGCCGCGAATCAGCGGCAGATTGAGAATCGGATAGCGGTCGCGGATCGATGTGACATCGTGCGTCTCCACCTCGATGTTCCCATTCGGAAGGCGCACGGCGGTCGCGGTCTTATTCGCGTCGCGCATCATGACACCCTCGATGACCGCCTGCCCGCCGACCGCAAGGTCGGTAATTTTCTTTGGCATAAAATTTCCTTACTGTATTAAAAAAAGAGACCATTGCACGATCTCTCGTACAACAGCCTCTTCCTGTTTTCGTGCGGCGAAGAGGCAAGGCGCAGTGCACCTCACCCACGCAGCTATTTCCGTGCGTAACGCTTCTGGAACTTCTCAATGCGTCCGCCCGCCTGAACGTCGCGCTGACGTCCCGTGAAGAACGGATGGCACTTCGAGCACACGTCGATGCGCAGATCCTGCTTCGTCGAGCCCGTCGTGAACGTGTTGCCGCAGCCGCACGTCACCGTCGCCTCGAAGAACTCGGGATGAATGCCCTCTTTCATGTAAATACACCTCGTTTCTTTTGCCGGATACAAGCGCACTTATGCACGCTTGGTTGAACTCAGCGTGTCTGCGCTGAGAACGAGTCATGGAAACAAACGCCCTGCGTTCATTACCGCGCAAGTATAGCATAAAATATGGATCTGTGCAAGCCTTACTCCAATTTGCTGTGGATGATACGCGCGAGACGCGTGCCAAAGAAGAAATTCCAGATCCACTTGACGGAGACCGTGAAGTCCGCGTATTTTCCCGCAAGGCGGACGAGATGGACGAGCATCCACGCGAACCATGCAAAGAATCCGCTCGCCTTGAGATTGAAGCCGAGTACGGGCATGGGGCCGTTCATGACCGCCTCCCCCTTGCCGATCGTCGCCATTGCACCGAGATCATGGTAGACGAACTTCTCCAGCTGATCGGGCGTCTTTCCCGCGATCAGAGCCATAATGTTCTTCTTGACCTGCATTGCCTCCTGCGTCGCCACAGGCGCAACCGTCGGAAGCGGACGCGGCATATCGCCGTGCTGGAAGTTCGCGCAGTCGCCGATGGCGAAAACACAGTCACTGCCCTTCACGAGCAGGTTTTCCTGCACAATGATGCGCCCCGCACGATCGACCTCACCGCCGCACTCCTTGATGAAGTCCTGTGCACGTACGCCCGCCGCCCAGATCACGGTCTTCGTCGGAATGACCTCACCGTTATTGAGCTTGAGATCATTTCCATCGTACTCGGTGACAGCCGTATTCAGGCGCACATCCACGCCCTTCTTGCGCAGGACATCGATGGTGTGCTGCTGCAGATCGGGAGGCACCATCGGCAGGACCGAGCCCATCGCTTCCAAAAGTGTGACCTTGACCTCGCTGAAATCGATCGTATGGAACTCCTTCTTAAAAACATCAATGAGCTCCATGAGTGCGCCGCCCATCTCAATGCCCGTCGCACCGCCGCCCACAATGACAAAGTTCAGGTGACGCTGACGTGCCTCGCGCTGGTCCGGACCACTCTTGCGTGCAGCGCGTTCAAACTCGTGAATCAGATGACCGCGCAGGGCGATTGCCTCCTGCAGCGTCTTCATCGCATAGGAGTTGCGCTCCACGCTCTTGTTGCCAAAGAAGTTTGTTGTCGCACCCGCCGCGAGGACAAGATAGTCATAGGATATCTCACCATGCTTCGTAATGACGACACGGCGTTCCTGGTCAACTCCCGTGACCTTGGACATAAAGAAATTCACATTCTGATTGTTCTTAAAAAACTGGCGGGTGGGGTAGGCAATCTCCGATGAGGAAAGGACTGCCGTCGTCACCTGATAAAGGAGCGGCTGAAACAGATGGTAGTTATGCCGATCAATCAGCGTAACCCGCACATTTTCCTTTGCAAGCTCCTTGGCAAGACGTACGCCGCCGAATCCGGCACCGACAATGACAATATGTTTTTGATCTGCCATAATACCCCACTCCTTATTTTCAATAGTGAAAAAAATCACATAGTTGGGTCGTTTTCCCCTTTCGAGGAAGCATACCATGAGCGCCTTTCCCCTCATGAGGTACATAATACCACGTTTTATAAGAAATTCAATAGGATATTTCCCTTTGGCGGCATGAAAAACGATAATACTATTCTGGATGTTATAGCGGAAAACTATCACAAAGATTCGGTCTGCTTCGCCTGCCGCATCCGCTGCTCGATGATGCGCAGGCGGATCATAAGCAGCACAGCACCGACGAGGATTCCACCGTTTAGCCCTGCCCAGTACCCGTAGGGACCAAGCTCTGTCCACACCGCAAGCGCATAGCCGGCAGGCAGACCGATGCCCCAGAACGAGAGCACGGCAAGCCAGAACGTGACGGTGACATCCTTGTAGCCGCGCAATGCTCCCTGCAGCGGTGCATTCACACAGTCGCAGAACTGCATGACGAGCGCGTAGAGAAGGAAAACACGAAGGAATTCCTGCACCTCGGGGTTGGTCGTATAGAGTGCGGCAACGGAGTCGCGCATCGCCGCAAGTACGAGCGCTATCACGCCGACGAAGACGAGGGTCAGCACGCGGCTCAGGCGGATGTAGGCGCGTGCACCGTTCTCACGCCCGCCGCCAACCTCGTAGCCCACGAGGATCGTGATCGCCATGGAGACCGAGAGCGGCAGCATATAGACAATGGTGGTGAAATTCATCGCCGCCTGATGCGCAGCAAGTACGGTTGTCCCATACGCCGCCATGAGGAGGCCAACCGCACCGAAGATGCTCTGCTCGCAGAACACTGTAAGCCCGATGGGAACGCAGATCGCGAGCAGTGCCAACCAGTCGCCGGGGATGGGCTTCGGCAGACGTGCAAGCACATGGTAACGCGCGAACTGCGGTATCCACAGAACGGCGACGACATTGAGAACAAAAAAGATCCCGTAGCTCAGTGCCGCCCCAAGCCCTGCGCCCGGACCACCAAGCGCAGGCACACCGAATGCGCCATACATGAAGATGTAGTTGAGCACAATGTTGATCGGAATGGTTGTCATCGTGATGTACATGGTGAGCCGTGTCCGCCCATGTGCGTCGATAAAGTTTCTGAGAACAATCGCAGGCGCAACGGGGATAAGTCCGAGGGCAATATAGGACAGATACTCCATCGTAATGCGTTCCACCACGGGCTCAAGCGCGAGCGCATGGACGAGTGTTGGCACAGTCAGGACACCGCATATAAGCAGGAGCACAGAAAGAAGCGTCGCCCAGTAGAAACTCTGCTGAACGACGCGGCGGATCTCAAGTATGCGGTGCGCACCATAGTGCTGTGCAATGACGGGGGTGAGCCCCGAAACCAGCCCCATGAAAGCGCCAAAAACAGGGAAAAATATGCTCGCCCCAACAGCAATCCCCGCAAGATCCTCCTTACTGATATGCCCCGCCATAACCGTATTAAAAAACCCCGGCGCAATCAACGAGACCTGTGTAACGAGAATCGGGAGAAGCACGGCAAAGAACTGCCGTGCACGCGCCGGATAGCCGTGAACTTCCTTGAGCACCCTCTCTTCCTCTCTCTTATCTCATCCAAAGTAATCGGCAATGCCGTCGGCAATGCCCTGTGCAATCTTCTTGATGCCCGTCTCGCTGTTCATCATCTTTTCCTCATCCGGATTCGAGATAAAGGAGATCTCCACAAGAATAGCGGGCATATCCGTATGTTTCACCACATAGAAATTACACGACTGTGTCCCTCGGTCAACGGTACCAATGGCATCAATCAGTGCCGTACGCACGTTGTCTGCAAGCTGTTTTGACTGCTTCGTGCCCTTCGTGTAGTAATAGGCTGTCGTTCCCTTCACCTCGCGGTTCGTAAAAGCGTCCGCATGGATGGAGAGGAAGATGTCCGCGTTTGCGTTATTGGCGACATCGCAGCGTGCCTGAAGTTCCTCGACCGATGTTGCACTTGCCCCCTTCTCAGAGACCTCCGTATCCCCTGTACGCGTAAGGATGACGGTCGCTCCCTCCGCCTCAAGGAGGCGCTTAAGCTCACGGCTCACACGCATGGTCACGGACTTTTCCATGATGCCCGTCGGACCGATCGCTCCCGAATCGCTGCCCCCATGTCCAGGGTCAATGGCAATCCTGCGCCCCTTCATCCCCGTAATCTCCGAGAGGTCACGATCCAGCTGATCCTGTGACGGGCGCACGTCTTCCTCCGTCTCATCCTCGTCCGCCGCAGGGAAGGAGAGTGCAGGTGCAGGCTTCTGCGTTTCCGGCAGAGAGTTCACGACCGGCCCGCCCGAAGGATCTGCTCCAATGTCCATGACAACACGGGGCTTTTCTCCATCGATGGAAAAGATTCTCCAACCGCCCCTCTGTACCGTAGTTTCAACGACAATACGGACAGTCGTAGGGTCAAACTGCGCCACCCGCACGCGCGAGACAAGCGGTGAATCCACCGTCAAATCCTTCTTCGCCTCGGGGACAATCCACGCATTTTGAATGTCCAAAACAATGCGCGTCGGATTCGACAGGACACTTTGCTTGTAGGAAACAGAGTGATCGGAGTCCACAACGACGCGAACATTTCCATCCGTACGCCCAATGCGAACCCCGGTTACCTTTGCCAAATCTTTTGCACGTTCGCTAAACGCTGCTTCTGCCGTGTTAACAGAAGTGAAGCCAAGTATCCCGACAAGGATCACAATAAGTAATGATATGATGCGGCGCAAAAGTCCACCCTCCCAGACAAAGAACGGATAAAAACCTGCGAAGTATGCTTTTCAGCTGCTTCGCAGGCTCGCAATCACTATGATCCGATTCCCTTATTGTACCTCTGCCGATCCTTCTCCCGGTTCCATCCCAAGTGCGTCCGCACTGCGGGCTGCACTGCGCGTCTTTTTCGACTTCTGCGGCACACCGTTATAGATGAGCTGCGTGATCTCTGCCGCGCGCGTTGGGTCAAAGGATGTCAGGATCTTTGCCGCCTTGCTCTCATCCATGCCCTGCAGGATGGCGGCACAAAGATCAGTATCCAGAGTCTCCATAACTTTTGCCGCATTCTCCGGCTTCATATCGTTGTAGAGATGTACGAGCTTCGATACACGCTTCTTATCTGCCGCCTCACGCTCCGCCTGTTGCTTTTCAATCTCTTCTTTCGAGATTTTTACCGTCTCAGGAGGTTTTTTTCCGCCGGCGGCACTCGGCGTACCGTGGCCTGCAGGTGCCGGCGTAGCCGTAGTCGACGCAGTTTCCGTATGCTCCTCCCCCGCCGTCGGCGGCACAAAGTATTCACCGACCACGGGAAGCTCATGCAGACCGTACGCATCATTGAGTGCCTGTGTGTCAAAGAGTCGGAGGTAGACACCGAGAGCAAATCCGCCAATGACCAAGACGAGAAGCAGGATTAGTCCGAACAGGATCTTCAATATCTTCCGCATGGGATACCCTTCCCTCTTTCTCTTCCCCTGAAAAATCTTGTTTTACGCACTCAACGATAGATGTCCAAGACATTGTTCACATAGTTCTGCGTCTCTGCATAGGGCGGAACGCCGCCGTATGCCTTCACTGCGTTCGGTCCCGCATTGTACGCGGCAACCGCCTTCTTGACATCACCGTCAAAGGTGTCAAGCATCTCACGCAGATACTTCGCGCCGCCCTCTACGTTGCTCTTCATGTCGTACGGGTTCACCCCAAGCCCCGCCGCAGTCTCCGGCATCAGCTGCATGACTCCAACCGCTCCGGCGGGCGAGACGGCACTTTGATTGCCGCCGGACTCCACCTCTGCAACAGCAGAGATGAGCTTCGGGTCGACGGCGTATTTCGCTGCCGCTGCATGAATCGTGCGTGAAAGCTCCGGATTGGAAACATCTGAACGGGATTTTTCTGCCTGCTGCACCGCAGTTGCGCTCTGTGCACTCTGAACCGCGTGCGCCTTCCCCGCTGCCGACACGACATTCTTGTCCATTTCCTGCTGCAATTTCGCGGCGAATTCCATGCCCGGCATCTGCTGTGCAGGCAGGGAAAACTGCCCCTCGATCTCCGCAATACGCGCCTGTATCTGCCGAATTGCCGAAAGATCCATCATACCGCTTCCTCCAATTCCCGATGACGCATGGTCAGCTGCAGACCAATCTCGTCAAGCATCTTCTGCTCTTCCCGCAAGACCTCAGCCTTATACTCGGCCAGGCGTTGTTCCTTTAATTTCTCAATGCTTTTCAGCGCACGCACCTGTTCCATAAGAACTTTGAGGCGCTTCTGCCGTTCTGCACTCGCTGCAAGTATAACCTGCTGCTGATCCTCGATCTGCTGACGCTTCCACCCAAAAAAGCGGTTAAAACTCATGAGCGTCCCGATCTTGATGCGCGTCCCTTCCTTGGACAGATTCTCATAGTCCAGCTGCCCACGGTGCATCTCCTCAAGCAGGCGATGCTGATAGGCACGCGCATCCTCCAGCTGACGTACCGCTTTGGCAAAGGCGACCTCGGCCTCCTCCTTCTTCATGCGCGTCACCTTGAGGAGTGTCTCCAATTGAAATGTGAATTTCTTCATGGCGCTTCCTCAGCGCACGATTCCGCAGATACCGCAGGTGCGGCAGCCTTGCCCACAGCCGCGAGCAGACGCGTCTTCGTCTCCTCGTAGGAGGTCACTTCGTAAATATCCTGACAGAGGAACGTGTTGATCCCGTCAATCCGCTGAATTGCCGCATCGATCTTCGGGCTCGAGCCCTTGACATACGCGCCGATGTGAATAAGATCCTCCGCCTCGGCATAGACCGCCATGAGCTGACGCATCTCCTGCGCCGCCTCCAAATGGCTTTTTTCCACGACCTCATACATAACGCGGCTGACACTTCCCAGCACATCAATCGCCGGGAAGTGATTCTGCGCCGCAATCTTACGCGAGAGTACAATGTGACCGTCCAGAATGGAACGCACGGCATCCGCAATCGGCTCATTCATATCGTCGCCATCCACAAGGACGGTGTAGATGCCCGTGATCGACCCCTTTTCACTCGTGCCCGCACGCTCCAAAAGGCGCGGGAGCATCGCAAAGACGGATGGCGTATAGCCGCGCGTTGCAGGCGGCTCGCCGATGGTAAGCCCCACTTCGCGCTGCGCCATCGCAAAGCGTGTCACGGAGTCCATCATCAGGACAACCTTATGCCCCTGATCGCGGAAATACTCGGCAATCGCCGTTCCCGTCATCGCACCCTTGATGCGGACGAGTGCAGGCTGATCGGAGGTAGCGACAACCACAACAGAGCGTTTCAGCCCTTCCTCGCCGAGGTCGCGTTCGATAAAGTCACGCACCTCGCGGCCGCGCTCCCCGACGAGCGTAATGACACTGATGTCCGCCTCCGTATTGCGTGCAACCATGGAGAGCAGCGTCGATTTCCCCACGCCCGAGCCCGCCATAATGCCAATACGTTGCCCGTCTCCGAGTGTAATAAGCCCGTCGATGGCACGCACGCCGACGTAAAGATTGTCGTGAATACGCGGACGCGTGAGCGGCGGTGGCGGCGGTGCCTGCAAGGGATATTCTTCCTTGGCGAGGATCGGTCCCTTTCCGTCAATCGGGTTGCCAAGCCCGTCAAGCACACGCCCGAGGAGTTCAGGACCTACCTTGACGCGCAGCCGCCGTCCCGTTGCGACAACCTCACAGCCGGGACCGATGCCCTGCATCTCACCGACGGGCATGAGAAGCACGCTGCCCTCACGGAATCCGACAACCTCCGCCGGAATCGGCGGCTGACCTACAAAATGCGAGCTGACATAGCAAAGCTCGCCCACCGTGACGGTCGGTCCCTGTGACTCAATGACAAGACCGATGATCTGTGTCACCTTTCCCGTCAGCTTCATAGGGGAAGCGGCACTCAGCGCATCCTGAAATTTATGGATATCTATGGAAAATGGGGGTTTTCCCCCCGTTTCACTCATATTCATAGCATAACTTCCCGCACAGCCTTTTTGAGCTGTTCGATCTGCGTCTGCAGACGTGCGTCCACACTGCCGTTCGGGGTCTCCACAAGGCAGTCCCCCGGTTTCAGAGCCTCATCGGAGGTGATCGTTAGGTTCGTATCCCCCGCCGTCAAGACAGAGCGCAGCTCGTCCCGCGCCATGAGTACGAAGTCATAACTGGCGGGCGGTACGTGCACGACGATCTCCTTCTGATCCTTGACGCGCAGAATGGCATCGCGTACGACGGGCAGAACCATCTGCGGCACATCAATGAAATGCTGCGGCAGTACACGCTCAACAGCCGTCATGGCAATCGAAACAATGTCCTGCTCGGCATTCACCACATAGTCGCGTATGGCATCATGCGCATCGCGCAGGGTCTTTTCCGCCTGTGCGTTCGTTTGGCGGACGAGTTCCGCCATCTCCTCACGCACGGCCGCCTCTCCTGCCGCATGGCCTGCAGCAAAGCCTTCCTCGTGCCCACGGGCACGTGCCGCCTCGCATTCCTCTTCGATCTTTGTCTGTGCCTCTGTGAGAAGTCGATCCCGCTCCTCCTCGGCTTCCCCGCGAAGGACAGCGATGCGGATCTCCGCCTCCTTGACGCGCTCGTCCATCGCCTGCTCCCGCTCTGCTATGCGCGCAAGCAGATTCTGAACGGCCTCCTCACTGAGACTTTCCTCCTCGCCTTCCGGACGGGGCGGCGGCGGTGCATCAATGAGATGCGGGTTTTCCTCCCAGACGGCTGCCTTGATAACCCTAGACAATCATCTCGTCTCCCTTGCCACGCGAAATCACAATCTCGCCCTTGTCCTCGAGCACGCGGATGACACCGACAACCTTCTGCTGCGCCTCCTCGACATCGCGGATCTTGACCGGTCCCATGAACTCGATCTCCTCGCGCAGCATATCGGCAGCACGCGTCGACATATTCTTGAAGACCTTCTCCGCGACCTCCTGCGGCGTTGCCTTGAGCGCAAGCGAGAGATCCTTTGTCTCCACCTGGCGCAGGACGAGCTGCAACGAGCGGTCGTCGATCTGGACAATGTCCTCGAAGACGAACATGAGCTTCTTGATCTCTTCGGCAAGCTCGGGATTGTCGACCTCGAGGGTCTCCACAATCGCCTTTTCCGTCGTGCGGTCGACGCGGTTGAGCACCTCGACAATCGCCTTGATGCCGCCCGCCGATGTAAAGTCCTGCGTGACCATCGAGGACAGTTTCCTCTCGAGCACGCGCTCGACCTCGCGGATGAAGTCCGGCGACGTGCGATCCATCATTGCAACGCGCTTTGTGACCTCAACCTGCGACTCGGGCGGCAGCGAACCGAGGACGATGGCCGCCTGATCGGGTTCGAGGTACGCCATGATGAGCGCAATGGTCTGCGGATGCTCGTTCTGAATGAAGTTGAGCAGCTGGGCGGGATCCGTCTTGCGCAGGAAGTCGAAGGGACGTACCTGCAGACTCGTCGTGAGACGGTTGATGATCTCGAGCGCCTTGTCCGGGCCGAGCGCCTTCTCGAGGACGTTCTGCGCGTACTGCAGGCCGCCCGAGGAGATGTAGTCCTGTGCCATGCACATGGAGTAGAACTCGGCGATAACCTCCGCCTTGAGCGAGGAGGATACCTGCTTCTGATTTGCGATCTCAAGCGTCAGATGCTCGATCTCATCGTCATCCATATGCTGAAAGAGTTTTGCCGAGTACTCGGGTCCAATCGCAATGAAGAGGATTGCCGCCTTCTGCTGATTGGTCAGATCACCGCTGCCATACATATCCGGCATACTTACTCCTCCTCCGAAAGCCAAGTCTTGACGAGGAGGGCAACCTCCTCGGGCTTGGCATCAATGAGCGCAAGAAGAGCCTGCCGCTGATTGATCTGCTGCTGCTCCTCCTCGGAGAGATCTTCTTCCTCGACCTCGCCTGCTGCAATCGCCGCAGCACGCTCCTCCGCAATACGCTCCTCTTCGAGGCGCTGTGCCTCCTCGGCAGCCTCGCGCTCGAGGCGCTTCTTGCGGCGGTACATGAGGATGCCGGCAATGATGAGGGCAATGACGAGCAGGGCGAGTCCGACCTGCGTGTAGAAGATGCGATCCTGACGATCCTTCTCCGCCTGCTCCTCTGCGGCGCGGCGTTCTGCCGCCTCCGTGCTGAACGGCAGGGGCTCAACGGAGATCGTATCGCCGCGCGAGGGGTTGATGCCCGCTGCGCTGCTCACCGTGCGCAGGATGCTCTCCTGCTGCGGCTGGGTCACATCGTCGTTGACGAGAACGGCGACCGTCAGGCGGCGGATCGCCCCGGGAGAGGCGATGACGTGCTGACGTTCCTCGTTGATCTCATAGTTCTTTGTGGATTCCTTCTTCTCATACTCGGCGTTTGCATTCGTCTCCTGCTCCACGTAGCCGGGGACATTGCTCTGCACGCCCGCAGGGCCGCCGGGATTCGTCGAACTGCCGACGTAGCTCTCGGAGATATCCTGCTGGCTGCGGATGATGCCCGCATCGTCCACAACAGGCGTGAAGGTCTGACGATCCGTCAGGCGGTCGTCAAAGTCGAGCTCCACGCTGACGCGCGCAAAAGCGCGTCCCTCGCCAAGCGTCTGATCGAGCAGGGACTGCACCTTCTTCTCGATGTTGTCCTGCACCT
>ERZ772957.2476-NODE-2476-length-10649-cov-8.869266_pt1 | contig 10649 bp, 5 predicted proteins | sample MGYA00580682_ERZ772957 | MGnify/ENA primary metagenome ERZ772957 (study PRJEB29015, sample SAMEA2737921) | human oral metagenome | biome: human oral; feature: human-associated habitat; material: dental | place: China | collected 2025 ...
GGCACCACCTGATCCTCGACCTCACGCTCAACTCGCCCATCGTGTCCTACGAGGTCCCCTTCTCGAATGAAATCCGCTCCTTGGACTTCCTGCGCGGAACGGTGCTGCTCCCCTGGTTGCACCGGCTGGTGTCCTCGAAGAAGCAAGCAGGGAACGAAGCCGTCATTACCAACGCCGTGACCGGCGGCCACCTGTCCGTCTCGGACGCGCTGCCCGTCATTGAGGACATTAAGGGACTCCCCGTTCCCCTCACACTCAAGACAGACAAGACCTCACCCTCGGACTCGCCCATCACCCTGTACGGCAATTCCCCCAAGAATCAGGGGAAGATCCCCGTTCGCGGCGGATATGTCTTCTTCGCCCCCAAGGAAGGCGACAGTGAAGAGCCCGGCACGAAGACTCAGGGCTGGTACGGTAAACCTCCCCTACGCGGGCGACAGACGACCGCCATCAACCACGAGACGGGCGCAGCCAGCAAGGGGCAACTCGTCCTGGTCGAGGCCCTGTCTGAAAAGATGTGCATGCGCGCGCACGTCTGGGTGTCGGATGAGCTCTGGGAGGCCGCCTCTGTCTCTTCTCTTCTCGGTAAGACACGCGAGGCCCGGCTCGGGTCGCGTAAACTCACAGGCACCTTCGGGTCCGCCCACTGCACGCTGCGTGAAGAGACCGATGATGAGCGGGAGGCACGCAGCCAGTTTGGTAACGCCGGAAGCATGCAGCTCACGAGCACTGCCTCGACGTCCGCTGACGGGACGGCACCCGGCGAGGGCACCACGACCTCGTCCAACGATCAAACAGTCTCAGTCTCCCTGTGGTTCACGTCCGACGTGATCGCACGGTCGAGCGCTCTGGGGTTGGGCGGGAGCGTTGAGGATCTGGAGCTTGCCTTCAGGCGTGCCAACATTCCGGTCACGGTCGTTCAGGAGAGCGCTGACGACGATGCAGCTGATTCGAGTTCCCATCAGGACTCGGAGGACAAGAATCGCAAACGGATTCTGACTGCGATCCGACACCGGCGTGTGGACTCGTGGTCGCCCGCGGACAATGGGCCGCGCGCGAGTCGCCTTGCGATCCAGGCGGGATCGGTGATCCAGGTGCGAGTCAGTAAAGCGGATCGAGACAAACTTCTGGAACTCGCGCCCTTTGGAGTGGGGGAGCTGACGGCGCAGGGATACGGCCGTTTTGTCGTCGATCATCCCCTTCTCAGCATCCATTCCATTAAGGTCACGAAAGCAAAGCTCGAGCACTTTGTGTCGGCGAAGGCGCCCAAAGGAGGCGAAGAGAAGTGACATTCACACGCTATGAGCTCATTATCCCAGTCGAGCTGACGTCGGAACTCCACATCGGTGGCGTGGACGAGGTCCCCGAGCGCGACGGAGAGGGAACCGTCATCCGATTCTGCCGCAACGGCCTCAAAGAGCCGACGATCCCCGGCCGCTCCATCAGGGGTGCCGTGCGCGCGGCGTGCGACGTCGCCCGCCAAGCGATGAAGGACACCGGGGATCCCGCGACTCAGAACGGCGGAGCCTTCTCGAAAGAGAATTGGATCTCCCTATGGGGCGATGACACGGACTACACCGGCAAGTCACTCCGCGATCGCCGCCTGCGCAGTGACGACTCCCTGCCGATCAGGCAGAGCGCGCTCACCTTCCACACCGTCTCCTTCCCGGAATACAAGGACAGCGACTCCGGAGATTCCCCCTTGCCGAGGCGTCACGGCGTCGGCATCGACCGGACGACTGGGGCCGCCTCGGACGGAGCGCTGTACGAGCACGAGTTCCTTCCCCGCGGCACAAAGTTCGACATTCGCATCACCGCCGAGGGGCGCGACGGCGAAACGATGGGACGCGAACAGTCGGATGGGATTCCGGGGCCTGCGTCATCCGAGTCCGTCAAAAAGCTCCTCGATTTGATTGCCTCGCTCTTTGAGACCAAAACAATCCAGCTGGGTGGACGCACTGGGTCCGGGCAGGGAGCCGTCAAGGTCCAAGAGTCCGACAAGAAATGCCAAGGGTCCAATGAGGAGCGCCAAGATTCTGACGATCAATATCTGCGAATAGTCGGCAAGTCGAAGGGGATCGAGGGGAAGAGACTCGTCGATGTCGTTGATCCACTGACGGGTGTGCTAACCGAAGGGCCAGAATCATCTAAGGGCACAGACAGTTCTGCTTGGGTAGGCACGCAGCCCGCACGCATCAAGATCACTTGGTGGTCACCCACCGGTATTTTCGTTGCCGAGGACGAAAAGCTGACAAAACGGCGCAAGACTGCGAAAGAAGATGAGAATAAGGAGAAGGGTATCAACGAGGAGGTTCACGAGGTCGTTTATCCGCTCCGGGACCCATCAGAGGAGTGGGAGAAAGCCCAACTCCTCATCCCGGGAACTTCGATTCGTGGTGCGTTGCGCTCACGGGCCTCGCGCATCGCGCGGACTGTTCTTGCGGCACGGCACGAGCTGGAACCCTTCACGTCACAGGATATCCACGAGCAGATCGCCGCGGAGCCGAACCTGGTCCGGTACATGTTCGGCAGCACGGAGTACCGGGGTGCTGTCACCGTTCACGATTGCCTCTCGACTGATCCTGGGAAATGTATCGAGGTCACGCACAATGCGATTGATCGATGGACGGGCGGCGTCATCGACGGTGGTCTCTTCACTGAGGCCGTCTACCTGGGCACTCACTGGGAGCCGATCACGATCGACATTGATCTGCGCCAGCTCCTGAACAACATCGAAGCTGACAAGAGGGAGGCCAAGAGCAAGCCCGATGAGGCAGGAACAAAGCAGGATGGCCAGGAGGACTCTCAGCAACGGGAGCATGTTTACGCTCCCTACGCTCGCGCTGCCTACGTCTTGCTCGGGTTGGTGCTCGCCGAGTTGGCCGCGGGCACTCTCCCTTTGGGTAGCCGATCGACGCGAGGCCTGGGCCAGGTCGTCGTTACAACGATCGAGGTAGAGGGGGCTGACCGTAAAGGTGTTGACCTTCCGTCGTGGAATTTCACTGGTTGCGAAGCACTGCAGCAGCCGGCAACTGGCGCTGGCGTCATGACGGACACGCTCTACGAGGGACAACGCGAGCTCGCACGACGGGTCCTACACCATTTGAAGGATAAGTATGACAAAACGGACTGGTCTAAGCGCCTAGAGAACGACCCAGGAGCCGCGCGTAAACAATCTGAAGGGACGGGAGCCACCGATGACTGAAAAGAATCAGAAAGCGATGCTGACACACTCATCTATCCCCCCGGTTTCTGGTGACACACCACGCTTGGACATCTTCCTCTGCTATGTGCACACTCATTTGGGTGAGGACGTTCAGGGCCTGGCGTTCGCGACCAACGGCACCTGGCCGGTGTTGGGGGTCAATAAGGATTCCCCTACCAAGGAACCGACGCTCTCTGTCACACCAATCGATGGGCGAGACTTCGATCCGACGAAGGTCTTCGAACTGCGCCTGTGGGTACCAATAACGCTGCCTAATGAACCCGCGGAGGGCACCGTTCTGGCTCGAGAGTACCGGTGGATAAACGGCGTGGGCGCCGTCGAGCTGAGGGTCACCGCGGGCACCGACAGTTCGCAGTCGAGCGGAAGAAAGGGATCTGGCGACAGAGGCTGGGTGCACGCGGTGCAGTATCTGCAACACGTTCCTTCTAGCAGGAACACGGCGAAGCCCATCCCAGCTTCCCCCAATAAGAAGTCGAACCAGAGCGGTGGAGATACCGGCGCTAGCCACATGGCGGCACTCGAGTTCATCCAAGAAGAAGATAAGTACGGAAACACGGTCGTGGTCGAGCAGCTATTCACAGGAAGGTGGAAGTAACATGAGTACCAAACGCAAACAAAAAGAATACGAAAAACACACATTCCATTCGAGCGTAAATAGAATCCCACGCCTGCCGAACGAAGCGCGAACTTGCGATCCAACAAACAGCGACGAGATATATCAACAGGGCGTTACGACAAGCCTCGATATTCTTCACTCCGAAAGACTCAGTGGCTACTTTGATCTCAAATTAACCGCGCACTCTCCGTTAATCCTCGGGGAACAGACGAAAGAAGAAGGAATTCATTACATTCAGGTTCAGAAAGTCGACGGAAAACCCTATATCGCTCCAACAATGATCAAAGGGCTTCTGAGCACCACGTACGAACGCATCACATCGTCACGCTTCCGAATCTTTGACACGCCAACACACGTTAAACCGCTGACATATCGCACAGATCCGAGCCAGTCACTATCACTCACCCCTGTCCGATACACCGGAGAAACTGACATAAATGAGAATCTAAGGTTCGAAATACTTGACGGTGGCCCAAGCGGAGACAATAAGCCGGCCTATCTACCAATCAAATACAACAAGAAAGTCCTGGGCAACAGATACAAACTTAACAACGCTTACACAAAGGAGCTCACCAGAAGATTCAAACACGGTGATCACGTAATCTTCGAAGCATACAGAATCAAACGTCGATGGATTGTCACCACAATTTCAAAGATTGACGATAACCTTCCCCTTCATGTTGGAGAATTCCAGAACAACAAAGGAGATAACAACCCGCAAACTCCTATAACATTCACAGGCTACCTATATACAACAAGCCCAAAAAAGAATATTAGCAATAATAAGACTAACTTTAGCAAAAAATGGGCTGAGAGGATATTTATCGAAGGAGAAGTCACTGAGGAGAGCATCAGGCCACGATTCACTACTTGCGATCAGTCTGCAATCGCACGCTACCATGCAGTGCTCAACTCATACGCCGAGCAACAAGAAGCAGCAGACAAACTAAAGGAGCGCCGCAATATACCTAAAGTGACAAACAATATTTTTTCCCGCATGACTGCGGATGAACGAACACTAAAAGAAGGGGATCTTGCTTACGCATTACTCGACACTAAAGGTCGGATTGCGGAGCTAGTTCCGATTACTGTCGGTCGACATGCCTACTCACACGCACCCATCGCCCTGGCACAGGCGGATGGTATCGATCCAGCTAGGACACTTACGGAGGCCTCAGCCGCCGATAGACTCTTCGGTTTCGTCGGTAACGACAATGAGAGCGGCACCTCGCTACGCGGGCGTGTTCAGATCGGCCCCGTCTCAACATCGGATTGTCCCACCGCAGTACCGCCCGATGGACAAGCCTACGTAAAGCTTCCCCCGCTACTTAGCCCCAAGCCCAGCAGCGGTCGTCGTTTTCTAGTTTCTAAGGAGGACTTCCCCAATCCACCTAGCGAAAACACGCGCCGCGATCGCCTCTATGATCCGACCAAGTCTTCGTTGGGCGAAGCAACATACCCAACACATCGCTCCTGCATCGGACAACCCCTAGATAACATCATTGAGAAGTTCAGCACAAGTGGCGGCGACCTGAAGACAAGCGAATCCCTTCAACTTCATGTACGATCATGTATCGAAATAGGAAGCATTCTCGCATGCAGGGTTCACTTTCAGAACCTATCCTCAAAGGAACTTGCTTTCCTAGTGTGGCCTTTCATCCCTGAGAATCTTTCACCAGAAGGAAGGGACGTAGGATTTCACAAGGTCGGTATTGGAAAGCCCCTCGGCCTAGGACTCGTCGAGGCAAGAATCGTTAAAAACCGCTTGTATCTTGAGAAGACACAAGACATCACATCGGGTTATGAGACGCTCACCAGCGTTCTCGGGACTCAATACGAAGAGGTGGATGCTTCAACACTACTCCAAAACAGCGAGATAGGAGATTTGTCAAAGCTTCCTTGGATTCGTGCCTTCCAAAGAGCAGCTTACGGATTTGAAGACACTGACGTACCTGTCAGATATGTCAGTCTTGAAGAGAACAAAGCAAATAATGCAACTAATAAGGATGGAAGTCCGAAGTATTTTGACAAACAGAAATGGCTCGCGGGACGCTCCCCTCAGTCCCTTTGGATTGAAGATTCCGCGACAGTCCCAGAAGTCTTCCTGAGGGAAGTGAAGACAGAACGTAGCCACAAGAGCGCCCAGAAATCAGGGGAAGAAGTCCATTCATCCGATAAATCTAGGAAGAATCAAGGAAAACATAGGGAGAAGGACCGTCGCACGGACAGATGCACTCAGCACAATGCATCTACTTCCAGTGATATCCAGAGCGACAAGTCTGATACCCGCAGGCGCCGAAAGCGCCGACCTCGCGACTAGCCCCTCACCACACTCCCCGGCACAACCCCACGTCGTCCAGCGCTATGGCCGGGCCGAGTATGTCGGCGCGGTCGGCGCAGGATGAGCAAATGGGGTAGATGTGGATGACGTCGTCGCTCTCAGAAATGAGGACAGCTAGAGACGAGCGGACGCGCGCCAGCGTGGCTGTGTCGAGGCGGAGCTGGAATACGGATTCTTGGATGCGGTAGCCCCAGGATTCCAGTGTTTTAGCGACGCGGAGGCGCCGTTTGTTGTCGGCGATGTCGTAGGCGATGATGTAGATCATCGCCAGGCGACCCCGCTCCACGGGTAGTCGGGTTCGTCGATGGCGCGCGCCAGCATCTGCGCCGAGTGGGCGATGTACCTGCGCCACGACCCCGAGTATCCGGGGAGGGCGCCGGTGACGGATCGCTGGCAGGCGGCCTGGTACGCGTCGACGAGGATTTTCTTGTCCTCGCTGCCCAGCCACACTCCCCCGGCTTCGGCCTCGACGACGCCGTGTTCGGGCCGGAGTTTGCGTGTGCGCAGGAGTGCCATGACGGTTTGGTCGACCAGGAGTGGGCGGAACTGTTCCATGAGGTCCAGCGCCAGGCTGGGCCGCTTGTCGGTGGGTGCGTGCGCTATGCCGAGTGACGGTTCGAGCCCGGCGGCGTGCAGCGCGCCGACGTATTCGGACAGGAGGATGGCGTACCCGTAGGACAGGGCGGCGTTGGGCAGGTCGCGGGGTGGGCGTCGGCTGCGCTTGTCGAAGGTGACGTCGGCGGGCACGCACGTGGAGAGCGCGTCGAAGTAGTCGTTGGAGCACGCGCCTTCGATGCCCATGATCTCCTCAAGGGTGCGCGCATCCGCGAGCGAGCGACGCCACGCGTGCATGTGTGCGGTCGTGTCGGCGACGTGCACGGTTTCGTCGCGTCGGGCGATGCGGGTGAGGACGTGGATTTGGCCGCGGATTTTCGCGCCGATGAGGCTGGCGGCCAGGCGGACGCGCCGCTCACGGTCGCCGACGAGGGCGACTTGCGCGAGGATCTGACTGGCGTGCGCTCCCCTGTTGGCACCGATGAGGGTGCCTTGGTAGGAGCCTCGCCGCGACAGGCACACGACGTCGACGCCACTGCGCATCGCCCACGAGCGCGCGCCGGCGGACAGGCCGACGTTTCCGGACAGGACGATGCGCGTGACGCTGTTTTTTGGGACGGAGGTGGCAGGCAGCGAGCCGGGCGCGTCGACGAGGACGCGGCCCGCTTTGACATGGACGCGCGCGCCATCGCGGCCGACGTAGAGGATGCGATCGGCTTGGCCCGTGGGTTCGTCGCTGGACCGGGTGATCCACGGGTCGATGCTGATGCTCGCGAGGGCTTTCTCCTCGTCAATGTACTGGGTCGTCACGTCGGTGAGGCGCGCGCCTGCGCCAATGGCCGCAGCCGCGACGGTGTCGATGGCGTCGGCCAGGCGCTGGTCGTTTGGCGCCGCGAGCATGAGGGCGGTTCCGACGCGCGAGTAACGCAGGCCTCGCCCAGTGGCGTACCTGTCACGATCGAGCAGAGCGGCGTCGGCGAGCACGCTCGCGATCGGGTTAGTGTCCGAGGCCTGGGCGAGTTCGGCGATAATGGGCGCGTCGGCGTCGGGCACGCCAAGGTGAGAGAGACCCGCACGGGTCACGAGGCCTGTGTCGGCCGGGCGGATAGTGGCCCGCGCCAGGTGGTGGTTGCCGTGGTCGTAGTCCTCGACGACTCCTCTACTGAAGGCGTCGTGTCCTGCGCGCGTGTCGTCGTAGGTGCCATGGGGGCGTTCCGCGGTGAGGCGGTGTTCGAGGCTTTCGCGCACCGATTCGGCCAGGAGCGCACGGGTGATAGCGTCCGCCGTTGTGAGAGTGTTCGCGTCGAGTGCGGCGATGCGTGGCGGCGCCCAGTCCTGGGCGGCGAGGACGCGGAGCTGCTCGTCGGTGAGGCTTCCTGACATGGGGGTGTCCGAGCTGGTGGCTCCGGGTGTGCAGTGAGGAGTCGGCGTCTGGCGCGAGTGAGGGCTTCGGGGCTGGTCGCTTCTCTCAGGGACGAGGCTGTGGCGGGTGTCGTCATTGTCTGTCCTTACACTCAACAACCCTGCGGCTACTCTCCAAGTGTGAAGCGTTATGGAGGAGCGACACGCCGACGATGGCGGCGATTTCCGGGACGAAACCGGCCTTATGAGCGGTCCGCGGTGATGCTAGCAACCGCAACGAAAAGTCTGGTAATCTGGCCTCGTGCTTGCTGGCCGGAGGGGTGCTTTTTCGGCCACTGGCGATCCGGTACGACGTTTTCCCTGGCCACAGGGGGTGCGACGCGCCGGGCAGTCAGAAAGCACCGAGCACCAAAAGGTGCATTAAGACTCCACATCCTTCATCGGTAATATACGTCTAGGCATGTTAGAAAGCACCAAGCGCCAAACGGTGCATTAAGACGAGCGACTACACTTTTTATTGTGCTATGTATGTTTGTCAGTCAGATAGCACCGAGCACCAAAAGGTGCATTAAGACTAAGCGACACCCAGCTCCCACATGTACTGCTCCTAAGTCAGAAAGCATCGAGCGCCAAAAGGTGCATTAAGACATGCTTTCGAGATTCTCTTTCGTGAGCATTGCCCTTTGTCAGAAAGCACCGAGCGCCAAAAGGTGCATTAAGACGTGGGGAGAACCACCGTTACACTCTGCGTGCTTGTCAGAGTCAGAAAGCACCGAGCGCCAAAAGGTGCATTAAGACATACTCTCGCAAGTACGTGCTCTTGGAGTTCGGATCGTTGTCAGAAAGCACCGAGCGCCAATAGGTGCATTAAGACAGCGCAGCCGCCGAGGTCATCACTGCACTCGGTGGCCTCGTAAGAAAGCACCTAGCGCCATAAGGTGCATTAAGACGTAGGGTCATTACTCCATGCGATAGCCGTTTGAGTGTTAGAAAGCACCGAGCGCCAAAAGGCGCATTAAGACTCCACGTCCTTCATCGGTAATATACGTCTAGGCATGTTAGAAAGCACCGAGCGCCAAAAGGTGCATTAAGACAGTGAACAGATGTCTACGAGTCCATGGGATGATGCGTCAGAAAGCACCGAGCACCAAAAGGTGCATTAAGACTGGTCCGTCTTACGTCCCCTCCACGCGCGTTTAACGTGTCAGAAAGCACCGAGCGCGATAAGGTGCATTAAGACGATTCGAGTGCGTTCCTTGAAATTTTGGAAGTAGTTCTGTTAGAAAGCACCGAGCGCCAAAAGGTGCATTAAGACCCAAAGCTCTTCGGAAACAGGCTGATCCCAATCTAGATCGTTAGAAAGCACCGAGCGCCATAAGGTGCATTAAGACCGATTCGAGGATGCGTTGCCATGAGCGCACTCGGTGTTAGAAAGCACCGAGCGCCATAAGGTGCATTAAGACTGACGACCACTCTCCTGCTCCTTTGACGTAGAACAGGTTAGAAAGCACCGAGCGCCATAAGGTGCATTAAGACCGCCTTCGTGGCAGGCTGCCAGGCCTTCGCAAAGGTCGTTAGAAAGCACCGAGCGCCAAAAGGTGCATTATGACACTAGAATTCGGGGTCGCTGCAGTTCCACCGATGTGGCGTCAGAAAGCACCGAGCGCCAAAAGGTGCATTAAGACATAGCTCGTCGATGACGCTGGGGCATTCTGTCAGCATCAGAAAGCACCGAGCGCCAAAAGGTGCATTAAGACTCAGCAACCCGGCACCCAAAGCTAGCGCTGCGGGGTTAGAAAGCACCGAGCGCCATAAGGTGCATTAAGACTCGTTCTGAGAGTGGTAGTAGTAAGTGATGAAGGCTGGTTAGAAAGCACCGAGCGCCATAAGGTGCATTAAGACCCGGGTTGTTAGACGCCATGAGTAGCATCGTAGAGATCCGTCAGAAAGCACCGAGCGCCAAACGGTGCATTAAGACCCGGCCCATCCGGACGGTGAGGGCCAGGTCCACCTTGAGTCATAAAGGACCGAGCGCCAAACGGTGCATTAAGACAGCACCGTCACGATGCGCCCGTTGTGCTTCGTGTTAGTTAGAAAGCACCGAGCGCCATAAGGTGCATTAAGACCCGCTCTTGGGTACGAACACCCAGCCTTGTCTCCAATTTAGAAAGCACCGAACACCCTAAAATTTCACATGCAATTCCCTTAGTTCATACTTCAATGAACGGCGAAAAACGCGACATCTCAACGGTGCAACTTCAAGTCTTGAAGGAATGGAAGCCGAATTGCATGCGACATTTTTGAGGAACCATCCGCGGCCTGCACCAAAAGGTGCATTGAGACAGCTAGTTTGCTTTTGCCGGCAATTAGCATCCTCTGCCCCGTCAGAAAGCGCCAAGCGCCATACGGCGCATCACAACGCGGCACTTCGCCAGCTTTTGACGAGACAAACCCAGTACCGAACTAGCACGCGCGCAAGCGAGGCCTCCACGGCACACCCGGGGAGGCCTCGTCAATGATAGGAGCGACGGGCACCTACGGCCGCGAGC
>ERZ772957.2477-NODE-2477-length-10645-cov-3.287063_pt1 | contig 10645 bp, 8 predicted proteins | sample MGYA00580682_ERZ772957 | MGnify/ENA primary metagenome ERZ772957 (study PRJEB29015, sample SAMEA2737921) | human oral metagenome | biome: human oral; feature: human-associated habitat; material: dental | place: China | collected 2025 ...
CAAAATATCCATGGAAAAAAGCTCCAGCGCTTCCCTAAATATTTCCTCAATGAATGCCTGCACGCCTCTGACCAAAATACCGGCGGCTTCTCGGCTATTCCGGCGTCTGATAACCTAGCGGCTGAAAACAGCCTTTGGTTCTGGAGGAGCTTATGGATCAATTCTGTTATGCTGAGGATGAGCGCGGGCTAAGCCGCGCAGAATTAGAGGCAGCGCTGCTGAAATCGCTCGACGGTCGCAGCGTGAAGCGGGCGCTGATTGTCCCGCCGGATTTTACGCGTTTTCACTCTCAGGCCGGGTTGCTGTCCGAATATTACTATCGTGCTCTTACTGCGCGCGGTGCCGCCGTCGATATCATGCCAGCGCTCGGCACTCACGAACCGGTATCAAGAGAGCAGTGGGAGGCCATGTTCGGCGGCGTCCAGTATGAGGTTATGCTGATCCATGACTGGCGGCGCGACGTCGTAAAAATCGGCGAGGTTCCTGCGGATTACCTGAATGAGATCACCGATGGGCTTTGGTGCGAGCCTGTGTCCGTTGAGGTCAACAGGCGTGTTGTGGACGACGGCTATGATCTCATTATCTCCATCGGGCAGGTTCTGCCACACGAGGTTATAGGGATGGCGAACCACTCGAAGAATATCTTTGTAGGACTCGGCGGCAGCGACATGATCAACAAGAGTCACATGATCGGCGCCGTTTGCGGCATGGAGCGTGCTATGGGCAGAGATCATACGCCGGTACGGAATATCTTCGATTACGCGATGGAGCATTATCTGAAAGACAGCTCAATTCTCTTTGTCATGACCGTCTGCACGGTACCGAAGGAGGAGAGCGTCGTGCACGGACTCTTCATCGGCGAGGGGCGCGACTGTCTGACCGCAGCGATAGAATTAGCTGTGGAAAAGAACGTCGAGTTTGTTGAGCGCGGCATTCGAAAATGCGTGGCATGGCTCGACCCCTCTGAGTTTAAGAGCACATGGCTTGGGAACAAAGCGATATACCGCACACGCATGGCGATCGAGGACGGCGGCGAGCTCGTCGTCCTCGCCCCAGGCATCGCGAAGTTCGGCGAGGACGCGCAGTGCGACACGCTGATCCGCAAATACGGCTACAGGGGACGGCTCCGCACGCTGGAACAATTCCGAAAGCCGGAAAACCAGGATCTGCGTGACAACATGGGGGCGGCGGCACATTTAATCCACGGCTCGCCGGACGGGCGTTTTACGGTTACATACGCCGTCAGGAAAATATCTCAGGAGGAAATTGCCTCAGTCGGCTTTATACCCGCAAACTATGACGAACTCATCAAAAAATACAACCCGAAAATTCTGCGCCAGGGGTGGAACACTGCGGACGGCCAGGAGATTTATTTTATCCAAAACCCAGCCCTCGGACTCTGGACCACCCATGAACGCTTTAACGCCAATTCATAACCCTCCCTTCCCCCTCCTGTGGTTTTGCGGGCTTTTTCTGCATCCTGTCGAACAAGAGCAAGGCTCCAGTGGAAGCGCTTCGTGTGTATCGGACTAAAGACGTTGTAGAGAACAGTTTCGACGACCTGAAGAATCAGCTGGACATGAAACGCCCGCGAGTTCACGATTCTGGAGTGATGGATACTCGGCTCTTTTTACAGTTTTTGCCCCTGATATTCATCTGTCACATCCGAAATACATGCAATGGGGGAACGGGACCGCTCGCTTTCCATGTACGAGGAAGCGGAGTCCGAGGAGTCTGCGGCATGAGCCTACCGGGTCGTGAAGTCCGGGCGTTTGTTCTTCGAAGCGAGGAAACGCCCGTCTATCCTGTAAGGGCGGCGCAGGGGCAACCCTTACAAGAGGAAAACGCGGCCATATGGCCGGGGGCATATCAAGGACGCCGTCTCCATCGAGCTCCGACCCAAGGAAGTCGAACAGAGGCTTAACATCGGAGATTGGGAGACGGACACTGTTTTAGGCAAGTCAGGGACTGGCCTCCCATCGCAATTATGAAAAAAGGACACCACAGGAGGAGGCCGTCGCTCGTGGCGACATGCTCCAAGGGGATGATTTTCCCCATCAATCCCTGTATGGCGAGCTTGGGCAGACTCGAACTGCCGACCTACGGCTTAGGAGGCCGTCGCTCTATCCACTGAGCTACAAGCCCGCAAAAAGACACTAAGTGACTATAGCACAAAAAATATAACTGTCAAATTCGACATTGCCGCCGCTTGGCGACAACATTCGGATTGCCTTGCCCCCTGGGGCCGGGTCACCTTTTCCTGCACGGACGGGGGGGCATGTCCGGGAGGATCAGTCCGGGGATCTTTGCCGTTCCAGGGCTCGGTCGCAGAGGTCCATGAAGAGGCGGCTCATGACCGGGATCGTTCTCAGAAGGTCCTCCGGGTGCCACTGCACGGCCACGATCAGGCTATCCGGGCTCTCGAAGGCCTCGACGACGCCGTCCTCAGCGCGGGCGGTGAGGACGAGGCCTTTGCCTAGGGCCTTGACGGACTGATGGTGCAGCGTGTTGGCGTAGACGCTCTCGGCCTCCAGGATGCGCCGAAGGCGGGAGTCCGGTTCGATCAAAACCCTGTGCGTCGGGGTATCGCGGCGTAGCTGCTGCGCGTGCAGCAGGTTCTTCTCGGCGCGCTCTCCGATATCCTGATAGAGACTGCCGCCGCAAGCCACGTTCAGGAGCTGCATGCCGCGGCAGATGCCCAGCATGGGAATGTGGTGCTCCGAGGCGTAGGCTGCCGCATGGAACCAGAAAGCGTCCAGCTCCGGCAACACCGGCCCCAGCTTTGCGTGGGGCGGTTCTCCGTAGTGGCAGGGGTCCACGTCCCACCCCCCGGGGAAGAGCAGGCCGTCACACAGGGCCAGGGCGGGGTCCGAAAGCCTGGGGTCCTCGGGGACCGGCAGGATGACGGGGACGCCGCCGTTGCCATCTATGGCTCGCACGCAGGCCGTGTTCGTGTAGCTGCGGTCGACACTCACAAAGTCGGGGTCCGGGTCTCGCCGGACGTTCCCCAGGATACCGATGATAGGCTGATGTCTCATATGCCGGATTTTTTCCTCCCGACCGTACGGTTATTTCCCGTGCTCAATTCTGTGAATGAGGCGATTGAGCAGGTGGATGACCTTTCCCGAGCTCCGGCGCAGACGCCTGAAACAGCGTTTTGCCCCCTTGATGTCCCCATTTTCGCAAAAGGCAGCGGCCTGTGCGGCCATCTCGTGCACCAGCCTGTGAGGGTGGTCGAGCGCTTGGTACTCGGGCAGCCCCTTGAAGGGATTATCCGGGGCATGATACCACGCCCCCAGCCGACACTGCTCCAAAGAGCCGACCTCCTCATGGCGCAGTTTTTCCTTTCCCTTAATCAGGTTGTCGATGCGCATCTTCCACAACAGGTGGTCGGACTTGGCCTTTTTGATCCGGCTCGTATCGGTGGGGCCCGCAGGCGCTCCGTCGTCGACCCGGAAGACGGCGACGCTCTCGTCCAGATGTGTCGCCATGGCGTTCAGGGCATCGGCCTCCGTCTCGATGTTCTGGATGGAGGTGTGGGTCTCGTCGGTCATCGACGCGGCCTGCCTCGCCTTGGCCTCCGTCCTCTCGAGGGTCTCCAGCATCGATCCCACCAGACGGACGACCTCCTCGGAGCTCTTTGCCTCCTCGTCGGCGATCGAGACGATCTCACCGATAGCGCTGCCAGCTTCCTTACTGGCACTGAAGATGGAATTCAGGGCGTCTCCTGCAAGCCTCACGTCCGCGACGCCATTCTCCACCTCCGCCCCACTCTGACGGATCCCCTCGACGGCGCCGGCCGTATTCTCGACGATCTTGCCGACGAGCTGGGCCACCTCCATCGCACCCTTGTTGGACTCCTCCGCGAGCTTGCGCACCTCGTCGGCGACCACGGCGAACCCCTTGCCCGCCTCCCCGGCACGGGCGGCCTCAATGGCCGCGTTCAAGGCCAGAAGGTTGGTCTGGCGCGCGAGCCCGGTGATCGTCTCGGTGATGCTTGAGATGCGCCGGGAGTTCTCGTCGAGCATCGTCATCCATTCCTCGGTTTGACGGCTGAGCTCCTTGATGTGCTCCATCCTCTGAATGGCGTTCTCGACGGTACCATGTCCTTGTGTGGCGGCGGATATAGTCTGGGCGGAGTGCTCGAGGATCTCCTGGCTCTTCCTCTGGGCCGTCCGGACGAGCTCCGCAAGGCCCAGAAGCACGCGGTGCGCGTCCCTGGCCGCACCATCCCCCTCGGTCATCAGCGACGAGACCTCCGAGACGCAGGCCGAGACCTCCCGGGTCGACGCGGCGGCCTCCCCGACGGACGAGGCTATCCCCTTGGAGGCGGATTCCAGGCTTGCCGAGGAGGTACGGACGTTGGCCACCATGGAGGACTGCTGCTGCGTCATCCGATTGAAGGTCGCCAGCAGCTCGGAGATGTCGTCGTCCGAGAAGATCTCCCCGTACACGGTCAGATCTCCCGCCCCTGCGGAGGCTATCAAGCTGCGGAGGTTGGTCAGGGGCCGGTCTATTCTGCGGATGAGCAGGATGATGATCGCCGACGCAGGGAACAGAAGGACGACAATGGTCCAGAACACCGTCCAGAAGATGGAGCGCATGATTCCCGACGTCAATGTCAGGGGTCTCGCGGCGGAAACCATGCCGATGGGCGTCCCCTCGGCACCGATCAGGGGGCGGAACGCGGTCAGGTAGCTCGAGCCCAGCCCCGGATCCTGGCTCAGGGACATGGCCCCGGCGGATGAGCCCCCTTCCGGCAGCGGGGTAGTCAGCGGTTTGCCGTCCGGGCCCAACACGGTGCAGGCCACCCGTTCCCGTCCCAGAAATACGGAAAAATCGCCCCCGACGATCTGCTTGGCCTCGTTGACCAGGCTGTTGTCGCTGTTGTTGCTCACGACATAACCGGTGGACAGGGCGCCGATAACCTTTCCCTCGAAACGGACGGGCGCCCCGGCCCGGACGGAGAGCCGAACCTTCCGCCCCTCCTCGACGCCGACCGAGCTCTCCCCCTGCAGTGCCCTGCTGATGTTAGTCTGATTCAATATGTTGTCGTCCGCTGCGGGAATCTCGTCGGGGAGATGTGCCCGAAAGAGGGTCCTGCCCTTCGCGTCCGTCAGGACGAGGTAGTCCATGTCGCCCTCCTGCAGCATGGGAACGGCGACCTTCCTCATCTCCTCTATGTTGCCGGACCGTATCGCCTCTACCAGCGTGTCCCGTTCGGCGAAATGCTGGGCGCGTGCCAGGGACTCCTCCTCGTAGATCTGAAGGAGGCTGTAGAACCCCTCCAGATCACGATGGACACTTTCCTGAAGCTGGTTCCGGACCTGCGCGTTGACACTCAGGAGGACGCTTGCCGAGAGGACTAAGATCGACAGGAGGAAGACCCCTCCGACGGCCACGATGAACTTTCCCTTGAGACTGCGCAGATGCACCAACATAAGGACCCCTTTCGGCAAGGTTTGGCGTCTTGTCGTAGATAATGAAGAATGTGGGAGTACAAGGGCGTACTGCCCTCATCTCCCTGTTTGGTTATGATAACACAGGAGGGCGCGGATGGCGGGGAACACCGCGGCATTCCGGAGGACCGTGTCTTTACGGCCGGCGCGCGATACAATAGAATAAGGTTGCAATTCTGGCAAGCCTTTTTGGACTTGGCGAAAACGACGTGAGGAGGGATCTGCAGTGAGAAGGCTAATGTTGTGCGCAGCGGTGTTCCTGTTGTGTGCCGCCTCTTCCGTGTGGGGGGCGGACACTATCAGGGTGGGCGAGATCGCGACGGTGACGGGCGACTTCGCGGCCTACGGGGTTGCGGAGGTGGAGTCCGTCAAGATCGCCGTGGATGAGATCAACGCGGCGGGCGGCGTCCTGGGCAGAAAGCTGGAGGTCGTCATGTACGACTGCCGCACCCGCCAGGAGGACATGGTCAACGCGGCGCGGCGGATCGTGGAGCAGGACAAGGTCGTGGCGGTCATCGGCCCCAGCGGCAGCGGGCTGTGCATCGCGGCGGCCCCCGTCTTCAACAGGGGGCGGGTCTCCCATCTCGGCACCCTGCCCACCAACCCACTGGTCACCATGGACGAGGCTGGAAAGGTGCGCCCCTACAACTTCCGCATCTGCTTCCTGGATCCCTATCAGGGACGCATGATGGCCTACTTCGCCGCCAGGGACCTCAAGGCGTCCAGGGCCGCGATCCTCTACGATGTGTCGAGCGACTACTCACAGGGCCAGCGCGAGTTCTTCGTTAAGGGTTTCGAGGAGTTCGGGGGCAGAATCGTTGCGGACGAGGGGTTCCGCGGCGAGGACGTGGACTTCCGCTCCCAACTGACCAACATCAAGGACAGCGGTGCCGATGTCCTGATCTTCCCGTTCATGGGCAAGTCCCTGCCCTTGGCCGTCAAGCAGGCCCGCGAGCTCGGGATCGCGACCGTGATCGTCGGGGGCGACGGGTACGGCGACTTCATGTGGGAGGTCGCGGGCAACGCTCTGGGCGACACCTACTGGGTCAGCCACGTGGACCGCTACGACCCCGCACTAAAGGGCTTCTTCGATAAGTACAGGGAGAGGACGGGCACGGAGTGCCAGGAGTTCATGAACGCCGTCATGGCTTACGACTGCGTCTACTGGCTGAAGGACGCGATCGAGCGCGCCCAGTCGGCCGACCCCGTCAAGGTGCGCGACGCCCTGGAGCAAACGGCAAACCTCGAGCTGCTGCACTGCACCCTGACCATGGACGAGTTCCACAACCCCAAGGACAAGGACGGCGTCATGCTGAGGTGCGATCCAGAACAGAGGAAGGCGCTGTTCTTTAAGAAGGTACGTCCGGAGTAGGGCGAAAAGAGAGTAGGACGAAAAGAGCAGGATGAAAGGGACCTGGCATTCGGGCACAAGGGCTTGAACACGAAGGCTTGAACACGAAGGGATGATGTCTTTTGGCCATTACGCTGTCAACGCTGCTTCAACAGATCATCAACGGGCTTTCCCTGGGGTCGGTCTACGCGCTCATCGCCGTTGGGTATTCGCTGGTGTACTCCATCCTGCTCTTCTCCAACTTCGCGCACGGCGGTTTTCTGGTCGTGGGAGGGTACGCCTGCTATTACCTCCTGACGCAGCAGGGATATGGGATCGTCCCGGCGTCGGCGGGGGCGATCCTGGCCTCGGGCGTGGTGGCCGTCCTGACCGAGCGCCTGGCCTACAAACCGATCCGCGAGCGCACCTCCATGACGCTCTACCTGCTGATCGCCTCCATGGGCGTCAGCATCGTCATCGAGAACATCTTCGTCATCGTGGTGGGCGGGCGTTTCCGGGCCCTGCCGCAGGACACGTTTCCGTCCGGGGTGTTCAGCCTGGGCGGCGGGGTCACGGTCAACGCCTCCGACATCCTCTCGCTGGCTGTTGCCGTCGTTTTTCTGGGGGCGCTCCAGCTCTTCCTGTCGCGCACGCGCTGGGGCCTGGCCATCCGTGCGGCGGCGTGCGATCTGCGCACGGCCGGCCTGATGGGGGTCAACGTGACGCTCCTTATCGGCATCGTCTTCTTCGTCGCGGGGCTGCTGGCCGCAGTGGGCGGGATCTTCCTCTCCGCCAAGTACTCGCTCTATCCGCAGCTCGGCAACATCACGATCAAGGCGTTCATCGCCGCGGTTATCGGCGGCCTGGGCTCGCTGCCCGGCGCGGTGCTGGGCAGCCTGATTCTGGGCCTTGCGGAGATGCTCACCGCGGGGTTCGTCAGCAGTCAGATGCGGGATATGGTCGTGTTCTCCATGCTGGTGGTCATGCTGCTGGTCCGGCCCGCCGGGTTCTTCGGCAAGAGCGTCGGGGACAAGATCTAGGGGGTGCATCGTGAAGAAAAGCCTGCTTGGAAACGCCGCCGTGATCGCCCTCGGCCTGGCCCTGGCCCTGTACCCGCTGGGCGGGTATCAGGAGGGCATCGTCATCCTGCTCTGCATCAACTGCATCGCCGCCATGGGCGTGTCGCTCCTCACCGGCTTCACGGGGATCTTCACGCTGGGGCACGCAGCCTATATGGCGCTCGGGGCCTACACGGCCGCGATCCTGACCGTCAGGTACGGCGTCCACTGGCTGCCCGCCATCGTCGCGGGCGGTCTCATAGCTGTGCTCGTCGCCTGGATGATCGGAATGCCGACGCTCCGCCTGACGGGCGACTACTACGCCATCGCCTCCATCGGCCTGGGGGAGGCCATTCGCCTGATCCTTGAGAACTGGCAGTCCTTCACCAGGGGAGCGCGCGGTTTTCCAGGCATCGACTACTACACCACCCGGGGCGTCGCCGTTGCCTTCTTCACCGTCCTGACCATCCTGACGTTCAACCTCATCAACAGCCGCCTGGGGCGCGAGCTCAAGGCCTCGAGGGACGACCGGCTGGCCGCCTCGCTGATGGGCTTCAACACCGCGGCATCCCGCATGAAGGCACTCCTGATCTCCGCGTTCTACTGCGGCGTGTCGGGCGCCCTGCTGGGGGGCTACATGAACTTCATCCAGCCGTCGATGTTCGACATGATGAAATCGACCGAACTGACGGCGGTCGTGGTGTTCGGGGGGCTGGGCTCCATGAGCGGGACCCTGCTGGGCTCGGCGATCGTCACCTCGGTCATGGAGTATTTCCGGGACATCTCGCAGTACCGCATGCTCATCTACGGCCTGCTGCTGGTCGTCATCATGGTCGTGCGGCCGGAGGGGCTCCTAGGCGACCGGGAGATCTGGAGCTTCCTGCCCGGCGCCGGGTCCGAGAGGAGGAGATAGCCTTGCCGCGGGATATCGGGACGGACCAGGTGCTCCTGGAACTGGAGCACGTCGACATGCGCTTTGGCGGGGTCCACGCCGTCCGGGACATGAGCTTCCGCATCATGGACAACGCCCTGACCGGCATCATCGGCCCCAACGGAGCCGGCAAGACGACGGTCTTCAACATTGTCTCCGGCGTCTACAATCCGACGGCGGGAAGCATCTGGTTCCGGGACCAGGACATTACCCCCATGGCGGCGTATCAGGTGAACCGGCTCGGCATAGCCCGAACCTTCCAGAACCTGAGGCTCTTCGGGCGCTCCTCGGTGCTGGAGAACGTCATGACCGCCGCACAGAACCGCTTCCGCTATTCCTTTCGGGAGGACCTGAGGGGACAGCTCTTCCCGGGCTACCGCCCCGACCCCGAATATCGCTACGGCTTCTGGGAGTCCCTGCTCCACGCTGGGCGTTGGGCCGAGGTCGAACGGAACATCCGGGCCAAGAGCATGGAACTTCTGGAGCGGGTGGGCCTGGCGGATCGCGCCCGTCAGGCCGCGGGGACGCTGCCCTACGGGATGCAGCGGAGACTCGAGATCGCGCGCGCCCTGGCGCTGGACCCGAAGCTGCTGCTGCTGGACGAGCCGGCGGCGGGGATGAACCCCGAGGAGGTATTCGCCCTGAACGATCTGATCACGGGCATCCATCGGGAGTTTCGCCTGACAACCCTGGTCATCGAGCACCACATGGACCTGATCATGAGGATATGCCCGCACATCATCTGCGTGAATTTCGGGGCCAAGATAGCGGAGGGCTCGCCCGAGGAGATCCGGAACGATCCCGGGGTGCTCGGCGCCTATTTGGGCGAGGGCGAAGGCGACGACAAAGCGAATGAGGAGGCGGCATTGTGATGGCGGACGTATTGCTCGAGGCACGGGACCTCCATGTCAGCTACGGGGCAATCCGGGCGCTGCAGGGATTCTCCCTGACCCTTCGGGAGCGAGAGATCGTCGCCGTCATCGGCGCCAACGGCGCGGGCAAATCTACCTTCATGAACGCGCTCATGGGGCTGGTCCGACTCTCCGGGGGCACGGTGGTCCTGGAGGGACGGGCCCTGTCCTCCAAGAGCTTTCGTATTGTCCGCAGTGGGCTCTCCCTGGTCCCAGAGGGGCGCCGGATTTTCGCCCCTCTGACGGTGGAGGAGAACCTTCGGATCGGCGCGTTCGCCCGGAGGAACCCCAAGGCCGTCCGGGAGGACTTCGACTGGGTGCTCTCCCTGTTTCCGCGCCTGAGAGAACGGCTGCACCAGTACGCGGGCACCCTGTCGGGCGGGGAACAGCAGATGCTGGCAATAGCCCGGGCGCTGATGGCCCGCCCCCGCGTGCTGCTGCTGGACGAGCCCTCCCTGGGGCTCGCGCCGATCGTCATCCGGGACATCTTCAGGGAGCTGCGCCGGATCAACGAGGAGGGCGTCAGCATCCTGCTCGTCGAGCAGAACGCCCGGCAGGCCCTGCTGCTGTCGCACCGGGCCTACGTCCTCCAGACGGGGTGCCTTCTGAAGGAGGGGCCGTCCCGCGACCTGCTGAAGGACCCCGACATCAGGGCCGCCTACCTGGGCCAGGGACGGAGTGCTTGAGGAAACGCCGACTCGATTCATGAAGCTGCTCCTGATGAGGCCCTAAGCGGCCCGCTCGGTCTCGGGATCGCGGCGTGGGGGCAAAAATGAAATACGCCGATTCGGCTCGTTTGGCCTCGGCTCCCGGTGACATGGGGGCCGAGGCCAAATGCTGTACAAAATTTCCCTTTTTATGTAAAATAAAACTCGTGTTTTTGGTCTTTCCGGCCCGAGGCGGGGGTGCGGACATGCGAAGACGGTTGGGAGGTTTGGGTGATGAAGATGGGAAAG
>ERZ772957.2484-NODE-2484-length-10627-cov-3.724461_pt1 | contig 10627 bp, 13 predicted proteins | sample MGYA00580682_ERZ772957 | MGnify/ENA primary metagenome ERZ772957 (study PRJEB29015, sample SAMEA2737921) | human oral metagenome | biome: human oral; feature: human-associated habitat; material: dental | place: China | collected 2025 ...
CAGGGCAGGTGAGGGGAATGCTTATTTTTCCTGTTAAGTAACCGGAAAATTTATTATCTCATTGTAATAACACTGAATATCGATTATCATACGGGCAGCTTAAGCGTTTGCGGTAAAGTAGCGTTCATAAAAAGGAATATAAGTATGAAACAGCTCATAGGTATTATTCAATCCGTTATCTCTGATATGAAGCTTCTGAGAAAGCCTTTTATTAACTATACCCTTGTGTATATAGGTTTAGCGGTCATTTCAAATCTGGTATCCCTGTTTAACAGTTCAAACAAAGCGGTTAACTCGTTTTTGTATCTCGTAACACTTGCTGTATCAGTTTTTCAAACAGCTGCTATTGTGTATTTTCAGCGGGCATATATAAAGCAACAGATAGGAAATGTTGTTTTTAATTCTATTTTTACGGTAATTCTGCATCTCTATTTTATTTATTTTATTCAGTTGATGATCATAACGATACCGGTTACTGCGGTTATGATTATTTTCACTTCACTGCAGTCGGGCGCATCTTCCATATTCTCTATTACGGATTGGATAGGAAAAGGTTTGGTTTTTATTTTTCTTTTATATTGGTTTAGTCGATTAGTATTTGTACCGACAATTTTGGTTTATAAAAAAGAGAGCATGAAGATGAAACTTATTATTGCCGAAAGCAAAGCTATCTTTCGGAAAAATCTTGTTGTTGTTCTGCCCTTTTTTCTTATGTTGTATATTCCCGCTTTTTATATCGGCTTTTCCATTGTTGATAATCCGCAATATACGCCGCCGTCATTAGTGCAAATTATCTTTTTAACTTGTAATGCGTATATCTCCTCGATTTTGTATTGTAAAGTGGTAATTAACTATCAGCTGCAAATGGCAAGCAGGTATTTGCCCCAGACAACCGGTACGCAGGAGTAAACATGGAAACGGAAAAACAACGGGCACAGATTTTAAACGATAATCTCTGGAAGATTTTAATAGATTTTTCATGGCCGGCAGTTATTGCGATGTTCCTGCTTGGAGCGAACAATGTGCTTGACGGAATATTTGTCGGGCGCTTTGCTGAAGAAGGCTCGCTTGCAGGTATTTCCATTGCGCTGCCGCCGGTAATTGCGCTTACCGGCTTCGGGCTCCTGATCGGAACGGGAGCGGGTTCCCTATTAAGTATTGCGATCGGCGCGGAAGATACCGATATTCGGCGGCGGTTATTAGGGAATGCGAATGCGCTGGTGCTTATCGCTTCGGCAGCGGTAATGCTGTTGGGATTTCGTTTTTCTCAGCCGCTGCTTTTTGCGATGGGTGGCAGGGGAAATGAACTTGTGCTCGGCGATGTGTATTACCGGACCCTTTTATGGGGTGCACTTCCTTGGATATATGCTGTTGCGCTCAATACGCTGATTCGCGCTGAAGGCAAAATGAAAACCGCTGCCGTCATTATGGCGATAGGTTTAGCGGTAAACGGGCTTTCAAACTATGTGTTGATGGTTTTGCTTAAGCAGGGCATTAAGGGGGCTGCAATCGGTACGAACATCGGTATGATCGTGCAGGCGTTGATCTGTATGCTGTATGTTATTCATTCCCCATTGGTGCAGCGAGATGCGGGTTCCGCGGGCGACAGGATATCTGTTTCTTTGTTGCAGCGAGCATGCGCAATCAGGTTGGACAAAGATATTGTCAGTACGATTATTCGAATGGGGTTATCTTCTTTTATTATGCAAATTATGATGGTGCTGCAAAGTATGCTGGTATTGAACGTTATTGCCCGCTATGGCTCTGCTCACGATATTGGTTTTTACGGTGTAGTTACCCGCCTGTTCAGTTTTGTCATACAACCTCTTGCAGGACTCATGATTGCGATGCCTCCTATCATCGGTATTAATTTCGGAGCAGGACGATCTGAGCGGGTTATTGCAGTATTTAAATGTTTTTTAATGGCTGCTTTTATTCTCGTACTTCCCTTTTGGATTTTTGCACTTACCATGCCCGAAGTAGCTGCCGGTGTTATGATGAACCGTGCCCTGATTACTACAGAGAATAGCATACAAATTAGGATCTTTATGGCACTGCTGCCTGTGATGCCGCTTACTTTTTTAACACTGAGTTTTTTCCCCGCAATCAACAAAGGCCTTAGTAGCTCTGTAATTGCTCTTATGCAGCAGGTCGTACTGTATGTTCCCGTTATGCTGCTTTTGCCTCGTTTCACCGGCGTCCGCGGTGTGTACTATGGTACGTTGTTTATCGAACTGGTAACGGCAATTCCGATCCTCATTTTAATTAAACGTGAATTCCGACTGTTAAGAACGGGTGCAACTCGCTGGGTAAAATGATGAAGTCCGGTACGGCTTTTGGGAGAAAGGGTATTAAAGCCGACTGCAACCACCTTATAGAACACACAGTGCGAAACGTTGAGCACTGTGCCTCGACGCTCGCGTCGGGGTTGTTGATTGTTTCTTACGGTAACGGTATCCGAACTTGAGTAACCGCAAACGCTTGATACGGGACGACATTGACATAGTTACCGCCTTAAAGTATGGTAAGACTTACAAATTGATTGTACGTAATATATCCGGTTTAGGTACGGAGACAAAGGATACTTAAATGAAAACAAATGAACAAGAACATCTCCCAGTAATGGGTATCGGTCCTGTATGTATTGCAATTATGATTGCGTTCACTGCCGCAGGTATTACCGTGGTAAAATTCGATCTACTGACAAGCGGAAACGTGCGTAGTGCAATCATTGCAATCGTTTTTGTTATTGCCGGAATATTGTGTATTGGAGGCGGCATCGCATTGTGGTGTGCTGCAGTATTCGGTTCCCGTATCGATATTAAGATAAAATCAAATCAGCTTGCAACGGACGGTGTTTACGCCCTCGTGCGTAACCCGATCTATTCCGCTTTTTTATTTATCTGCACCGGTGCGTTATTCATCTGCCGAAATTGGTATGTATTGATATTGCCTCCGCTCTTTTGGCTATACCTCACCATATTTATGAAATTGACGGAAGAGCAATGGCTTGCCGAACGTTTCGGTAATGAATATACCGCATACTGTAAACGGGTCAACCGTTTTATTCCATGGAAAAGATTGTAAGTTATGCCGTCAGATGTTTCAGAAGCAACATCCATGTACACCGCTTAGCTAACGACTTTTTTTGTACGGCTGTGGGCTATCCCCAAGACTAGGAATTACAAGACCCCCCAAAAACCCCAATTAAATCCATACACCCTATAAACTTATCCAATCTACCACCCCGAAAAATTCCCCCGCAAAAAATAAGAAAAAATGCGAAAAAACGAGAAAAAACGAGAGTTTTTCGAGAGAACCCGCTAAAAACACAACACCCCTTCAAAAGCCTTAAAACCCATTAAAACACCATTTAAGTGGTAATATTTCCCCCATTTTAACCCCATTTTATACGCATCAGTGGAAAAACAGCCCAAAAAACATCAAAATTCACAGAAAAAGCCTTATCCCAAAAAAAACGTGATTCTGCCAAAGGTCGGAAATGAAAATTCCTAATTTGCTAAAGGTCGGAAATAGCTATGTAAATTATTATTATATATTGATTTACTGAAACCTATATAGTCCAAAATAGGTAAAGGTCGGAAACAAAATCATTTCCGACCTTTGTTGTAAAATTTGCACTCAAATAAGGAATTTTTAAGCAGTATTTTTACATTATAAAGTTGCGTTATCAGCCATCTCTTTTATTTTTAACAATTTTGTTTTTAACTCTTTGAGCATTTTAGGCGGAGCATAATTGCATAAAAGCTCGATCAGTTCAGCATGCTCATTGGTGGTATACTGCGGGGATGAATTGTCAGGTGTTTGTACAATATGATTGTTATTACCAATCTGCGTATTATTATTGCCAAGTATTACATTATTTGAAAATCCGGGAATAGCATACCCCAAATCAGCTAACTGCATCAGTATTTTTAGCGGCGGTTTTGCTTTTCCAATTTCATAATTTGACCAAGTGGTTTGCGGAATACCTAAAAGCGCAGCTATTTCTTTTTGTGTCTTTCCCATTTTTCTCCTAGTTTGTCGTATTTCATCAGCTAAGTCATCTGCACCATTGTTATCTGCTTGTAGTATACTCTCTATACTTGGAGTATTATTGCCTTGTGCAATAAACATTTCCCCTTCACCAGTTAAAAGCCAATTAATGTTTATTTTATAAACTTCTTTAATTTTTAGTAAAAATGTAACGGATGGAGATGAAATTCCCTTCTCATAGCTTGCAAGTGTGGTTCGATTTATTTCTAAATTAGCTGCAAAATCAGATTGGTTTAATCCAAATGACTTTCGTATACTAACTATTCTATGGCAAATTTCCGACATTAAAGCACCTTTTATGTCATAAAATCATACTATTATAGTTTATAGCAAAATAATACGTAAAAAAAACTAAATTTTTAATCATTAAAACTATTAAAGTATTGACTTTTGTCAAAATGTAGTTTATAAATTATATATCGGTAAAAAAACTTACTGATATAACCCAAAAAAAGAAATCCTTGTGCGTAAGGATTTCTTAAAAACAAAGAGGCAAAACTGTGGCGAACAGAATTACCAAACGGATGGGATGCTGGATACAGTACCAGCTCAAGCTCAACGGCTACACCCACGATGCAGTAGCGCTTAAAGCAAACCGCTCCTCAAATATTGTATCACAATTTTTGAACGGTCGTAAGGGGTCTATTCCGACGCAAAAAGCAATCTGCGAAGTGCTTGGGTATGCTGATTTTAACGAGCTTCTGGCAGCAATGCCGGAAGATTGCAAAACCGAACCGCGCAAAGGCGCGTAAAAAAAGCGAGGTACAATATGGAAATCAATATCTGCGTATATCACGACTACTACACAAAAGCTGAACAGCAAATACCCGAAATAGTTTCACTGCTGCGAACGCTGAATGAGCGTGCTCCAAAAGGAGATCATTATAGCATTGGAGCCGCCCCCTTTTATTTTTCCACTCTCGAATACATTTTAACCCACGATGACTATGACTTCTGCATATTTTTCACGCTTAATCCTGACATCGTCGCCTTAATGCAGCAGGTTCCCTATATGTCGCACATCGTTGTCCTTGAAGATTTTTCTACGTGTCCGGCTCTTTTTGCCGGCTGGGAGCAGCTGCCGAGTCCGGAAGGTTCGCAGCAATGGCGCCCTGCTGCTTGGGAGCACAGGAAAATAACCGTGCTGGTAACGACACCGGAGCGGTTAGTTGAAGATGCATTCGCCTTTTTCAAACAGGAAGGCTTGTCTTTCAACCCGTAAAGAAGCGGGCTTTAACGGTAAGCGAGGTAACGGTATGGTCAAAAGATGGCTTTCGGCAGATGAACTTGCTATAGTTTTAGATAGAACACCTAGAATGGTACGTATACGCGCCAAAAATGAACAATGGGACTATCGTAAAATAAAGTCTAATGGTGGTTTTTGCCTTGTCTATCAATTATCTGCCCTCCCTGACGACATCCAGCGAGCCTATGCAGCCAGCCTTTCAATGGATTTACAGGCGCTTAAAACGGCATTAAAACCCACATCTGACGCAGGAAAAAAGGTCTCTATCATCTCGTATAACGGGCGTGGAGCAGTAACCAAAGCGATAAAACCGCTTGAAGCATCAAGCGAAGCAGGCTTACGCATCGCAGCCATGCGCGTCAAACTTATCGAAGCCTATGCACAATCAGGGCTTTCTGCAAAAGCCTTTATTGCCGCCTACGAGTCCGGAGAAGTCGCTGCTGACTTACGCGAGCGGCTCGGACGCTGGGGCAACATCCATACCCAGTCTAACTTTTATAAAAACTGGCTTGCCGTCTATCAAAAACACGGTATTGCAGGGCTTATCCCGCAATATGACCGTAAGCGCGGCGGGGCGGGAGCAAGTTTTGACGAAAAAGCAAAAGAGATTATCAACTCGCTCTATCTCGATTTACGCAAACCGAGCGCAGCGTCGATCGCCCGCGACTTAGCGCAGTTCGGCTACGACCTCAAATACGTTACCGTCAATCGGTACATCAAAGAAATTCCGAACTCGGTCAAAGTCTTTTATCGGGAAGGGCAAAAAGCCTATCACGATAAATTCGATCCGTACATCGAGCGGGACTATACGCTCTTTAAGGCGATGGAATGGGGCTGCGGCGACCATCATATCTTCGATTTTGTCATCATGCACGAAGGGCGCATCTTCCGGCCGTGGGTTACGCTTTTTATGGATATGAGGAGCCGTACCATTACCGGCTGGTGGATTGATGTGGTACCGAACACCTTGACGATTATGCGGGCATTTTCGCAAAGCGTTGAGCAGTATGGACTTTTTGAAAATATGCTCGTTGATAACGGCAAGGACTTTAGAAGCGAATGGTTTGCCGGAAGCGAGTGGAAACAGCGGAGGACACGACCTGAAACAGAAACGCTTGAGCTCATTGAAGGCGTACTGCAGGACTGCAAAACGAACGTCCATTTTGCTACTCCCTATCGGGGGCAATCAAAGCCGGTTGAACGCTTTTTTAGAAGCGTCTGCGAACTTTTTTCAAAGACACAGGATTTTTATGTCGGCTCCAATACGGTTGATGCTCCGGAAGATAAAAAACTGTTCTGGGGACGCATCAACGGGCGGGATAAGATAGAAGTAACGTACACATTGGAGCAATTACGACGTGATTTTGAACAATTTGTAACGTGGTTTAACTCAAGCTGGCAGCACTCAGGGCAAGGGATGGACGGTAAAACCCCGAATACAGTGTTTGCCGAAACCTTCGAGTGTAAGCGGGAAATGCCGGAAGAATACCGCAAGTATGTCTTTACGGTACGGGAGAAGCGGGTCATCCAGCGCAACGGCGTGTCGATGGACGGTATCAGCTATTACAACAGCGAAATGGCACGGCTTATCGGCGAAAAAGTAGAAATCAGACGGGATATAAACGACATCGGCAAGGCCGCAATTTTCAGTCTGCCTGACTTGGTCTATCAGTTCGATGCAGAAAGCGATTTATTCAAAGATAAGGGCATTACGGAGGAGCAGCTGCGGAAAGTACGCAGGCTTCAAAAGAAAGCGCGTGAGCATATCGACGCCTATCCGCGGAGCGAAGAAATCAGGCAAGCAAGGAAAACGCCTGCCGAGCTGCTTGCAGAGCGGATGGCGGCGGATGAGGAATCGCAGATTATTGAAGGGCTTTTGGAAACAAAAAAGGTCGTCGGCGGGGAACCGTTAGCACCAAGACGCAAGCGTACCTTACGGCTTCCGATTGATCCCGATTAAAGAGCAATTTTTTTATTCAAATGGGAAGGAGAATAATTATGGATAAAAAAGATGGAATGAACGAAGAACTGTATCAAAAGTTTTTCGCCCTTGTGGGAAACCCCGATGAGGGAAAGCGGATTAGCCAAGCAAAAGCGGCGCAAGCCTTAGGCTATTCATCAGCCGTTGTATCGGCGTATAAAAACCGCACCTATAACGGCAATATCAAAGCCTTTGAAGATGCGGTGCAGGCATGGTTAAAGCGGGAAGAACGCCGGATTGAACGGCTGCAAATCCCCACTGCCGAGACGGACACGCTGGGGTCGATCCGTAAAGCGTTAAGCATTGCGCAGGATGAGGCTGATATTGCGGTTATCGTGGGAGATGCCGGAACGGGTAAGACCACCGCGCTCCGCAATTATGCCGCGGAAAGCCATAGCGCCATTTTTATCGAAGTTGATGCGAGCTTTACCAAAAATGTCCTTGTCGCTTCTATTGCCCGCGCGCTGGGGCTGGATACCAAAGGCGGTATGAGCGTCGTTATCTCCCGAATCGTGGATGCTTTAAAAGGGCGCGATACGGTCATTATGATTGACGAGGCGGAGTACCTGTCCGACGGCAGTCTTGAGCTCGTCCGGCGGGTCATCAACGACAAGGCGCAGACCGGTGTAGTCCTCTGCGGACTGCCCGACTTACGGTACAAGCTGGAAAATCGCCGGAACGACCATCACCAGCTCACCAGCCGCGTCGGGGTGTTTCTTGAAGTCAAAAAGATGAGCAAAGCCGATGCCGCAAAAATCATCGGAGCGGTCTGGCCTCGTCTTTCAAAGGAAACGCTTGAGCTTTTTGTCAAAGCGTCAAAGGGATCGGTGCGGACGCTCACCAAACTGATGGGGCGGGTGCATCAGACAATGGCAATCAACCGGCTTGATGAGCCGGATGAGGAGGTTATTCAAGCAGCAGGAGAAATGCTGATGGAATAAAAACGAAAGCGGAGCAGAGGAGGTGAAGCGTATGTATGGGTGGTTATATCGCAGGGCATTAGCCTTGAAAGATGTAGGGGAAAAAGTGCGGTGCCGCACGTTGATAATTGCCGGATTGTGCATAAAAGAATGGGTTTTATCGCACATGATGAGCAAACACACAAAACCATAAGTGGAGGAATAAAATGAGTCATCAATATATGACGGACAATAAAGGTAGAAAGGTACCTGTTGAGCTGGTAAAAGACATAGACAAATTGCGAGACCAGACAGTACGGACAATCATGGAGCAAACTTTTGATATGCGCAATACGCTGAGAACATTTAAGGAGCGTATCTGGAATGACCTTCAGGAATTTCTTCGCATATCTGCCGAACAGCATGGTGTTACCTTTGGAGGCAAAAAAGGAAACATTGCATTAACCACCTATGACGGTAAATTCAAAATCCTGATTGCTGTCAATGATGTACTGCAATTTAATGAAAAATTGCAAGTAGCCAAACAAATAATAGACGAACTGTTAAAAGAATGGTCGGAAGATGCACGTCCTGAAATACGGGCTTTGGTAGACCATGCGTTTGCAGTAGATAAGCAAGGGAATATCAGTACGGAGCGAGTTTTAGGTTTGCGTAAAATCAACATTACAGATGCTAAGTGGCGTGAAGCCATGCAAGCGATTACAGACAGCATTCAAATTGCTTCAAGTAAAAAGTATATGCGGTTTTATTCGCAAAAGCCGGACGGTAGCTATGAGCATATTCCGCTTGATGTAGCGGCACTATGAAAAAGGCATAAGAAGTGAGGTACAGTATGGCACAGACAATAGGGACAGCACAACGAAAATGGATACAAATTCTTCATGTTGCAAAGAAGGAATTATCTCTTGATGATGCTGCCTATCGTGCTGTGCTGTACGGAGCGGCGGGGGTTGACTCGGCACGTGATATTAAAACATGGCAACAGTATAACGATGTGCTGAAAGCCTTTGCAAATTTAGGCTTTAAAGTGAAAGCCGGTAAATCCGCACAGACCGGATTAAAAAAGACCGCGCCGCAGACCGGCCGCTCCGGCGATTGGATTAGCGCACGGCAGGAGTATTACATACGGGGCTTGTGGGATTTGGCAAGCAGGGCAAAAGATGAGGCATCGTTGCAGGCAATGTTACAGCGCATTGCAGGCGTTAAGTATATCCAATGGATAAGCAAGGACAATGCGACAAAGGTGATCCTTGCTTTAAGAGATATAGCGAAAAAGGCGGGATACAATCCCGATGCACCGGCTAAAGCGGGAATGAAAGAAAAATGAATGAGACGTTTGATGAGGCGAATGAGACGCTTGAACAGTTGGAATTACTCATCGGTAAAGACAATGCCCGTAAAGTCTTTGAATTTTTTGAGGGGAGCAGTTTTTACTTTCCGAAACGGATAGGACTTACCGAGCAGCATCGTCAAATCTATGCCGAACTGCGTTCCGGTTTCACTTATGCCGACCTTGCACGGAAATACGGGTATACAAAGTCCTACATTCGCAAAATCGAACACAAAATAGCGAACGAACGGCGGGCAATGCTGAAAGCGGGAAAGCCCTTACTTGATATAGAAGTTACAGCCGATGCAGCTCCGATTAAACTGGATGTGCCGCACTCAAGACCGTTTGAACAAGGAGAATTATTTTATGAATGCTGATTTAGAAACCATTAAAAAGCGGATTAAAAAGCTGTTAGCGCTGTCAAAAAGCCCGAATGAGAACGAGGCAATGGCAGCATTACAAAAGGCGCAGGAACTGATGGAAGAATACCGCATAACGGAAGCCGAATGCGTGTATACATCGGCGACGGTCAAGGCGACAAAGCGGGAATCGGCATGGCGGTCGGTGTTGGCGAACGCAATCGCGCCGCTTTACGCATGTGAGACATTCCAGAATGTTTCAAGCGGTGAAATGATTTTTTACGGTGAAGCATTTGATTGCTTTATGGCAAAAGAGATGTACGGCTATTTAAGTAGAACGATTGACCGGATGGTTAAGCAAAATGTGCGTAAACGTAATACGCTGAAATACAAAAATCAGTACCGCTTCGGTATAGCCTGTCGGTTATCGGTTCGAATAGACGAATTGGGACAAAAAGTATCATGGGCTCCCGAGCGTGAACATAAATTGCTTGCGGTAAAAAAGGCGTTGGAAAGTGAAGTCGGTTGTATAACGAAGAGCAAACTGAAAACAAGCTTTAATAACAGAGCATTTAAGCGCGGTGTCGCTGACGGCGGCACGGTGTCGCTACACCGGCAGGCAACCGCCCGCAATGGATATTTGGAGGGATAAACAACGTATGAAAACAATTTTTCTAAACGAAAAAAAGCCGCCGTACATGGAAGAAACCGAATACATCAAACTAAGTGCAGGAC
>ERZ772957.2485-NODE-2485-length-10626-cov-3.290133_pt1 | contig 10626 bp, 13 predicted proteins | sample MGYA00580682_ERZ772957 | MGnify/ENA primary metagenome ERZ772957 (study PRJEB29015, sample SAMEA2737921) | human oral metagenome | biome: human oral; feature: human-associated habitat; material: dental | place: China | collected 2025 ...
AGTAACAACCAAAGCCCATAGTATAACTACTATTAGCCCAATTATGATTGCCACAAGCCAAGTTCCAGGAAATGCCCAAGCTGCTTCATTTGCTACAGTTTGAGCCGCAGTATAGCCGTAAAGAGCAAATGTTAAAGCAATTTTAGCTACTGTTAAAATAGTTGTTGCTACATTTAGGGCCGTTTTAGCCGCTACATTTAACCATTCTAAAGCTGTGGAAATTCCTTGCCAAATTACATAAGTCATTAGTGCAGCTGTAACTCCATAAATTATTGGACTTATTACTAACCAATTATCTGCTATAAATTTCCCAGCCATAGCAATTCCATCTACAACCCCATTCACTACTGCTTTTAATCCAATAAATCCAATTTTTAGATTAGTTATAAAGGATTGAAAGGCTTGGGAGTTGGCTAATTGATTTATCTTTTTAAGTATGCCTTCCATCTCCCGCAATGCAAAGTTTTTAGCTTGAGTCCAAATGTCGGACCATGTGAGAGGTAAAGTTTTAAACTTGGCATTTATATCATCTCCAGCACTAAACAAAGCATTTTTTATTATATCTGCCGTTATTTTTCCTTTTGCTCCTAATTCTTTCAATTCACCAACTGACACATCCATATATTTAGCTATAGCTTGAGCCACCATTGGAGCATTTTCCATTACAGAACGAAATTCATCTCCCTGAAGTTTTCCAGCTGCCATAGCTTGAGTAAGTTGATACATTGCACTTGTTGCTTCCATTGCATCTGCTCCTGATACCTTGAATGCTTTTTGCATAAGATTTGTAAACTGAACAATTTCATCGGTGTTGTTAAAAGCATCTTTTGCAAGTAAACCTAGTTTTGCTACTTGATTCATGCTATCTGTATAAGCAACTTTTGCGTCATTTGCTGATTGATAAATCTGTTTTTTTAATTGCTCAGGTGCATCTGTTACTAGATTTAATCTAGCCGTTATCTGTGCATTTTGATCAGATGCTTCCAATAATTGTTTTGCACCCATAACACCTGCTATTGCCGCACCTACCTGCATCATTTTCTTCTTTATTGTATCAACAAAACCTGGTGTCTTACTCAGGTTATCATTTACCCCTTTACTGTCACCTTTCATTTTCTGGAGTTCGTTATCAGCCAATGCTAATTGTTGCCTTGCTGTTGTCAAATTAGCAGTATTAATGTTCATAGATTTTCCATCAAGACTGGATAAACTATTTACTGTTGCACTTATTGCATTATTTATTGCTGTAAATGTCTGTGTCATTCTGTCATTTAAAATTATGCTGTTCTGAATTGTAGCCATTTTTCACACCTCCTTTCTATGCGTGCGAGAAAATCAAAGCTGCTTTATATTCATCATGCCAATTCCTGCTGCCAGACAAACACACCCCAAAACTACTGCGGTCACGAGTGCCGTCGCATAATCTGATGGGGATGCAGTACCCGCCAGAATCGGCATCGCATCCGTCAGACACGTCGGAGAAAAGCGCCTGCATGAAGGAAACTGATTCATAGTAGAGCAAACGGCTACAAAGAACCCTGTCGCCAGTAGGACGGTCCCGTTGTTGCTCAGCATCCCAGAAAACAGAATCATGGCACAGAGAATCAGCAGCCCGAATCCGTACCAGAGTGCAGCCGCTGCCGCCAGATTTACCGCGATGCTATTATCCCAGTAGAATGCATTATATGCATAGGTAATACCAAAACTGAGATAGAAACTAGCTGTCCAGGAAACGAACAGAAACAGACTCTTTGCCGCAACAATCACATAACGGGGCACTCCCTTTGTCAGGGTAAGAACCATTGTACCGGACTGATATTCCTTGGTAAAGATACTACTGAAAATTAGAACAAATGCCGTCAGTGCCATCGGCACATTTTTGAAAAACTGCTCCCATGATGTCATGGCATCAATGTGTTGTTCAGCGACCGTAACCCCGAGCTTAGAGAACGAGTCTGTCATAGACTGAAGCAAAAATGGGAGCAGTTTTGCTGTTGCTGGATTTAGAATGCCAAAAAAGACAAACACGGTCACCAGCAGAATCAGCTTGCCACTCCGGATACACTCTGTCCATTCCTTTCTCATAAAAGTCAGCAGTGCGTGCATGTCTCCATCACCTTCATAAATACACTTTCCAAAGAGGGAGTTTCGCTAACGATTTGTCTGAATTTTATACTTCTTTTTGCAATACTGCACAAAATCTCAGAAAGGCGGGCTTGCTTGCCGTTGAATCGGAGCATGCAGCGTCCTTCCAGAACAAGCTCCGGGTACAGCTTTGCCAGTTCTTCGGTATCCTCGCTTCGATACAACTCAATCAGAACAGCATGTTGTGCATACCGCTGCCGCACATCTCCGATCGATCCCTCGAGCGCGATCACACCATCTTTCAGGAACGCAACATTAGTGCAGACGCGTTCCACATCTGCAAGAATATGCGTGGAAAAGAGAATCGTTGTTTGCTCCTTTGCAGCATATAAAATATCCAGTATCTCCTTTCTGCCGACCGGATCCAGTGCAGAAGTCGGTTCATCGCAGATCAGAAGTTTGGGCGAATGCAGCAGCGCCTGTGCAACGCCAAGCCGCTGCTTCATGCCACGTGAAAATCCGCCAATCCGATGCTTCTCTCCACCCAAGCCAACCAGTTCAAGCATCTCACTGCTTCGGGTACGGCATGCCTTTGGCTCCATTTTGCAGAGCGATCCGCAAAATTCCATGTACTCTTCGGACGTCATAAAGGAATAGTATTCGGGCACATCCGGAAGGTATCCGATATACCGATTCGTTTTTGTCTGGCCGAACCGAACCTTCTCGGAACAAACATAGATCTCCCCCGCGTCCAGCCGGATCAGTCCAAGGACGGATTTCAGCGTTGTCGTCTTTCCCGCACCATTTTTCCCGACAAAGCCATAAATACTGTGCTCCGGTACGGCAAGCGAAACGCCATTTAGTATTTGCTTGTCACCAAACTGTTTTCTTAAACCGTTAAGATTTAGAATTTGCATCTCACACATCTTCTTTTCCAATAAAAATATATAAAACTGGTCCAATCATAGCCATGCCCACAATCACGACAATCAACCAGAGTGTGCGGCTGCCGTGCTTATAATGATCGTGTGTCAGAATGTGATGCAGCGCATAAATCAACAGACAGATCTGCACAATCATCAGCGGAATGAAAAATGGAAGAAACAATTTGATGTCAAGCACACTCATTGGAAACAATTTTGAATTCTCCTTTGGACTCTCCTCAATTGTTTTTTATTTTATCATTTCTCCTAGACAAGACTACGATGAAAATTTGGCTCTTCGGAGTTTTTGGTGGGTAGCACGGGCTAGGACGGAGCGCAAGCGAGGGCGTCGGACGACAGGCCTCCCAGCCTGAGGAAGATCGCGGTGGCGAGGTACTCCACGTTGCGAAATCCCCTGGCAGCCTTCTTGACGGGCCGTGTGAGCGAGTTTGCCCCCCGGGGTAGGCGTTTGTGAGCCTGCCGTCGGGGTAGCCGGGGATCCCCTCCCTGTTCTCCCGGACCGTCCTGTGTTCTGTCAAGTTGTTTTGAACAAATGGAACTGCGGTGGGAACCTTGGACCAAGACTCGCTCGATCGCGAAACCAGCTGCATGGCAAGGGGTATGGCCCAAGTTCCGGACACGTGGTGCGGATCAGGTACCATCTCTCATGATGGTCCAATCTCCGGTCGATTCCCTTGACATACTTGATCAATGGGTTGAGCCCCGCCTCTGCCGTCGTCCCGAGCCCCACGCTTGCGCCGATCGTCGGCCAGGAGCTCTCGTCGCTTCCCCCGACCTCCCCACGCGAGAGTGGCGTGACGTCGAGGGTCGACGTGCGCGACTCGCCCGCCTCCCCGAAGTGCACCTCGACCTCCTCGTCATAGTCCTTGAGGTACCCTGTCAACTGGCCCACGTTCATGCTGCTTATTGCATTTTGTCGATTATACCCGAGGAGGGCTATGAAGTACTCCGAGCTCGTAGAGGGCGGAGCAAGCGAGACCCAGATACAGGGATTCCTTGCTGAGGGCGACCAGACCGCCATTACCTTCCGTGTCCCCAGGAATCTCAAGAAGGCGGCCGCCGAGGCTGCCAAGTTGAGGGGCGTGAGCTTTTCTGCGTTCCTGCGCTCGTGCGTAATCAACGAGCTCGCCTCCGGGAGGCGGTAGCGTGGCCGGCCAGGTCAAGTCGCGCGAGCGCGTGCAGGAGCACGGTGAGGTCTTCACCAACGAGCGCGAGGTCAACGCCATGCTGGGCATGGTGAGGCAGGAGACCGAGCGCATCGACTCGCGCTTCTTGGAGCCCGCCTGCGGGGACGGGAACTTCCTCGCCGAGGTGCTCAGGCGCAAGCTCGCCGTGGTCACGTCCCGCTACCGCAAGTCGATTCCCGAGTGGGAGAAGTACTGCTTCGTTGCCGTGGGGAGCCTCTACGGCGTCGAGCTCCTGCACGACAACTGCGTTGCCTGCCGCGAGTGGCTCTACAAGATCGTGGAGGGCGAGTACAAGCATGTCGCCAGGAAGCGGCAGAACCCTGCCTTCCTGGACACCGTTCTGGTACGCGCTCGAGAGAAACGTGCTCAACGGCAACGCCCTCTCGCTCAAGGCCGTTGACGAGAACGGAAACGACACCGACGAGCCCATCATCTTCTCTGAGTGGTCTATCGTGACCGGCGACCGGGTCAAACGGCGCGACTTCCGCATGGATGAGATGCTGGAGGGCAGCTCGGGCCAGCAGCAGGTGCCCCTCTTTGGCCTGAGCGACACCCCCACCTCTGAGTGGGAGCTCGACGAGGAGACCGGCTCGCTCATCCCCAAGCCCATCCGTGAGTTCCCGCTCGTGAGCTTCTACGAGGTGATGAAGGTTGGCTGACGAGAGGAAAGCCCAGACAGCGTCCGAGGAGTCCGGGCGCCGGGGCCCTGAGCCCGCCGACGGCCTCGACCGCCTGGAGGGGCGCATTGTCTACGTGAGCAGCGACGACATCGTGGCCGATGCCAAGCAGATCATCGACAGCCCCAGCGGGTGGCCCACCAGGCCATCAACATCACGCTCGTGCAGAGGAACTGGCTTCTTGGCAGGCGCATCGCCCAAGAGGAGCTGAAAGATAGCTCCCGCGCCGAGCTCTACGGCTACAAGGTCGTGCCGATGCTCGCCAAGGAGCTCACGGTGGCCTACGGGAGGGCTTCACGCGGACGAGCCTCTACCAGTACGTCCGCTTCTACCGGATGTTCCCAGAGATTGTCCACGTGACAAGTGGGCAATCTCGAATCCTGCTCACGTGGACGCACTACCGAAAGCTCCTGCGCGTGGAGGACCCTGAGGTGCACGCCTGGTACGAGCGGGAGGCAGCCGACCAGGGCTGGAACGTGGGGGTGCTTTCGCGAAACATCTCCAGCCAGTACTGCGAGCACATGCTCTCGAACCACGTGGAGCCCCCGCACGGGAAGGCAATTGTGCCGAGCGCGGCCGCCACGTGTCAGTCATACGCGTTGCGCATCGGCAGCATTCACCGCAACATCCTCCACCTGCTTGCTGTCTACGTGCGTGGTCCCTGCCAAATGAACCTCCCGTTCCATCTGCCGCGATGCCACTGATGGGCAAGACGGAGCAACTTGGTTGTATCATGTATTCACAATTATTACATTCTAACTATTGTATCCGAGCTGGGCCATGAAGCGTTCCGAGCTCGTCGAGGGCGGGGCCAGCGAGGCGCAGATCCAAGGGTTCCTGGCCGAGGGCGACCAGACGGCAAACACCTTCCGTGTACCCAGGAACCTCAAGGAGGCAGCTTCCGAGGCCGCGAGGCTGAGGGACGTCAGTTTCTCCACCTTCCTGTGCTCGTGCGTGATCGACGAGCTCACCTCCGGGAAGCGCATGGCACGAAAGAGAGGCAGCTGATGTCGGCTGATCCTAAGCACATCGACAAGACGGACGGCACCGGCTACCTTGACCAGGCCGCTAAGGTCGTGCGCAACGCGAGGAGCGCGGCGGCCCGCTCCGTGAACCTCGCCATGGTCTATGCCTATTTCGAGGTCAGCCGCATCGTAGTCGAGGAGGAGCAAGCCAGCGATGCCCGGGCGGAGTATGGCGGACAAGCGCTCACGCTGGTCTCAGAGCACCTCACAGCCGAGTTCGGACGTGGCTTCCCCAGAACAAACGTAGCGCAGATGCGCCAGTTCTACCGTGTCTACGCGCACGATGAGATTGTTCAGACGGTGTCTGAACAATTCGGAAGCAAGCCCCCATCCAAGACGACTAGCAGAAAGTTCTTCCTGAGCTGGTCACACTACCTCAGACTCATGCGCATCGAAGATGCGGGCAAGCGGCACTTCTACGAGATCGAGGCGACGCGGGGCAGCTGGAGCGTGAGGGAGCTGCAACGGCAGCTCGACAGCAGCCTGTACGAGCGCCTCGCGCTCAGTCGTGACAAGGACGGCGTGCGACGCCTGGCCGTGGGCGGCCAGATCGTGAAGACCCCCGTCGACGCGATCAAGGATCCCTACGTGCTGGAGTTTCTCGGACTCAAGGAGGAGGCGAGCTATTCGGAGAGCGACCTGGAGACGCGCATCATCGACCACCTGCAAGAGTTCCTCCTTGAGTTGGGGCGCGGATACGCCTTCGTGGACAGGCGGCAGCGCTTCACCTACGAGGAGGACCACCTCAAGGTAGACCTCGTGTTCTACAACCGGCTCCTGCGCTGTTTCGTGCTCTTCGACCTGAAGCCTGGCAAGCTCACGCACCAGGACATTGGGCAGATGCAGATGTACGTGCACTACTACGACCGCGACAAGTCGCTGGGGCGGTACGCCTGTGGGTTCATTTACCTTGGCGACCCCGGGAGAGGTCTTCCGCATGAAGTTCGACGTCATAATCGGCGACCCGCCCCACCAGCCGAGCGACGGCGGCAACGACGCCTCGGCGATGCCCACCTACCAGAAGTTCGTCGAGCAGGCAAAGAGGCTCGACCCCCGGCCCCTCGTCATGATTGCCCCGTCGCGCTGGGTCTTTGGCGGGCGCGGGCTTGGCGCACGCCGCTCCGGGATGCCCCACGACCGGCGCATCAAGGAAGCTCGTGGGCTACGGGGAAGCAGGCGAGCGCCTCCCCGGCGCGGACCTGTCCGGCGGCGTCTCCTACCTCCTCTGGGAGCGGGACTACGACGGCGACCGCACCGTCGTAAACATGAGCCATGGCAAGGGCAGCAAGCGCCATCGCGACCTCGGCCGTGAACACGGGCAACGAGATGGACGAGGGCGACCTGCCCATCGTGGCCCGGTTCTACCTCTACCTCTCGGGCACGCCCTTCCGGGCCCTCAACTCCGGCGGGTTCATCGAGGAGCAGACCTACAACTGGACCTACTCCGACGAGCAGTCGGCCAAGAAGACCTGGCCCTCCAAGCACCCCGGCAAACCAAACCCCTACGAAGCGCTGTCCCGCATGGTGATGCTCACCTACCAGATGCCCGACGAGATCCGCAAGGTGAACGAGAATGCGGGGCCCGAGGAGAAGGTGAGCGAGTTCATCAACTTCCTGTCGGTACTGGCCTACGACGGGAGCGGCATGCGACCGGTGAGCGCGACCGACATCCTGGACATCGCCATAGCCGGAACCCCGACGACGCTCCTAGCCCGGCGCTGGGAGAGCGCGCCGCTCGTGAACGTGGAAAACGACACCCTGCGACGCATCATGGGCAACGAGAACGCCATGCGGGCGCTCATGAGCATCGAGGGCTTCCGAAACCTCAACGAGGACATCGAGACCATCATTACCCTGAGTCCCCGACACCTCCTTAGCCCACAACCGGCAGTCTGATGGTGTCCCGGTCTGGCCTAGGGCGCGCCATCAGCGAGGCCCTCTGCCCAGACTGCGCTTTTCCGTGCAGTCAGGCCCCAGGTCGAGGCCTGCGGGCCCCGGCGCAACCCCCCCGCAGGCTGGCGGGGGGTTGCTCGAGCGCGTTTGCCCAGTTGGGCCACTTTTCATAGTGCCCCGCAGGCTGGCGGGGGGTTTGGTCCCGCGCCTCCCGGGCGGTGACGTGACGGAAAAGCGCAGTCTGCGCTGTTTTGGTTCAATAAGAACTGAGCCAAAGGGACTGCGCAGCTCTTATGAAACGTTCCACTCGGAAGGGCGGGTCAGGCGTGAAGCGCAGCCAGGTCGCCTGGGGCCCGACCCCACCGGCCCAAGGCGGGCCGCCCCCTACCCGCCCAGGTAGGCCCTCCTCACATCATCGTCGTGCAGCAAGTCGCCGCCGGTCCCCGTCTTTGAGATCGTGCCCGTCTCGAGGACGTAGCCACGGTCGGCGATCGAGAGCGCCATCGAGGCGTTTTGCTCCACGAGCAGGATCGTCGTGCCCTGTTGGTTGAGCTCCTTGATGATCGAGAAGATCTCATCGACCAGGATCGGGGCCAGACCCATGGAGGGCTCGTCGAGCATCAGCAGCCTCGGCCTGCTCATGAGGGCACGCCCCATGGCAAGCATCTGCTGCTCGCCACCTGACATCGTGCCCGCTGACTGTCCGGCCCTCTCCTTGAGGCGCGGAAAGTGCTTGTAGACTATCTCGAGCGTCTCGGCATTTTCCGCATCCGTTCGGGTGTAGCCACCCATATCGAGGTTCTCGGCAACCGTGAGCTGCGTGAACACGCGCCTACCCTCGGGGCAGAGCGCAATGCCCCTCTGGACTATCTTGTGGGGCCTCGTGCCCGTGAGGTCCTCCCCCCGAAACTCAACCTGCCCGCTACTTGCCTTGTTAAGGCCTGCGATCGTATTCAGGGTGGTTGACTTTCCCGCACCGTTCGCCCCGATCAGGGTAACGATCTCACCCTCGTTGATCTCGAAGGATATGCCACGCACAGCCTTGATGGCGCCGTACGAGACGTGCAGGTCCCTGACGCTCAGCAGCGCTGCCATCTAGCTCACCCCCTGCTTGCCCAGGTAGGCCTCGATGACCTTCGGGTCCCTCTGGATCTCCTCGGGCGTGCCCTTGGCGATGATCCTGCCGTAATCGAGCACACCGACGACCTCACAGATCCCCATCACAAGACTCATGTCATGCTCTATCAGAAGGATCGCGATCTGAAACTCGTCGCGAATCTTCTGGATGTTGCCCATGAGCTCCTCGGTCTCGTTGGGGTTCATGCCGGCGGCGGGCTCGTCGAGCAGCAACACCTTGGGATGGGTTGCCAAGGCCCGCAGGATCTCGAGCCTGCGCTGGGCGCCGTAGGGAAGCCTGCCCGCCCGCTCGGATGCAAGCTCGCGCATGCCAAAGATGTCGAGCAGCTCGAGGGCCCGCTCGTGGAACTGCCGCTCCTGCCTCCAGTGCTGCGGCAGACGCAACATGTCCGTCAGAAGATGCGTCGACATCGAGTTCGTGAGGCCCACGAGCACGTTTTCCTCCACCGTCATCTGGTCGAAGAGGCGGATGTTCTGGAAGGTGCGCGCGATGCCCATCTTGTTGACCTGCACCATCGACTTGCCGGCCGTGTCATACCCATCGAGCAGAACCGTGCCGCGCGTCGGCCTGTACACGTTGGTAAGCAGATTGAAGATCGTGGTCTTGCCGGCACCATTGGGACCGATGATGCCCGAGATCTCCGTGCGACCGAGGGCGATGGAGAAATTGTCCACCGCCGTCAGCCCGCCAAAGTCGATGCCCAGGCGCTCTGCCTGCAGTATCGGCATGCTACCCAAATCACGCTCGGGAATGAGATTGGCCGTCTCCATCTGGACGAGGATGGGGCGCTTCCTCCTCCGCCTGGCTGTGCTCCCCGTGGCGCCTGCTGAGGCCGCGCCGTCGCCGACCGCACTTTTGGCCGCGCCCTTGGCGACGGAGTCGAGCGCCTCTCTTGCGGCATGCTTGAGCTTGGCGGTCGCGGCGGCTCCCATGCTAGGCATCGCCTTTCACCCCCTTGGCTGCAGTCCCATCCTTCCAAGGGAGCCTGCCTCCCATGGCGTTTTCTATCCAGCGCGAGAGAGAGAAGTCATAGGCACCCAAGAGACCCTGCGGACGAAAGATCATGACCAGGATCAAGACAATGGCGTAGACGACCATACGGTAGTCCGCAAACGCGCGGAGTGCCTCAGGCAGTATGGTGAGCACCGTGGCCGAGATGGTGGAGCCGAGCATGGATCCCATACCGCCCAAGACCACCATGACCAAGATCTCGATCGACTTCATGAAGCCGAACTTGGCGGGCTCCATAACCCCGATGCAACCCGCGTAGAGCGCGCCGCCCACGCCCGCGAAGAAGGCCGAACTCACGAAGGCGAGCGTCTTGTAGTAGGTGACGTTGACGCCCGAGGCCTCTGCCGCGATCTCGTTGTCACGGATGGCCAGGATAGCCCTGCCGTGACGCGACTTCATCATGGTGTGAATCAAGAAGAGCGAGATGGCCACCACGATGAAGGTGTTCATGAAGCTCGTGTAGCTTGGGATACCCGTGAGGCCCTTGGCACCTCCCGTCAGCTCGAAGCCCACGACGCCATCGATGTTGAGCATGACGACGCGGATGATCTCGGCAAAGCCGAGCGTGATAATGGCCAGGTAGTCACCCTTGAGGCGCAGCGCCGGCACACCTATGATGATGCCAGCGACGGCGGCCATGACGCCACCAAAGAGGACGCCGCCCAC